>Ga0302314_10000507_pt1 | contig 72646 bp, 69 predicted proteins | sample III_Palsa_N2_3_FD_200533 | JGI IMG/M metagenome (GOLD analysis project Ga0302314, IMG submission 200533) | Peat permafrost microbial communities from Stordalen Mire near Abisko, Sweden - III_Palsa_N2_3 | ecosystem: Environmental > Terrestrial > Soil > Palsa > Peat permafrost | place: Sweden...
CGCCGCTCTGAGCACCGATCAGCGCGGCAAGCCCCAGGGCGATGGCGGCGGCGGTTGTCGCGGCGGTGGTGACAAGAGCGTTCGAGCGGATCGAAGAAGACACGGTGGTTCCCTTTCACTGGCACGGACGGGGTCTGGAAGCGATGCGCCGAAGGCTGCTGGTTGCCCTGCTGCTGTCCTCCGGCGTTCCCGGCGACTGCCTTCGAGGAAGACTCTGCCGGACTCCTGACCAGCGAAAAAGAGGTTTCAGCGGGCACCAAGGTGCCTGGCACCTTGGTGCCAGGCACACCCGGTCCAGCAGCCAAGGGGCGGACGGGCCTTGAGCGTTCTCCTGCGACCTGGGATCATGATCCGCGCCGCCTGGGGGCGGCACCGCAACGGGGGGATTGCAGCGACATGCTGGAAACACTGGGCCTTTCCGCGCCCGCAACACGGGTCTATCAAGCCATGCTCGACCAACCGACCTACGGGATCGCGGAGCTGGCCACGGCACTGGACATGAGTGAGACCCAGGTGCACGGCAGCCTGGACGATCTGGCCGATCTGATGCTGGTCCGCGCCTCGCGCGAGTACCCCGGACAGTTGCGTGCCGTCAGCCCCGAAGTCGGGCTGGCCGACATGCTGCTGCGCGAGGAGGCCGAACTCGCCGAACGCCAGGCCCGACTCGCGGCCTCACGGGCCGCAGTCACCCGACTGGTCTCCGACCGCGCCGACTCCCACGACACCACGGGATCCCACGGCGAGCGCCTGCTCGGCATGGACGCCATCCAGGCCCGCCTGGAGACCATGGCCCGCAACGACACGTTCGAGTGTCTGGGCGTGAGCCCCGGCCCGGCCCAGCGCCCCGAGGACCTTGCCGCCTCGCGACCCCTGAACGCCGAGGCTCTGGCCCGCGGCGTGGCCATCAGAACCCTCTACCAGGACAGCGTCCGCAACGACGCGGCCACCATCGCCCATGCCCACTGGCTGCTGGACAACGGCGGTGAGGTCCGCACCACTCCGACGGTTCCCCAGCGCCTGGTCATCTCCGACCGCAGCCGGGCGCTGGTCCCCATCGACCCCACCGACCCCCGCAAGGGCGCCCTCTACGTCACCGAGCCCGGCCTGGTCGCCGCCCTGGTCGGCCTCTTCGAGCAGGCCTGGGCCACGGCCGTCCCCCTGGGCGCCACGCGCACCCAGGACCCCGACACCGGCCTGAGCGACAACGAGCGTGAGCTCCTTCGCCTGCTGGGCTCCGGCATGACCGACGAGGCCGCCGGCCACCGCCTCGGGGTCTCGCTGCGCACCGTCCGCCGCCAGATGGCCTCCATCATGGAGCGCCTCAACGCGAGCAGCCGCTTCGAGGCCGGACTCAAGGCCGCCCAGAAGGGGTGGCTCTGACGTCCGTTACAGGGCGGTGACGACCGCTGCACGCTCTCACGATCTTGCACTGGCAGGCTTTCCCTCATCGGATCGAGCAGCACCAGCGCTGCCGACACGCTGAGGGAGACCAGCCATGCCGTCCACTCGTGCCTGCCTCGCCGTCGCCGCTGCCGTCGCCCTCACCGCCGCGGTCACCGCAGGCACCTCCCTGCTCCCGAACGGCTCCTACGCCTCCCCCACCGCCCCGGCCGTCGCCCACTCGGCCCCGTCCGCGCAGCCGCAGGCCCCGCTGCAGCCGGACAACTGACGCCCCAGCGGTCCGGTTTTACCCTGACCAGCAGGTCGGAACGGCCCCGCGGGCATCGCATTCCCCTACGAACGCTGCCCCATCGACCACCCGGCACTCCTCGACCCGCCGGACTCCGAGGCAGCGAAGCCGACGGGCCTTCACCCCGGCCCCGTCGTGAACCGCGAAGCGCCGACCCCCAGAAGAGCCTCGCCGCAGGCGAGTTGCGCCTACCTCCTCAGCCGCGAGCACCGCCGATGCCGCCTCCGACCCAGGCACGACCAAAGCACCCTGGGCTTCCCTCAGGAGCAAGCACCGCTGCAGCAGGGCAACTGACACCCGGTGCATTCCCCTGCCGCCACCCCCGCCCTGCCGTGAACCGCGGAGCACCAGCCTCCAGAAGAGCCTCGCCGCAGGCGAGTTGCGCCTCAGACGCGTGCACCACCGATGCCCCTCCGGCCCGGGCTGGACCAAGGCACCATGGGCTTCCGTCGGGAGTGCCTGCTCCCCGCCACGATCGGGTTTGCCCCTCCGAGCTGCGGCGACGGCGACGACCGGACAAGCGAATCCCCGCTCTCCACTGCCTGTTGCACCGCTGTGACACCAGGCGCACAGATCCACGATCTTCCACTGACAGAGTTCTCTCATCGCACAGAGCAGCAACCAGTCGAACAGGCCACGAAGACCTGATCGCGGCGGCGCGGCTCCAGCGACATCCCCCAAGACCTGCCATCCCGAAGGGCACCACCACCATGTCTGCTCGCCGTAGCCGCCGCACCGCCGCCGCCATCGTCCTCGCCGCCGCCGCAACCGCCCTGATCCCCACCCTCGCCAACGCCGCCACCCCTGCTGCCGGCCCCGCGAAGATCCTCAACGGCACCAAGGGCAACGGCCTGACGATCAGCAACGGCAGCCAGTGGGTCACCATGAACGGCACCCGCGTCAACTTCCACACCGACGTCCGTGACCTCGCCTGGAACCCGGCCGGAACCAAGGCCGCCTTCATCGACGGCGCCGGCAACCTGGAGACCGCCGACGCGAACGGCACCGACCGCGTCGTCGTCGCCAAGCACCCCGCCGGCCAGACCTTCTCCCACCCCACCTGGCAGGTGGCCCCGGCCGACAAGCGCGACGGCGTCGCAGCCAAGGACAACCTCGTCCTCGTCGCCACCGCCAAGGGCGTCGACCGCCTCGAGCGCATCTCCGCCACCGCCCACCACGGCACGCCGACCCTGCTGCCCCTGAACCACTACAACGGCGCGGGCAACCCCAACCTCCCGCAGACCGGCAACACCTGGCCCAGCGCCGGCGGCAGCTACGGCACCATCGTCTACGCCAACACCCACACCGGTGACGTCTACCTTCGCGACGACTACCTCCGCCAGCAGGGCGGGGCCATCACCAAGGGTTCCGAGCCGGCCCTCTCCCCCAACGGCGAGGAGGTCGTCTTCGTCCGCTCCGTCGACGGACACGACCACCTCTTCGAGGAGAACCTCAACACCGAGGCCGTCAAGGACCTCACCCCCTACGCCACCACCAACTACACCGAGCCCACCTTCTCCCCGAACGGCCAGACGATCGCCTTCGTCGCTCCCAGCGGCATCTACACCATCCCGGCCAACGGCAGCCACCGCCCCGTCGGCACCTCCTCCTACACCGGCCTCCCCGCCTACCGCGCCTAGTCTCCGACGGCGCAGCACACCGAAGTCCCCCGGACCGAGCTCCACGGTCCGGGGGACTCGCCGCATTCCGCTAGGTCTAGACCAATCGAGCAGGCTCTCGCTAGCCTGGCCCGGCAAGCCGCACGCGTTCCCTGTGCACCGAACCCCAGACCCGCCGGAGCCCGCCGTGGAGTCGTCCGTCCTCGCCTTCGCCACCGATCTGATCGACGAAGGCGCCGACCGCTTCTTCGGCAACCTCACCGACCGGGCGGGAGTCGGCGGCGTCACCCTCGCGTCCGTCTACCACCAGGCCCGCGACGTGTTCCCGCACAACCCGCACCGCGTCGTCCGCTACCTGGAGCCCGGCGCGGCCTACTTCCGGCCCGACCCCGCCCGCTGGGGCGGCCTGCGGCTGCGCCCCACCCCCTCCACCGCCATCGGCGAACGCGACCCCTTCGCCGAGGCGGCCGAAGAGGCCCGCCGGCGCGGACTGAAACTGCACGCCTGGACGGTGTTCCTGCACAACGACCGCCTCGGCTTCGAGCACCCCGACTGCGCTCCTGCCAACGCCTTCGGAGACCGCCACCTCACCGAGCTCTGCCCGACCAACCCGGACGTCCGCGCCTATGTCCGCACCCTCGTCGCCGAGCACGCCCGCTACGGCGTGGACGCCATCCGGGCCGAATCACTGCACTTCCACGGCCTGCGCCACGGTTTCCACCACGAGCGCTACTTCGAGGAGCTGGGGCCGGCCGCGGAGGCGCTGCTCGGCCTGTGCTTCTGCGAGCACTGCCGCGCCCACGCCGACGGGCTCGGCGTCCCCGCCGAGGAGGTCCGGCTGGCGGTCCGGGCCGAGATCCGCCGTCGGCTCACCGACGAGGACGCCGTCGCCAAGGACACCGCTCCCGGCGGGGCGACCCCGCTCACCGAGATCGCCGACGGCGCGCTCGCCGCCTATGTCGACGCCTCCGCCGCCACCGTCACCTCGCTCGCCGCCGAGGCCGCGGCGGAGGCCGCCGACCACGGCATGCGGCTGACCTTCATGGACGGCGCCGGCCCCGGCAGCGGATGGCTCTCGGGCATCGACCTGCCCGCCCTGGCCAAGGCCGTCCCCGGGATCGAGACCCTCGGCTACGCCCCCACCGCCGCCCAGGTGCGCGAGAAGGTCGCCGCCTTCGCCCTGCACGGCGTGGCGCCGGACACGCTCGCGGTGATCCTGCGTCCCATGTCCAAGGACTGCGACGGACCGGAGAACCTCGCCGAGAAGATCCAGGTCCTCACCGAACTGGGAGTGCGGGAGGTGGAGTTCTACAACTACGGGCTGATGCGGCTGTCGTCGATGGACCGGATCGGCGCGGCACTGCGCGCGATCTGAGGCTCCGACAACCTCCGGGTGACCCCTCACGGGTGACCGAAGGAAAGAACCTTTCCTCCTTCCCGAGGGAAGAACCGCAGGTGGCGGGCACATACCCAGCCCTTACCCGGGGACCCTGCTGCGGCCGACCCCTCGGGACCGGTAGGCTTTCCGTGTGATCTTCAAGCGTATTGGTAACGTGCGGCCGTACCCGGATCACGGCAGGGTCAGCACCCGCCAGTGGGCGGATGTGGCCCCCCGTCCGGTGCGCCTGGACCAGCTCGTGACGACGAAGGGCCAGCTCGACCTCGAAACACTGCTCGCCGAGGACTCCACCTTCTACGGTGACCTCTTCGCGCACGTAGTGAAGTGGAAGGGCGACCTGTACCTGGAGGACGGGCTGCACCGGGCCGTCCGCGCCGCCCTGCAGCAGCGCCAGGTGCTGCACGCGCGCGTGCTGGAAATGGACTGACCGAGCTCCTGGTCGACCCCCTGATCGACCCCGATCCGCCGCTGGGCTGCCCCCGGGGCACCCTTTCGAGTGGGTCCATAGCCCAGATGATGATCCTTTAGTACGCATCATCCGACAGCGGCATTACTGTGGGTACATCGGTGGTCACTCCATGACCAGTACTGGCAGCCCGGCACAAAGGGGCACTCGCAGTGAGCATGTTCACCCCTCCTGGCCTCAAGGGACGGCAGTTCCGGATCACCGGCAACTCCTTCCCCCGGCTACGGCGGCCCCATCAGCGGCGCCGCCACATCCTCCTCGCCATCGCGGGGGTGCTGACGCTGTCCGTGCTGTCCTGGGGCACCGTGCAGCTCGTCGGCATCTTCGGCGGTGACCGGAAGGCCACGGCCGCAGCCAGCTGCGTCCTCAAGCAGGGCACCAACACCGCCTCCGGCGACAGCCTCGCCCTGCTGGCAGGCCCCGCACCCAAGGCGTCCGGCTCCGCCTCGGCCCACGCCGGGAGCGCAGCCGGGGCCGCGACCGCGGCGGCGCTCCCGGGCGCGGGCATCACCGTCAACGTCTACAACGCGACCAACCAGTCGGGCCTGGCCGGCCGTACCGCGGCCCTGCTCAAGCAGCGCGGCTTCACCATCGGCAGGATCGGCAACGCGCCCGCCCCGCTGCAGGACAAGGTCACCGGCCCGGCCCAGGTCACCGGTGGCAAGGCCGGGGCCAGGGCGATGACCGTGCTCGGCTCCGAGGTCGCCGGCGCCAAGCCGGTCACCGACGTGCGCAGGGACACCTCGGTGGACCTGGTCATCGGCAACGGCTTCACCACCCTGGCCACCCCTGCCCAGGCCGCACAGGCCCTGGCCCTGGCCCTGGCGACGAAGCCGCAACCGGCCGCGTCCCCGCACTGCTGAAGCTGCAGCCGGGGCTGGAGCTGAACCGGGTCAGTCCCCGGCCGTGCCGTAGAGGCGGTCGCCCGCGTCACCCAGGCCGGGGACGATGTAGCCCTGCTCGTTCAGGTGGTCGTCCACGGCCGCCGTGACCAGGGTGACCGGCAGGCCGGCCAGCTCCTTCTCCAGCACCGCGAGGCCCTCGGGCGCGGCCAGCAGGCAGATCGCCGTGACGTCGTCCGCGCCGCGGTCGATCAGCAGCCGTACGGCGGCGACCAGCGTGCCGCCGGTGGCCAGCATCGGGTCCAGGACGTAGACCTGACGGCCGGAGAGGTCGTCGGGCATCCGGGTGGCGTAGGTCGACGCCTCCAGGGTCGACTCGTTGCGGACCATGCCGAGGAAGCCCACCTCGGCGGTCGGCAGCAGCCGCGTCATGCCGTCGAGCATGCCGAGCCCGGCGCGCAGGATGGGCACGACCAGCGGGCGCGGATGGCTGAGGCGGACGCCCGTGGTGACGGCGACCGGCGTGGTGATCTCCACCGCCTCGGTGCGGACGTCCCTGGTCGCCTCGTAGGCCAGGAGGGTGACCAGCTCGTCCGTGAGTCGGCGGAACGTCGGCGAGTCGGTGCGCTCATCGCGCAGCGTGGAGAGCTTGTGGGCCACCAGGGGGTGGTCAAGGACATGAATCCGCATACAGCGAGGTTAGCCCGAGGTCGTGCGGGCGTACGACACGGCATTCCCTGCGTCTTTCCGAACCGTGTGCCGCACGGTGTCAATGCGGCGCGAGAGGGAAGGTGTCACCGTGGAAGACACGCCCATCGGCCCGAGGAGCAGGCATGTCCGAACCGCGGAAGGCCACCGAGGACTCTGCCGGGACCCCCGCCGAAACGCCCGCTGAGCGCCGCAGACGCAGGGCGGCCTTCCTCCGGGAGCTGACCGAGGCCCGTGAGCTGAGGGCCCGTGTGCAGCCCCGCAGGACCAAGGCGGCACGGCTGCGGCAGGCCATGCGGATGCGGACCTTCCGGGTCTGAAGGGGTGGCGGACGGCGAACGCCACCCCCTCCTCGCGACACGACCAGCGAAGACGCACCGCAGAACACTCCCCGCAAAGCACTGGTTTCTGTCACGATGCCGATGGGGCATGTTCCGCAGGGACATCCCGATTCATCGAGAGCGCTGATAGCCGCACAAGACCCTGGGAGAGTCGCCGGTGGCGTACTTCGCTGCATTGCTCGCTCGCACCGAGGATGGGTGGGACGTAAGCGAGACCGAGCTGGATGATGTCGAAACCCTCGCCGACCTGGCCGATCTGGCGCGTGAGGCCGCGGAGGACGAGGAGACCGTCCTGGTTTTCATCGAGCAGGAGGACGTCTGGTTCGCCGTCGTCCGCGTGGACGGCGAGGAGGACCCGCGGATCTTTGTCTCCGACGCGGCAGCCGCCTCGAAGAGCGCGTACGGGGAGATCGTCCTGACCGACGAACTGCTCGGGCGCGGATCGGACGACGATCTCGACGACCTGGTGGTCGAGCTCGACGAGGACGCCGAAGAGGAGGACGACGATGACGAGGACGCCATCGCCGAAGACCCGGACGGCGTCCCGAACGGACCTCTGGGGGACGCCGGTCTACTGATCGAATTCGGCGTCGGCGCCAAGGAACTGATGGACATGAGCGTCGAGGGAGCGGTTCCGGGCGACGCCCTGACCGAGATCGCCGACGCCCTGGGGTGCGGAGAGGTGCTGGAAGCAGTCCGCTGAGCCGATCGGCTCATGGCCCAGACTGGTCCCATGCCTCGAACAGATCCGCTCCGCGACAAGTGGGCCCCGGCCATGCGCCTGGCCCTGGCCGAGGCCGAGCACGCCCTGCCGACCGGTGACGTACCGGTCGGCGCGGTCGTGCTGGGCCCGGACGGCACGATCATCGGCCGGGGCCACAACGAACGCGAGGCCGTCGGCGACCCGACGGCCCACGCGGAGGTCGTCGCCGTCCGCGAGGCGGCGAAGGCCGTGGGCGAGTGGCGGCTGAGCGGCTGCACCCTGGTCGTCACCCTGGAGCCGTGCACGATGTGCGCGGGGGCGATCGTGCTGTCCCGCCTGGACCGCGTGGTCTACGGCGCCTTCGACGAAAAGGCCGGCGCGGCCGGCTCCCTCTGGGACGTCATCCGCGACCGCCGCCTCAACCACCGCCCCGAGGTCGTCCCCGGCGTCCTGGCCGCCGAGTGCGCCGCCGAGCTCCGCGCATTCTTCGACGGGCAGCGCGACGAGCAGCGCGCGTAATCGCGTTTAGGAGCACTGCCAACTGTCCGGTAGGCTGTCCCACGGTAGCGTGTCCGAGCGGCCAAAGGAGCACGCCTCGAAAGCGTGTGTGGGGGCAACTTCACCGTGGGTTCGAATCCCACCGCTACCGCTCTGAGCAGGACAGACGTGAGGCCCCGACCATCGCTGGTCGGGGCCTCACGCGTTCCAGCCTCATCTGCAGTCTCGATCGAGGCCCCGGAAGGGCCACACTCCGGCCGCAAATCTGCTGGCCAAGGGCAGTTCGGCGACCGCTTGGGGCCAGGAGCACGCTCATGCGGCGTGTGTGACTACGCTGCCGTCGCTTCAGAGTCGACCCCAGCCAAGGCAACATCAGTCCTCCTTCCAGGTTCGGTACTTGCTTGTGACACCTCGTCCCCCGAGCAACTCAGCACGCCCTTCCTCGCGCAGCAGTTCCAAGGCGTACTGGGCCTGCCGCTCGCTCAGGCCGCACTTCACAGCGAGTTCACCGAGCGTGGCCGGGCCACCCCGCGACAGCAGGTCAAGGATCTTCTCGGCGTTGCTGCGGCGGCTGGTGTACCGGCGCTTACCACCCTCCCCGGTCACCCGCCCAGGAGACCGCGTGGGCTCTGCCCGCCCGGTACCAGCGAGGCGGTAAACACGCCCTGCCCCGTCACCGGACGGCTCAGCCAGTCCTGCGGCAACGAGACCTGTCAGCGCCACGGTGGCAGTTCTGGAGTCCATCGGGTAAGCCGCACGCAGCGACTTGTTACTCCACACCGCCCCCCGACGCATGGCCACCAGCGCATGCCGCTGTACCTCGGAGAACCTGGCCGCTGATGCGACCTCCGCCAGCCAGGCGAGATCGTCCGGTGCCAGCAGTGCCTCGTTCGGCACCCGTACGGTGAACCGGATGCCCTGGTCATGGAAGCGCGGGGGTACCATTCCGGCATCGCGGAGGCTCCCGAGAATGGCAGGCACCCCGGAGGCCAAGGCTTCGACCACCCGCCGGTCACGCCCCGTGCGAACGTTCTGGCAGATCCGGGCCAGATAGCTGTTCCGGGTGGACGTCACGCCGACCGTTCCCAGGCTGCTCACGGTCAGCCCCCACAGCCCGCCCGGGTTGCTGATCAGCAGCTGATCGGCACCGAGCTTGAGTGTGATCGCCTGGGTGAGCGCATGCGGGCCAAGATCACGATGCACCAAGGCGTTCGAAAGCAGCTCCCGCACCGCCTCGGGCGGGTACTCGGGTTCGTCGTGGCCATGCCCGTCCGGGGTGAAACGGACCCTGGTCCGGGTGTTGCGCGCCACCCATAGCAGCGCTTCCTCCAGCATGAGCGGGATCGGTCCGTCGAAGCGCCGGGTGTCCCGGGCCCGGGTCCCGAGTGGATCTCCGACCTGGGGAGCCACACTCGCCTGGATAACCGCGTTAGGGACGAACTGCTGTGGATGGATGCCGAGGGCCAGTAGGCCAGCCAGGGTCGGGGACCGCTCAACCCCTGCGGTCACACCAGTCCTGAACAGGATGTCCGCATCGGTCAGGCGCACCAGGCTCGCCGAGGACTTCCGGCAGGAGTCCACGTAGGCGTCGACAAGATCGGGGTCCAAGTCGCCCTCGACGCTGGCTCCCGGCACCACCTCCTGGTCGAACCTCGGCGCGTCCCGATGTGCCAGGAATGCCTGCTCCTCCACCTGTGACAACTCGAAGTCACCGTCGCCGGCCCGCAGGTACGCCCGCCCCGTGGCGTTGACCCTGACCGGCTTGGCCGAACCGGGTGCCTCGTGGATCTCGGCCACCACCAGCGACACCCCCTCGAACCCGAGGGTCTCCGCCACGAACGTCACCGGAGGATCCATCGCTTGCCTGGCCAGGGAGGCAAGCGCAGCCTTGCACTGGGCCGCGTCATACACTCCTGTCGCCGAGAACCCCGCCTCCTCGTTCAAGCCAAAGATCAGCAGCCCTCCTCCCGGCGCGTTGGCGAACGCCGAGACGGTCTCCGCCACCGACTGCGGGAAGCCTCCAGCGGCCTGCTTGACTTCGACCTCCGCAAGATCACTCCCCTCGGCGCGCAGCACGTCAATGAGGTCCGGGAGCTGAGAGAGATCCATGGCAGAAATCTACAATCAAATCCCCAAACAAATCAACAATCTCACTTTGGCGATTTCCTGCGGCCTCTCCCGGCCTGATCCGCCTTCATCCATCTGCGAGCAGCGATAGTTGGCCCACGTCGTCCACAACTGGCGCCGCACTGCGGACGGGGTCGACCAAAATGAGCCCGGGGGATCGCGCACATGAGAGGTCGGTGCGCAACCGCCTCCGACGCACAGGCCACCGTCGAACACCATCCACGCGGAACTCGCAGCACCAGAGGCTCATGTCAGTACCGGCGGCTACGGTTGATTCCAGCTGGGTCAAAGAGGCGCTGGCTCAGCTGCACACCAGGGTGGCAACATCCTCGGCTGGATCGCTCCAGGCACATGTCGAAGGAGGAGAATGGACGAGTTCGAGCTGCGTCGGGTGGAGCAGGAGATCCGCGACATGCTGGCCGACACCGCGCTGGAGTGGGTACTCGACGAAGTCGACGCTGCCATCGCTGCGGGGGTGCCCGAGGAGAAGATCCTTCGGCGTCGCGCTAATCGAGGAAGTGACGACCGCCAGTCGGCAAGCCCGGCCGCAGAAGCCGCGCGGTACGAAACAGTGGAGCGCCGGATGCTGAGCCCAGAAGCATTCGAGGCTTCCCGCAAAGGCGGGACCCTGGTGATCGCCACGCGACCCATGGCCGACTCAGAGCGAGTGGAGCTCCTCCTTGATGCACTCCGACGCGTCATCGTCGAGTTGCCCGAGATCGAGCTGGAAACCCTGAAGACCCTGTATGCCGCCCCTGAGAGCGACGAGGGGACGCGACACGAAGTTCACGACGTCGCCTTCGAGCCAGAGGAAAATGCCCGTCATCGACGGGAACGCTCAGCCGTTCTCGCCGACCGAATGCCTCGCGAGCAGCGCGAACGCATCAGTGCCCTCTTTGTCAACGCCGTGAGCGAGGTTCGCAGTTGAGCAGCATCGATCCGCTCATCGCTGAGATCAAGAACCTACTGACGGTTGGCACAGTCTCCTACAGCGGAGCCTCGGCAGCGTCGGATGTCTACGAGGGTTTCATCTTCTCCTTGATCGTCGCCACTGCCAGTAGGCATGGCGCCGCAGTCACCTACGAGGACGTCTACGGCGCGAAGGCCACCAATCTGGTGTTCCGTACAGGCCCTGGGCAGCTATACGGCACCAGTCAGCCCTTCACCCATGCTGTGATCGAATTCGCTGGGGCCCCGGCGCTGGAGGTCCACCTCGGCGTTTGTGTACAGGGGACGTCCGGCGTTCTGCACGAGTGCGATGTCCTTGTGCTGCCGGCCGAGGAAGCAGCGATCAGCCGGGCTCAGAAGATCGCCCCACGAGGCAGCAGGTGCACCCTGATCGTCGAGTGCAAGTACTACGTTTCCAGCATGCCCATCGGCTTGGCCCGCAACTTCGAGGGTCTGCGCGCTGACATTCGGACGCAGAACGAGCTCTTCGTCTCCAACACCGGCTCCCCCAGCATCGTGCGCTATCTCGATGCCAGACACCGTGAGTACGAGCGGGAGGTCGTCCCCCACTCGCCTCAGTCAGGCTATCTTCAGGGTGAGGTGCGGAAGGTATTCAAGAGTTACCTCAGCAAGCATGCCCCCTCAACGGTGATCTGAAGGACTCGCAAGCGACGAGGACTCGCCCGACGACCCTTCCTTCCGCGCGGACGCCCAGGAACGAATCAGGCAGGGCTCCTAGTCTCATCGGTAGTCTCATCCGCCGTGGTTCGCACGGGTCCGCTCACAGTCTCGGCCCCGAGCTCACCCCTATCTGACCTGCGGTGATGAACCGGCGCGAACAGCTCTGGATCATGGTGAACTGCCCATAGAGCCCAGGTGCAGACCTCGAAAGCGTGTGTGGGGGCAACTTCACCGTGGTTTCGAATCCCACCGCTACCGCTCTGAGCAGCAAGAACGAAGCCCCGCTGGGTCCACCCGGCGGGGCTTCGGCGTTTCAGGATCGTTGCGCCGCGCGCAGGTCCAGCAGGTCGGGCCGTGCCCTCATGAACCGGACAGGCTGTGCATAGACTGTGCACAGATCACTTGGGGGGACCGTGGGACGTACGACCACGCGCACGGCCGGAGCCGCCGCAGTCGCGACAGCAGCACTGGCGGTTCTGCTCGGGGGCTGCGCTGCCGCCGGTCCCGGCGCCGCCTCCACCCAGGGGTCGACCGGTCCGGCCGCGGTGAGGACCCTCGGCCCGGCCGGGCTCGGCGAGTTCCGTATCGGCATGTCTCTCAAGGACGCCGAGGCGACAGGCCAGTTCCAGCACGGCCGCGAGCAGCCCGGCGCCTGCATGTCCACCACGAACGGCCAGGGCATCACCATGACCTGGTCCGGCAGGTACGGCATCACCATGCTCACGGCCGACGGCGTCAGCACCCCGGAGGGCATCCGTGTCGGCTCGACCTACGCCGAGGTGAAACAGGCCTACCCGCGCCCCTCCGGCCCGCTCGCGGGCACGCTCGACGAGCAGTTCTCGGAGCTGCACGTCGTCTATGTCCAGGTCCCGGGCAACGCGGCCGCCGCCTATGCGATCCAGTTCGACGACACCTCCCGGGTCCGGCAGATCCTCCTCAAGCTGAAGGCCCAGCGCGACTGCTGACCCGCACATGGGCACAAGCGCGCTGCGACACCGGTGAGCGGCTGGCTCACCGACTCAACTCCGGCCCGCGACTGTTCAGGCAGCGCAGCCATATTCATCAACCACCGGGCGGTTGCACCGGCGTGGCCTGCCCGCCGTGACGAGTCACGGCCCCCTCGCAGGGGACAGCCGCCGCATCGGCGCTGACCTGCAGAGATGAACGGATGGTGGCGGGTCCCGCTCGGGGGATCGGTCTGACCGCGCTGCCTGGCGTGGACGGCTGTCCTTGCGATCCCCCGGGGCCGGGGTGGACGAACCAGGCCATGTCCTGGATCGTCCAGCCGAAACCACTTCCGGACCGCTCGGCGATCGAACAAGATATCTCTTGTCGAGATCGGAGTTCCGAGAAACACACAGGAACAAGAGACGGATTGGTTTGTCAGGCCGCGACCGCATGGATGGCCCGGGCCACCCACCGCGTGATGCGGACCGGCGACGTGGTCTTCATCCCGGCGAACACCTACCACCTGCTGCGCTCCGACGGCTTCGGCGTGTCGCTCGGATTCGACGTCTTCCCCCCGGATCCGGACGCGTCGCCCGACCGGCGGCGCCGGTTGCGCAGCAACGGGTACCTGACGGCGCCCCCCGCCTTGCCGTGCGTCGGCGACCGCGATGCCCCCGGATTCGCGGCGGTAGCCGGCAGCGCACTGGAGTGGTGCGCGGAGGACGACAGCCAGATCGCCGTTTTCATGCGGGGCCGGAGGGTACTGTTCTCCGACACCCCCTGGCTCGACGAGGCGTTGCGGCTGCTGGGGAGCCCCCGCACCTTCAATCAGGACGATCTCACCGCGGTCACGGCCCGTCCGGAGGCCTCCCAGCAGATACTGTCGCTCGCCCTGGACCTGGGAGCGATCCGATCGATACAGGTGCACCATGGCTGACCTTGACATTGCTCCCGTCATCACGTCCCCGACCGAGGGGGCGCTGAAAGACCGTTCCTTCCGCTACTTCTTCCTGGGCCAGACGGCCTCGGCCGTCGGCGACGCACTGGTGCCGGTGGCCACCGCGTTCGCGGTCCTCCGGATCAGCGGATCCATCACCCTCCTCGGCCTCGTCCTGGCCGTGCTCTGGGGCTCCCGGCTGGTTGCCGCCCCCATAGCCGGTCAGCTCGCCGACCGGATCGACAGGGTCCGGGTGGCGGTCGGGTCAGACCTGATGCGCTGCGTCGTCCAAGCAGTGCTCGCCATCGTGCTCCTGAGCGGCCGGGCAACGGTCTGGGAGTTGGCGGTCGGCGCCGGCATGTACGGGGCCGCCTCCGCCTTTTTCGGTCCGGCCGCGATGGGCCTGGTCGCCGAGACGGTCGACGAGGACCGGCGGCAGCGCGCCAATGCCCTGGTCGCGATCTCACAGAACCTCACCACCGTGCTGGGCCCCGCCCTCTCCGGACTGCTCGCCGCAGCCGGGGGGTTCGGGATCGCCTATGCGCTGGACTCGGTGTCCTTCATCGCGAGCGCGGGCTTCCTCCTGCTGCTCGGACGGACGCGCGTCGCCAGGGGCGGTGCGACGCGCCACGATCCCGACGAGGGTCGGGCGAACCCCGGCGAGGCGAACGGCAGCTTTGTCGGCAGGGAACTGGCGCGATTCCGCGAAGGGGTCGCCGCCGTGAACGAGCATCCCTGGATGTGGTTCTCGTTCCTTGCCTCGGCCGTGACCAACGTCGGCACCTCGGCGTTCTTCGTCCTCGGCCCGGCGGTCGCCGAGCACCGACTCGGCGGCGCCACCACCTGGGGGCTGGTCGGCACCGGTGCTTCGGTGGGTGGCCTGCTCGGCGGCATGACGGCAGCACGGTGGCAACCGCGCCGACCGCTGGTGAGCGGATATCTGCTGATGGGGCTGCTGGTCCCGACAGAGCTCGGCGCGCTCGCCTGGGGTGACACGGTTGCCCTGGTGCTCACCTCGGTCGTGGCGATAGCGAGCATCGTCTTCGGCACAGTCCTGCTGGACACAGCGATTCAGGCGCAGGTCCCGGACGACGCCCTCGCCCGGGTCGACTCCCTGGACACCCTCGTCTCCACTCTGCCCATGCCACTGGGCCTTCTGGCAGCCGGACCCGTGGCGGGCCTTGTCGGGCTGCCACACCTGCTGATCGGCCTGGCGGTGTTCACGGCCCTGGCCAACCTCGCTGTCCTGCTGCCGCGCGGGGCGAGGGCGTACAAGCAGCGTCCGGCCGACAGGGCCACAACCGAACTGGAGCCGACATGACCGCGACCATGACCCTGACGCCTGAGGAATCCGCCGTGCTGCGAAGCCTCGGCGCATCCTCCGCGACCGCGGACGATCTGGGCACGCTGAGGGCCCAACGGCAGCCGGACCGGCTGTCGACAGCGGGACGGGTCGTCCGGGTGGAACGCGACCGGGCCCAGCTCGCCACCACCACGGGCACCGCGACCGCACGATTCGGACGGTGCGGCCTGCCCGCGGTCGGCGACTGGGTGACAGTGGCCCGTCTCGACGACGGATCCACGACGATCGACGCGATCCTGCCGAGGAGCAGCGCGATCGTTCGCCGGGCACCGGGCAGCCGCGGCGACGCCCAGACGCTCGCGGCCAATGTCGACACCTTCCTGAACGTGGTCGCGTCCGATCGCGACATCCAGATCCCGCGCCTGGAACGTCTGCTCGCCATGGCGTGGGAGAGCGGCGCCACCCCGGCAGTGGTGCTGACCAAGTCGGACCTGAGCCGCGGCGTGGTGCTGGACGAGGCCGTCCAGCAGATCTCCCGGGTCGCCCTGGGTGTCCCTGTCCTAACCGTTTCCAGTCTGAACGGCGATGGGATGGACGACCTCGCCGCCTCGTTCCTGGGCGCGGGCCGGACCGTCGCGCTGCTCGGTGCGTCAGGTGCGGGGAAGACCACACTGATTCAACGGCCTTCTGGGCGGAGGCGAGCTGCGGACCTCCGCCGTACGCGACAGCGACGGCAAGGGTCGACACACCACCGCCTGGCGAGAGCTGGTGACCATTCCGAACGGCGGGGCGGTCATCGACATGCAGAGCCATGCTCTCTACAGGGAGGGCCGGCAGCGTGCGGCTGCCAAGGGCAGGCCCGTGTCCCGCCGGGGGCACTGATGGACGAGTGCCCGGTTCAGCGGGTCTTGGGGATCCAGCCGTCCTGGACGGCGCGGCAGCCGGCCTCGAACCTGCTCCGGGCGTCCAGTAGCGACATCAGTGCGGCGACGATCCGACGGACGGTTCGCGCCGAGACGCCGAGGCGGTACGCGATGGCCTCGTCCGTCAGTCCTTGGCTGAGCAGGCGCAGGGTCTCCGCCTCCTGTGCCGTCACCCCTCTGGAGTCGCGTTGTGCCAACTGGGTCAGTGGACTTGCCGCGTTCCAGATGCCCTCGAAGAGGGCGCCGAGCGCGGCCACCGTTCCCTGTCCCCGGAGTACGACCGCACCCAGGGCGGCATCGGACGTGTTCACCGGAAGCACGGCCACCCGGTGGTCGATGAGGATCAACCTGATCGGGAGCGAGGCGGAGGTGCGGACGTGGGCTCCTTGTTGACCGAGCCAGTGGACGTGATCCAGGGTGTCCTGATTGTTGCGGACACTCTCCAGGTAGACGGTGCGGATCCGTACACCCCGAGCCAGGAGTTCGGAGTTGGGCTCGCGACTGGCTTCCAGGTCCGCTGCCGTGTGCGCACCTCCCGGCGCCAGCGTCATGACCTCGTCCACCGCCGCGCTGCCCAACTCGGCCAGTTTGGAACGGATCTCCTCGATTCCGCGGAGCTCCTCACCGATGGAGGTGCTTGATTCCGCACCCATGTCCGAGCACTCGGCGATCAGTTGGGCGGCCGCAGCCTGTGACGCCTCGATCCGCTCCTGCTGCGACGCAAGCTCTGCCCGCTGCCGTGCCAGCAGCAGTTCCATGCCGATGGACGCGCCCACCGCGCGGAAGCCGGAAGGGTTGGCCGAGTCGTTCACCAGGGCCAGCGAGCTGAGTCGGCCCATCGCCCTGCCGACATCCTCCTCGGACAGGCCGAGCCGCGCGGCCAACTCGGCCTTGGAGTCCTGCGGGTATCGGATCATCGCCCGATAGACCTGTTCCGAGGCCGTGTCCAGCCCAAGCGTCTGCAGCATCTCTTGCCCCCCGTGCACTGCGAAGATCCTGTTGAGTTGGAGAACCTATATCACGGCGCCGGAATCATGCAAAACGGCCCGCGAATCCCGGACAAGTCAACGGAGAGCAGTTTCGACCATCCACATCAATCGGACCATGTATCTAATTCACGCAGAAATTCTTCCGCCAGGATTTGAACTCCCTTGCCGGGCTGTCGATCTGATCTCTGTTCAGGCGACACCCTCGGACGGACTTCAGCACGTGGAGGCACACTCGGATGCCCCAAAGGGCCCCGTACTGGGACTTTTCATCCTCGCCGAGTCCCTCGAAGCCGCCGAGGCGGCAGCGGCCCGCATCTGCCTGCGGGCAGTGAGGAACTGCCCCGAGTTCGCAGGACTGTCTCTCGGACGCTGCGAGGCAGTCCTCGTGCCCGGCCATCACGACCGCCTGATGGGATTCGACGAAATAGATCGTCCCGCCGGCGGCCACAGTGGACCGGATACCGACTGACTGCTCGCGTGTTCCACGGGAGGTAAATCCCTGGGGATGCCGCCGGCATTTTTCCGCACAATTCGCGCTTTCGCGCGGCCATAAAGAGATCGACAAATACCGGGGCCTGTCCGCGCCCCAGCCCGGGGGGACCGTCGACCGACCGCGGGGCCCGCTCGACAGGGACCCCCGACCCGGCATCACCGGATAGGCAGACCATCGACATATGCCGACGGTCTGACATATGGTTATGACATGAGTGATCGTCAGCTTCAGGAGCCAACGCGGCTGGTGCTCACCGCGCTCGCCGACGCCCCGCGGCATGGCTATGCGATCGTGCAGGAGGTGCTCGTCATCTCCGACGGCCAGGTGCGGCTGCGCACCGGGACTCTCTACACGGCGCTGGACCGGATGCTGCAGCAGGGGCTTGTACACGTCCACGCGGAGGAGGTCGTCGGCGGCAGGCTGCGCCGCAGCTACGCGCTCACCGAGGCCGGGCGGGACACGCTGGCCGCCGAGATCCGGCGGCTGAGCCTGGGCGTGCGCGAGGCCGAACGCCGGCTCGCCCTCCCTCCGGGCAAAGGCCTGCAGGCCCACCGGCGGCCCGGCCTCGGGTTCGGTCCGGGGACGGTGACGGCATGACCGCCCAAGCCACCGACCCCGCCCGCCTGCTGGTGCGCCTGTATCCGGCGCGCTACCGCGCCGTGCACGGACAGGAGATCGCCGCGGTCCACGCGGAGGCGACGGCCGACCTGACCGGGCTGACGCTGCTGCGTGAGCACGCCAGCCTGGCCGCACACGCGCTACGACTGCGCACCCGGCTCAGCTCCACCGACCCGGCCGGTCGAGTCGCCGCAGGCGCCGCGCCCTTCGCTCTCGCGGGGGCGATCGGCCTGGCCCTGCTGTTGGCGCTGTGTACGGCGCCCACCGCCCTCACGGGTGTGAACGCCGGCACGGGCCAGACCGTTGGCCCTGCGTTCCTGGCCCTGGCGGCAGTGGAGACCCTGCCCTGGCTCGGCGCGCTGGTCTGCGTACTGACCGGACGCTGGGCACCGGCCCGCGCGCTCGTTCTGCTGGGCACGGCCGAGAAGATCGTCGTGCTCTTCCTGGCCTCCTCGCTGAACGTGTACGCCCTGGAGGGGACCACCAGCGGGATTCTCTGGTGCTGGACGGCCCTGGGGATGCTGGTGCTGGTGGCCCCGCCCGATCTCGTCGACGTCGGATCCCGGCGCAGCCGCCTGGTGATCGGCGTGACGGCGCTGCTGTCCGCGCTGCCGATCCTCGGGCTGGGCTTCTCGCTTCCGGACGTGCACACCCCCGGGTCGCCGGCCAACCTCCTCGTGGACTGCTGGCCAGGACTGCTGCCGGCGGCCGCGGTCCTCACCGTCCTGTCCGGCGCACGCCCCGACCGGCTCCGCGCCCTGGGAATCGGCCTGGCCGCACTGCCGTGGGCGGGTGTGCTCATGCCTCAAGGGCCGATGTTCATGCTCGCCGCCGCCATCGGCGAGACCGCCCTGGTCGGTGCGCCGCTCATCTGCGCAGCGCTCCTGGCCGCCGGCATCCGCAGGACGCGCGCCCGTCTGCTCCCCGAACCGCTCGACCCCGCCTGACCACCCCGCGGTCCTGCCGCCGCGTCCCGGCGCGCGCCGGGACGCGGCGGGCGGGCTCAGGTGGCGAAGTCGATCGTGCCGTTGGCCTTGCCGCGGCGCAGCAGTGCGGTGAACGCGAGGTCGGCGGCGAGCAGCCAGCACAGGCCTGCGGCGAGGCCCTGCAGGGCCAGGGTTGCCACATGGGCCAGACCGCCGCCGGAGGTCAGCGAGCGGAGTGCCGCGATCAGGTAGGTCAGCGGAAGCACGTCGGCGGCGTCCTGGACCCATCGGGGCCAGTAGCCGACCGGGACCTCGATGCCGCAGACGGCCATCATCACCATGTAGGCGACGTTGGACACGACATTGCGGAGCCCGATCGCATTGAGGACGAGCGCGGCCAGGAACAGCCCGACGACGTAGGTCGTCATCGCGGTGAGGGCGACGATGCACACGGCCGGTGCGATCTCCGCGGCCCGCCAGTGCACGCCGAACGCCGGGCCCAGGACGAACAGCCCGACGAGCGAGGTCCCCGTGCCGCTGATCGGCCACTGCAGGCTGCGGCCGAAGAACACCCAGATGGGCCGGGCCGGGGAGGCCGCGATGAGCGGGAGCGTGCCGGTCTGGCGCTCCCAGGCCGATGAGGCCACCACCGACAGCGACTCGATGGCGCAGGTCATGAGGGCGTTTCCGAGCACCAGATAGGTGGCCTGCCGCGGACCGCCGACGACCTGGCCGAGCAGCACGAAGTATGTGACCTGCGCCAGCATCCGGCCCAGCCAGCCGAACGTCCACGTCTTCCAGGTGTAGACCATCCGCATGTCGGCGAATGCGTTGGCCGCGCTGCACCTGATGATCCGCAGGGGTTGGACGAGCATCGTGTGCCTCACACCTGGGCCAGGGTTCCGAGTCGGCGGACCCGTCGCAGGACCCGCCCCAGCAGGTGCAGGCCCACTCCGCAGCCGACGGCGCCGAGTGCCGCGATGACGGCGAGTCTGAGCAGCGTGTGGGTGACCGGCCCGACGCCGAGGCTGTCCCGCAGCAGATCGGCGGACCAGGACAGGAACACCACCCACGAGGCCGGGCGCAACCAGGCCGGAAGCACGGAGACCGGCACCAGGACGCCTCCCAGCAGGTAGAAGGGGTAGCTCAGGGTGTTCTGGACGATGCGCGCCGAGGGCATCAGGACGAACAGCGACGACAGGATGCTGGCCGTGCCCGCGGTCGCCAGGCCGGTCACCAGCACACAGGCGACGGTGATCGCGGGATGGGGCAGCGCCGGCCAGTGCCCGAAGAACAGCCCCGAGGTGAGCCATGCCTCGGCGAAGGAGACCAGGCCGATCGCGGTGACCGCGCTCAGGCGTCCCATCACCACGACTCCCAGGGAGGACGGCGCCGCCACCAGACCCTCCAGCGTGCCCAGCGCGCGCTCCTCGTTGATGAGTTCTCCGGCCGTGTACAGGGACAGCATCCAGAGCGACATCAACGTCGGCGCGACGACGGCGTATCCGGAGAGGTCACCGCGTCCTGCCTGCTCGCTGATCGCCATGAACAGGACCGTCATCAGCGGCGCGGCCACGCAGACCTGGACGGTGTCCGGCGACTTCCAGGCCAGTCTCAGCTGGAACCGTACCGCTGTGAGGAACAGGCTCATCCCGTCACCGCCATGCCCCGATCGCCCATGAGGTGCAGATAGACCTCCTGGAGGCCGGGCCGACCGGTGGCGATCTGCGTCACGCCGGCGTCCACGAGCCGGTGGAGCACCCTGCCGGTGGCTTCGGAGTCCGCGGTCTCGATCCGCGTGCTGCTGCCGCCCATCGGTGTCACCGAGACGACGCCCGGCAGTGCGGCGAGGTCGGCGGCCACGGGCGCGGGCACGTCGACGGCGTCCACCCGCTCGTAGCGGGAGATCAGCGCGCCGATTTCGGCCGGGGCCCGGGTGGCGAGGATGCTGCCGTGGTCGAAGAGGGAGACCCGGTCGCAGACGGCCTCCGCCTCGGCCATGTCATGCGTCGTCAGCAGGATCGTCCGCCCGTCGGCCCGGAGTTCGGCCACGAGGGTCCTGAAGTCGTGGGCGGCGACCGGGTCCATCCCCACCGTCGGCTCGTCGAGGATGAGCAGTGGAGGGTTGGCGATGAGGCCGCGGGCCAGGTGCAGCCGCTGCTTCATGCCGCGTGACATGGTGTCCACCCGGTCGCCGGCCCGCTCGCCGAGGCCCATCCGGTCGAGCAGCAGGTCGCAGCGCTTCCGCATCTCGCTGCCGCGCAGGCCGTACAGGGCCGCCCAGAACCGGAGGTTCTCGCGGGCGGACAGCCGGGCGTAGAGGCCGCGGTCGCCGCCGAAGACGATGCCGATGGACTTCTTGACCTGGGCCGCCTCGGTCACCACGTCATGACCCATGACCTCGGCGGTGCCGGAGGTGGGGATCAGGATGGTCGACAGGATCCGGCACAGTGTGGTCTTGCCGGCCCCGTTCGGGCCGAGCAGGCCGTACACCTCACCGACCTCCACCGTGAGATCCACGTCCTGCAGGGCCCGCACCCCCTCGGGGCGTCCGCCCTTGCGGGCCTGGTAGGTCCTGGTGAGGCCGCTGGTCCGGACGGCGGTCACCGCGACTCCTCCGCCAGGTTCTCCAGTTCGGCCAGCGCCGCTTCGTACCGCTCCGGCTCGACGAGTTCGCCGGTGACCAGCAGGTAGTCCCCGACCGGGGTCAGCAGCAGCACGTTGTCGCCGAAGACATGCGTACGCGCGACGTCCCAGTCGCCGCGGTCGACGACGCGCCGCAGCGGCAGCGCCTGCAGCAGGGTGCCGTCGGCGACCGCCAGGGGAACCTCGACGGTGGGACCGGCGGGCACCGGATGCGCGGCCCGCAGGGCCAGTTCACGTTCCGCCGCCGACTCCAGCGCTGTCCCGAGGCCGCCGAACCACCCGGGCGAGACCCGGTCGGCGGTGAACTCCACGAGCTCCAGGGCCTCCGGCGCCAGCCGGTACTCCTCGACGATTCCGGCCAGTTCGGCCGTCGCCATCGGCGCTTCGGCCCGCCCCATGACATGCAGGTCGATCGCGTCACGCGCGTGGAAGGGCCGCTGGAAGCGCTCCTCCGCCAGGGCCAGCAGGCTTGCCACCAGGTCGTCCTCGGGCAGCGCCACCCGGATCGGGACGGCTTCGAAATCGCCGACCAGCGCCGCGGTGACGACCTCGACCCGGAAGTCCGGATCGAGCAGGTTGTCCTCGCCCGGCCAGGTCACCACCGCGACCGTGTGCCGGTCCGGCGCGCCCAGGACGCAGACGCCGACGGAGACCCGCTCGTCCTCGGCCAGCAGCCGGACCACCCGCCACAGGTCCTGCTCGCCGTCCACCAGCAGGTCGAGGTCGCCCTGGGGCCGGAACAGCCACTCCGGGTAGTGGCGGGCCACCGTCGTCCCCTTGAGGGCCCGCACCGGCACCTGCGCCGCGATCCGGTCCAGGGTGTCCCGGTAGAGCCGGGCGCGCCGCTGCGCCCTGCGCAGTTCGCCGAGCGCCGCGTCCGACATCGGCGTGCCGCAGTGCTCCGCCGCGGAGAGGATCAGATGGGGGAGCGTGGGATGCTGCCTGCGGGCACCGGCCACCAGCGCGCCCGGACCGGCCTCCTCCGGGACGTCGAATATGTCGTACAGAGCTTCGAGATCCACGCTACGCACCATCCTTGACATCGCCCTGGTCCAGTCGCCAGTAGACGTGATCGACACACCAGCCCTGCTCGACGAGTGCCCCGGTGATCGCCTCGCCCCGCCCCGGTGCGACACCGCGGGCCGGATGGACGACATGGCCGATCAGCGGGGAGCCGGCTCGCTCCGCGTGCGCGATGGCCGCCCGGGTCAGCGCCGCGGTCACCGAACGCCGGTCGGCGGGCTCGGCCAGGTCCGCCAGTACGTCCAGCAGCTCGATGTGGTCACGCGCCGTCACATTGTCGTGGGCCGCGCACAGCAGGGTGGCGTGCCCCACGGGCCGGCCGTCGCGGGTGGCCACATAGGACACGCGGTCGGGCACGTGCAGGTAGTGCTCGGTGATCGCGTCGACGGTCTCCGCGTCCGCCACCACCTCCTGGTCGGCCACCCCGTCCGTGAACGCACGCGCCAGCCACCCCGCGATGACCCGGTCGTCGCGCTCGGCCACGGCGAGGCCGACGGCGACGTCCGCCGGAGTTGAGTCGGAGCCCTGCGGCCCGCCCTGGTGGCGGACATAGGTCAGTTGCCGCTCCCAGCGCGCGTCCAGCACGACCGTTCCCGGGGTACGCACCACCACGGCGGCCGCATCGGGGTTCGCGGAGAGCAGCAGGGCCGTCAACTCGTCCATGCCCGAGGGGTCGAGGAGCAGCTCGGGAGCGCAGTACTCGACCAGGACCTGCTGTTCGTCGAGCAGCGGTTCCTGGTACGTGTCGGCCACGTAGGCATGTCCGTGCAGGGTTTCGAGCAGCCCGGCCTGCCCCGCCGCCGCCAGGTAGGAGGGAGCGACGGGGGCGTCCTGTGCGCTGTTCACACCGGCTCCGGACGGACGACGGTGATCAGGCCGGAGAGTACCTGGGCCGCTGCCTGCTGGATCTCGCGGCTCTCCACCGAGGCGATCCTGGCCAGTTCCTGCTCCAGGTCCCACGGCTCGGTGTGGCCCACCGCGTGCAGGGCGAGCGCGCGGGCGTGCTCCAGCGGGGTTTCGGCATCGGTGATCAGACTCATCCGCACCTGTCGACGCGCCGCGTCGAGGTCCGTGTCGGACGGGCCGGCGGCCGCGAGGTCCTCGAGTTCGCGGGTCACGATCTCCACGGCCTTCTCGCCGTTGCCGCTCTCCACGCCGATCAGCACCCGCCAGGCCCCCGCCTCGGTGTAGCCGCGGTCCCAGGACTGGAAGGAGTATGCGAGACCCGAGTCGACGCGCAGTTTCCGGTACAGCGGAGACGAGGCGTTGCCGCCGAGCAGGGCCGCCAGGACGGTGAACCGGTGGCGGCCCGGGTCGTCGAGCGGCGTGGAGCGTCCGCCCACGATGGCCCAGCCGAACTCCTCGGGCCAGGCCGGTGCGACGGCGCCGACTGGGTTCAGCGGGACCGGATCGCGGTGGTGCACGGCCTGCGGCTGCCGCGTCTCCCAGCCGAGCAGGCTGTCGGGCACGGAGGGTCCGACGATCCCGACGGCGATGCGGCTCGCCAGGAAGACATCGCGGTGACCCGCGCGGACCGCCTCCAGGTCGAGGGCCTGGATCTGGTCGACCGCGCCTCCCACGGGTCGGCCCAGGGGATGCCCGGGGAAGACAGCGGCGAGGAAGGCGTCCTGGACCACGTCCGCGGGGTCGGCGGCCGCGGCGGCCAACTCCTGGAGCACCGATGCCCGCTCGGAATCCAGCACGGCGGAGTCGAGTTCGGGTCGGAGGATGCCCGTCAGCATCGCCCTGACCACGTCGTCCGCGTCCGCGGCGTCGACCTGGGCGTGGAAGAGCATGTGTTCGAGGCCGGTCTCGGCGTTGGCGTTGCCGCCGAGACGCTCGATGTACTCGACGAGCGGGCCCTTGCCGTCGACCGGGGCAGCCATCAGCAGGTGTTCCAGCATATGGGCGAGGCCGCCGAGGTTCTCCGGATCATGACGGGCCCCGTATGCCACGCCGAGGCAGATGCTCGTCGTCCTGAGACGTTCGTCGACCACTGACGCGACCGGCATTCGGCTCATTGCTGACATCAGGATTCCTTGTCGTGGTACCGGACTTGCTCATCGCAGAGGATGCCGCTCCAGCGGTGTGCGGGAAGCGGCACCCTCGATCATGCGCGCGGCTCAGCGGCCGGCCTTGACCTTGTCCAGACGCGGACGAAGGAACGCCTTGTGGTTACGCATTATGTCTGCACCTCCTTTCCTCTGCGGGTCGCCCGGGGACGACTGATTCCCTTGCGTGGACGCCGAATTCAACGACCACTTCCCACGACTATGGCGGCCGCACACTTCATGATCAAGGTGTTGTCCGTTGCCTGACGAACAGACAACACCCGTTCTCATATGCCTCATCCGGCCTGGCGTCCCATCATGTGAACGGTGGCACCGTGCCGGGAAACCGTGCACGACCGGTTCCGCTCAGCGGCACGTTCCGCCGCATAGGAGGAAATCAACCGACCTGCACGGTAAAGGCCCGGCTCCGGCAGTTCCAGGAGCCGGACCCGGTGCAGGGCCTCCAATAGGCGGCGGGCCGAATGCTCCTGGACACCGAGGAGGTCCGCCGCGGCCCGGACGGAGATTCCCGACCCCGACCTCGGTGCGACCACCCGGAATGCCCGGGCCTCGTCCTCCGCCAACTGCCGGTAGGACCAGGAGAAGACGTCGCGAAGGGAGGCATGTCCGTCGTCCGCACGGTCCAGGAAGTCGAGCAGCCCTGTTCCGCTGCCCGTCTCCGCGACCATGTCGTCGAGCCGGGCGTACTGCCCGGACGTCCAGCGCTCCGCGGCGATTCGCAGGGCGAGCGGCAGAAAGCCGCACCCCCGGGCCAGTTCGAGAACTGCGGCCGGGCTCTCCCGCCGCAGGTCGGAGCCGGTGTCATCGGTGACCGAGCGCAGCAGGTCCACTGCCTCGGCAGGTGGGAGCAGGCCGAGGGTGAGCCGCACCGCACCGTCCCTGACCACCAGACCGGGCAGCCGGCTGCGGCTGGTGACGAGCACGGCGCAGGTGCCGGAACCCGGCAGCAGCGGGCGCACCCGGTCGGCGTCGGCGACGTTGTCCAGGACGACCAGGACATTCATGTCCGCGAGCAGGGTGCGGTACATCGCCGACTTCTCCCGGTTTCCGGAAGGCACCGCCGCAGGCGCGACTCCCAGGGCCCGCAGGAATTCCTCCAGCACCTCGCCGGGGTCAATCCCTCCGGAATCAGGACCCACCGCCTGCATGTCCCGGAACAGGACACCGTCGCGGAAGTCCGACATATTCCGGTGGGCCCATTCGAGGGCAAAAGCCGTTTTCCCCACCCCTGCGGCGCCGTCGACCACGACAATCGGTGGGGTCCCGGGCGCGATCCTGCCGGGGGACACCACCGCGTCCATGGAGCGGAACTCCTGAGCGCGGCCGGTAAAGCCCCGAATGGACGGGGGGAGTTGGACCGGGCGCGGCAGGCCGCTGCGGGGCGGTGCCGATTTCTGCGAGTCCTGGTGGGCGAGCAGCAATTGCCCCCGCGCCCTGAGTGCCTCGTCGCACCGGCGGGCCAGATCGCCGGAGGCGGGTTTGCTGCCGGTTTCGACCCGACTGAGGTGGCCTTTGCTGTAATGGACCACTTTCGCCAGTTCGCCCAGCGAGAGGCCCTCGACCATTCGTCGTGCCCGGAGGTCTTTCCCGAAAGACAAAGGACTCCCACCTTCACATCGATGACGCACATGCCGGGGCATGCCGGGCGGAAGGCGCGGGCCCCGCCCGGCGGAGCGGCGGGGCCTCACGCGCTCGACGTCAGCCGGTGGTCTCGCCGACCAGGTCCGGGGTTCCGGCTCCGGCTCCGGTTCCGGCCCCGGCCTCGATCCCGGTCGCCGCGGGCTGCTCGACCGCCGGGGCGTTGTCCGCCGCCACCGGGTCCTTGATCATCCGCTCCAGCGTGAACAGCGCGGGCACCGCGAGCAGGTTCAGCGCGCTCAGGAAGATCCAGGGCCAGAGGGCCCCCTGGGTCAGCAGCAGGGCGAACAGGCCGGGGCCCGCCGTCTGACCGAGGGTGTAGGACATCTGATAGACGGCCAGGTAGCGGCCGCGCAGCGCCTCCGGGGCGAGGGAGACGCTGAAGTTCTGGTTGAACGGCGCGGCGGCGGTCTCGGCGAAGTTGTAGAAGAGGATGCCGACCAGCAGTCCGCTGATGGCGACCCACTCCGCCGAGGCCGCGTCAACGGCCATGAAGATGCCGTAGGACACCACGTTGAACAGTGCCGCGACGGCGATGACGCGGATCGGCCGGAAGCGCTCCATCCAGCGGCCGACCAGGGTCTGGGTCAGCGCCACCTGGAAGCAGTTGATCATAATGATCACGCCCGCGATCCACACGGGCCGGTGCAGGCCGGTGTTGATGTAGATGGCGAGCAGCAGGCTCAGGATCAGCCCGTTGAAGACGAAGCCGACGTTGATGCCGACCAGCAGCAGGTAGCGCCGGTCCCGCAGCACCACCCGGTAGCCGCCGGCGGCGGGGGATGCGGGGGTCGCCGCGCGCTTCGACTCCCTGCGCTCCAGCGCGGCCTCCGCCTCGCCGGTCGGGCGCCACAGGGCGAGGAGCAGCGCGGCGATGGCGTAGCTGGCGGCGTTGGCGACGACCACCCACCGGAGCCCGGTGTTGCCCGTCGAGCCGATCAGCAGCGCGCCGATCGCGCCACCGGCGGCCAGGCCGGAGTTGCGCAGCATGTGCATCAGGGAGAACCAGCGCGGACGGCCCTCCGGCTTGGTGGCGAGCACCACCAGGCCGCTGCTGGAGGTCCAGTAGGTGGCGCCGCCGACCTGCGCGAGCCAGGTCACCAGCAGGATCTGCCAGACCTGGTGGCTGACGAGGAACCCGGCGTATCCGACCGCGGAGACGGTGTTGCCGAGGAGCGCCATCCGGCGGGCACCGAAGCGGTCGATCAGCGGCCCGACCACCATGGCCGTGGGCACGGCGAGCAGGCGCGCCAGCGAGATCGCCCCGCCGACCGCGGCCAGGGACAGGGTGGTGGTGTGGGTGAAGTAGACGAGGATGAAGGCGAGAACCAGCCCGCTGCCGAGACTGTCGATGACGGCGGCGCTGAGCAGCTTGCGGTTGCCGCCGAACGGCGGGAAGCTCAGCCGCCGCTGCAGGAAGCCTGAGGAGGCGGTGTCGGGGTCGGTCGGTCCGGACATGGCGAGGGGGTTCTCTCTCTGCTGGGGGTTCTTGGGTTCAGTGGGTGCAGGCCGTGGCCCAGTAGGTGTGCTGGGGCCCCGCCTCCACCTCCAGGACGTCCCCGGGGAGACGGTCGGCAGCGGGTGGCGCGGACGGCGCGGACGCCTCGGCCGCGGACCCGGTCACGGCTTCCGCCACAGGCCCCCGCGGGGCGGCGGCCAGGGCCGACCGGTCGTGCTCGTCCGCCGTGTGGCGCAGCATCCGCAGCAGCTCGCCGGAGGTGATGCGGGGGCCGTCGTCCCTGCGGAAGCGGCGGGTCAGCGGCATGTTGCCGGTGGCGGCCCAGACCAGCCGGCCCCCGTCGTCGATGGCGGAGCTGGTCTCGCCCCGGTTGTCCTGGTGCAGGCAGAAGGGGACGTCGATCAGGCCTGCCGCGAAGGCCTTCAGCAGGCCGGTGCCGATGTCGTCGGAGAGCTGGAGCACCGCGCCGATGAGGGCGGAGACCTCCTGCAGCATCTGCGCGTAGTCCACCTGCTCGGCACCGGGGAGCTCCGCGCACCGCCGCGCGGTGGCACTCACGGCACGCAGCGATTCGACGTTCTCGGCGACCGTGGGCAGCCGGTACGCCTCGGCGGAGGTCTTGACGATGATCCGATCGGCCCCGCCCAGGACGGCCAGCTCCGCGCTGCGGTGCACCAGCAGATTGGCCCCCGCGACGGTGCCGGGGAACTGGCCCATGTAGGTGTAGAGCACGACATGCCAGTCGACCTCGGGACCGAGCAGCAGCGCGGCCAGGTGCCGCAGGGCCGCCAGGGCCTCGAGGTCCTGCTGCTGGTCCGTCTGCTGGGCGTAGCTCAGCGAGACGCTGCGCACGCCGTTCTGGACGAAGAACATCGCCTCCAGCAGGCTGATCGCCACCAGCAGCGACGGCGGGCAGAGCTGCCCGAGCAGGCAGCCGCCGAAGGTCTCCAGATGGGCGCGCCGGCCGCGCTCCCGGCAGGACTCCGCGAGCTCCTGGGTCGCGTCGCGCCAGTGGGCCACGGACTCCGCGAGCGGGGTGCGCCCGTACGGCAGGCAGTAGGAGACCGGGCCGCCCTCGCTGATCGAGAGGCCGGCCCTGACCATGGTCCGGAAGATCTGCTGCGGCATGGCCGAGCCGTGGCGCACCTGCACCGGCCGGTCGCCCGCCGCCGCCGCGACCTCGCGGGTGACCTCGGGTCCCAGCAGGACGATGGGGAAGCCGTTGAGCTGTCCGCCGCCGTCCAGGGCGGCCCGGGCGCCCTCGTGGTCCCCGACCCGGGTGTAGCTGTCCAGGGTGATGGTGCCGATCGCCTGCGGCCCGACGGTCGAGACCGCTCGCAGCCCTTCGGCCATCGCCCGCGGATCGCTCATGCCCATCCGCGGCTGGACCAGGAGGCCCGCAGCGCCTCGCACATAGGCGCCCAGGTCCTGGTTCGACCGGGCGAAGGGCACCGGATCCCGCACCGGGTCCCGCACTGGGTCCTGCGTCATGCCGCACTCCCGCCCACGAGTACCGGGAGCTCGGACAGTGCGGGCAGCTCGGGGACGGGGACGAGCCGCTCCAGGAAGTCCCGCAGGCCGGACTCGGCGGTGCTGGAGTCCCAGAACACGGCGTCGTATCCCGCATCCACCAGGGCCGAGCTCCGGTCCGAGTCCGCCGCGCCGTGGATGCCGAGCTTGCCGCCGATCACCGCCGGCACCGCGCGGCTGCGGACGTCGGCGCGCAGCGCCGTGATCGCCTTCAGTCCGTCGATGTGTCCGTGGCCGTTGACGGAGCTGATGACCACCAGGTCCGGCCGGACGGCCGCAGCCGTCTCGACCAGAAGCTGCACCGGCACGCAGGGGCCGAGATTGACGACCTCACAGCCCTGCTCCTGCAGCCACAGCTGCAGGTAGACGAGGTTCCAGGTGTGCGAGTCCGAGGACACCGTCGACAGCAGTACGCGGCGACGTGTCCGGGTGACCGGCTCCATGACGACCATGAAGATGTGACTCCTCGTGGGACGGATTTCAGGGGATCCGCAGGCAAGTAGCCTGCGGACGACGCGCTGTTCAGCCCGCTTCGACCGCGCGGTACCGGATCGGCTCGTAGTCGGCGAGCCGGTAGAAGTCCCGGTACAGCGCCTCGTAGTCCTTGTTGCTGACCAGGAAGGTGCCACCGGAGGTGAACAGGGAGTCGGTGGCCTCCAGCACATCGCCCGCCGCCACCTTCCAGGTGATGTCGACGCTGCTCTCCACCGGCGGTTCCACCAGGGCCTCGACCACGCCGCCGCGCTTGGGGATGACGGCGTCGAAGCACGGCAGCGGCTCCTCGTCCAGCGGACGGCTGGCGACACCGGCCTCCACCTGCACGGTGAGGTTGACGATCGCCACGCCGTAGTGCCGCTGCATCGCCGCCAGCCCCGCCAGGCCCTTGAACCGCGCCCCGACCTCCAGGAACACCAGCTCGTCGGCGGCGGTGAGGAACAGCTCCAGGTGCGTCGACCCGTCGAGGTTGCCGAGTGCGTCGAGTGCCTCCTCGGCGAAGGCGACCATCCGCGCCACCCGGGGGTCCTCGTCGGCCAGGTTGATGTCGGCGTTCACCCGGCCGCGGCGCACGTCCAGGGTGTTGACCAGGTACTCGGTCACGCCGCCGAACAGCGTCCGGCCGCCCTGGCGCACCAGGTTGACGCTGTACATGACCCCGGTGACGAACTCCTCGTACTGGAACTCGCCCGGCAGCTCCTCCGGGAGCCCGGCGAACTGCTCCGCCCCGGAGACGAGGTGCACGCCCTCGCTGCCGGCCGAGTCCACCGGCTTGAGGATGAACGGGAGGCCGACCGCGGCGACGACATCGTCGAAGTAGCCGGCGCGGTCACCGGAGAACCGCGCCGGGTCCACCCGGCCGAACCCGGGCACCCTGACCCCGGCCGCGATCATGCGCTCCTTCATCACGCACTTGTCGCGGTAGGGCAGCATGTCCTCCGGGTGCGGCCCCGGCAGCGCGAACTCGGCCCGCAGCTGCGCCGCGTCCATCATGGCCAGCTCGTCGTAGCAGAGCAGTGCCACCGATCCCGGCTCCGCCGCGTCCAGCAGCTCGCGCAGGACCGCGCGGGTCGCCCCGCCGTCCAGCAGGGAGTTGAGCAGCGGAGGCGGGCTCGGGACGGCGCAGGGCACCTGCCGGACCTCGTCGAACCAGCTCAGCCGGGAGGTGTCGACGAGGCTCCACTCGTCCTCGGAGATGACCAGGACGAACCTCACCTGCTCGGGCTGCTCGACCAGGTCGGGCCGGAACATGGTCATACCGCGGCCGGAGAGAACGATGACCGTCTTCACTGGGGTGGCTCCTTGTGCGGGCGTTGGGGGGACGGGGGCTGCCTTCTCAGGGGAGGTCGACGCCGATGTAGGGGGAGGCGGCGAGGATGTTGTTCTCGTTGTCGCCCAGCGGCACTCCGTTGACCTCGGTGTCACGCCGGGCCGCGAGCCCGACCCGCTGCACCGCAGAGGCGCTCTCGGCGCTGATCAGCATGAAGGCGACGCAGTCCAGCTGGTCGGCACGGCCGGAGAGCTCGGAGCCCACCGGGCGCGGCAGCCGGTGGCAGAAGGTCCCCTCGGGGAACTCGATCGAGTCGAACCGGGTGACCCCGGGCTGCGGCAGCAGCAGGTGCTCCCCGACGTAGCGGACGGGGTGGTCGGGGAAGTCCAGGTCGGGGGTGAGCCCGCAGCCGAGGTCGGCCAGGTACGTCTGGTACTCGACGCCGTAGGCCTGTCCGAAGACCACCATCTTGCCGGTGCCGCCCAGCCGGGGGTTGAAGTCGATCAGCTCGATGGTGCCCTCCTCGGGCACCATGACCTCGATCTGGGTCGCACCGTTCTGGAAGCCCAGCACCCGGTGGAACTCCTTGGCCAGGGCGAAGACCTCCTGCATCCGCGGGTGCCGGTAGGGGAACTGGAAGCCCATCTCCACCACCGGGTCCTTGGCCAGGACATAACGGCCCATCAGACCGATCGAGTGCACCTCGCCGCGGCAGACCAGCGACTCGACCGAGAGCAGCTCGCCGCGGGCCTCGGCCTCCAGGACGTACACGCCGCTGCCGGCGATGTAGTCCCGCATCAGCGGGTTGGCGATCTCGACCTTCTCGATCTCGGCGACCGCGGCGCGGAGTTCGTCGAGCGAGGAGACCATGAAGACACAGGCGCTGCCGGTGCCGTTGGCCGGCTTGAGCACGGCCCGTCCGGGGAACGGCCACTCGGTCCAGGTGAGCGCCTGGTCCAGGGTGGTGGAGCCGAGCTCGGTCAGCCCGGCCTCGCGCAGCCGACCGCGGAGCGAGTTCTTGTCCAGCACCGAACGCAGGTTCTCCGCGCCGTTGTTGGGCAGACCGACCAGCTCGCGCAGCTGGGCGTCGTAGGGCAGGGCAGGCTCGAAGCCGGCGTAGGTGCCGGCCACGTCATGGCGGTCGCGGACGTCCAGGACCAGCTTCTCGACCGCGGCCGTGTCCGACCAGGACTCGACATGGATGAGCTCGTCGACGAAGCCGTCCGGGACCGCGAACGGTCCGGCGTGCTGCAGGGGCGAGTTGTTCAGGACGACGATCTGCATGCCGCGACGCTTGGCCTCCTGGGCCACCAGCAGCATCGGGTTCAGCATTTCGAACATCACAAAGGACTTGGGCACCGGGTTCCTCGGCATTCTGGTGACAGCTTCTGGGATGCAGCGGGCTCGGGCTCAGGCCCGGGCGAGCAGGGCGGGGTCGGTGGTTCTGATGCGCAGGAGGGCGGCCGCGTGCTCGGCACGGGCCAGGGCCCGGTCGCTGTCCGGGCCGACTGCCAGCACATGGCCGAACCGGTCGGTGTTGTCGCCCACCTGGGCGAGCTCGGTGCCCGGGGCGACATAGACCGACAGGTCGACGATCCCCTCGACGGCGGCGGCCTCCTCCAGTCCCTCGATCCCGACGACCTCGCCGGGCAGGCTGGGCAGGAAGACGATGGCCGCGCCGAGGTTCAGCCGGTCCGCGGTGGAGGGCGCGCGGCCGAGGTACATGCCGATCAGCTGGCCGGGGAGGTCCACCCCGGTGGCCAGGTGGGCGAGCCGGGTGATCCGGTCGCCGGCCGGCCGGCAGTTGATCTCGATGATGCGCGGCCCCGCCGCCGTCAGCCGGATCTCCACATGGGCGGCCCCGAAGTCGTAGCCGATCGCGGCCAGGGCCGAGCCCACCAGCTCGGCGCAGGCCCGCCGGTCGTGCTCCGGCAGCGGCGCCGGGACCGCGTGCCCGATCTCCACGAAGGCGGGCGGCGGCGTCAGCAGCTTCCTGGTGACGGCCACCACCTCGGTGCGGCCCTGCCAGGTCAGCGTCTCCACGCTGTACTCCGGGCCGTCCAGGTACTCCTCGATCAGCGCGGCCCGGGCGAGGGCCTGGCCGCGGGAGTTCACCAGCACCCGGTCGTTCAGCAGCATCCGCACATGCCCGCGGGCCTCGTCGGCGCTGCCGCAGAGCTTGACGTCCGTGCTGAGCAGCCCGTCGACCGGCTTGACCACGCAGGGGCCGGCCAGCAGCGCGGGATCGATCTCCGCCTCGGAGGTGACCCGCTGGAAGCCGGGCGTGGGAATCCCCGCGTCCCGGCACAGCTGCCGGGCCAGGGGCTTGTCCCGGGCGGCCCGGACCGCCGCGGCCGGTGACCCCGCGAGGCCCAGCAGGGCGGCGGCCTCCGCGGCCGTCACCACATGCAGCTCACTCATCGTCAGCAGGGCGTCCACGGGAGCCACGTCACCGAGCGCCGCACAGACCGCCGCAGGGTCGTTGGTGTCGCAGACGACCACCTCGTCCAGCAGCGAGCGGTCCAGCGGGGCGCTCACGGCGTGGAGGTAGTAGTCCAGATCGCTGGTGACCAGCACCACCTGGTGTCCGGCACGGCGGGAGAACTGGAGGGCCTCGTACCCGGAGCCGCTCAGGTTGCTCTCCAGGAAGGCGACGCGCACGGTCATGCCGACGGCTCCGTGCACACCGTGACCATCGCGGCCAGGGCATCGGCGGTCTTCGCCGCCGCGGCCGTGTCCACCCCCGTGGCCAGCACCTGACCGCTGTGGTCGAAGTTGTCGACCACGGTGACGACCCGGTCGCCGGGCTTCACGGAGATGTGCAGCGAGATCAGGTCGGGGTGGTCGCGCACGGCCTCGACACCGCTGATCCCGGTCACCACGCCGGGCTCCACGGAGAGGTGACGGGTCGCCGCTCCGCGCAGCGCGACCGGGCGGTCGGGCAGTTCCGGCAGCAGGCCGAAGGGCGCCGCCACGGCGTAGCGCTCCAGGTCGATCTCATAGGCGTTCAGCACGAGGTCGGGAATGCGCTCGCCGGCGAGCCGGTCGTGGGACTCGATCACCCGCGGCCCGCTGGGCGAGATCTTGATCTCGGTGTGGGCCACGCCGTCCTGCAGGCCCATCGCGCTCAGGAAGCGGCGGATGTAGCGGCAGACCTCGGCTTCGCTCTCGGCGGTCAACCGGGCGGGGAGCGCGTGCGCGTCCTCGACCACACCGTCGGTGTACTTCTCGGTGATGCTCACCACCGAGTGGCGGCCTGCGAAGGAGAAGGTCTCCACGCTGTACTCCGGGCCGGGGATGTACTCCTCCACGAGGAAGCGGCCCACCGGGAAGAACTGTCCGAGCACCAGGTCCTCGCGGTCACGCAGCCCGCTGGCGAAGTCCCAGGAGCCGAGCACGTCCTCCGCCCGCTCGATGACGACGACGCCACGGCTGGCGGTGTTGTCGATCGGCTTCAGGACGACCGGGTACCCGTACTGCCCGCCGAATTCCTCGATATCGTCCGGACCGGTCACATCGGCCGCAGCCACGCTGGGAACGCCGAGTTCCGCCAGGTGCCGACGCATGGCCAGCTTGTCCCTGAACCGGGCGGACACCTCGAACGACGTCCCGCCGAGTCCGAAGTGGTCGTTGATGCGCCCGACCGCCTCCATGGCCTGCTCCCCGAGGGAGACGACCTTCGTGAACTTGTAGACCTCGTAGGCCGCTTCGACGAGCGGGCGGGCGATCTCCCAGTCTCGGTAGTCGACCATCAGCAGGGCGTCCGCGAGTTCCACGTGGCCGGGCAGCATGCGGTCGCGGTGCTGGACAAAGACCACACGCAGGCCCAGTTCCTTGGCCTTCGCGATGGTCTCGACCCGGCCTCCGACGATCAGGATGGTGTCCATCGGACTCAACTCCCGTCATTTTTGATGTCAGCGAAAACGATGCGGCTCAGCGCCCAGAATTAATGGCCGGCCCCCGAAAGAGGCGGCGCCGACACCGATAATGACCCGTCCAGTGAATAGACCGCCGGGATCTCCGCAGGATTTCCCGGTCCCCGTTGCAGCCCCAACAGGTCCGATCCTGCCCGGCATACTCGCGCGGCCTCAACACATGCCGCCCGCATGATTACGCATGGCGCAATCCTGCGGGGGGACTTAACCGGTATACCGGTGCGAACCGGGCAATCACCCGCCCATGGGGATCTGTTCGACAGGCCCCGCTCCCTGCCGCACCGCAGCAGGCACCGGGGACGCGGTGGCGGCGACGGCCCTGTGCGCCCGTGGGATCGGCCCGCGACTGCCCGGGCCTCCACTCGTCCCGAGCGCGAGGTTCCGGTTTCGTGTCCGGCTCCGGCTCCGGCTCCGCCGGGCATCGGCCCGCCCATGGGCGCGGGGATCGCCCGCAGCAATTCAACACGATACCCGCACCCGGGATTGTCACGGGCGGCTCCGTATCCGCGCCGAAAATACGGCCTCCGGAAACCGGGAAATCCCCGACCGCCCCCGAGGACGCCGCGCGCGGCGCACGGACACCGTCCGCGGGTCCGTTTCCCGCGCACACCCCCACTGGAATTCCCACAGAACGTGCGAATACCCGCGGCGGACGGAATGCCGATCTCCCGATCATGTACTGTGCACCGCCGGGCCATTCGATCCCCGGGTACGGTCCACCCGAGCCGGGGTTCGGTGGGCGGCTGCTCCAACGGCGGTGGGAGCCCTGCCATCTGACGTGCGGACGCCTGTTGCGCCGCTGTGACACCAGCCGCACAGATCCATGGTCTTCCGCTGACAGGCTTCTCTCATCGCACAGAGCGGCAACCAGTCGAACGGGCCACGAAGACCCGATCGCGGCGGCGCGGCTCCAGCGACATCACCCGGAACCTGCCCTCCCCGAAGGACACACACCATGTCTGCTCGCCGTAGCCGCCGCACCGCCGCCGCCGTCGTCCTCGCCGCCACCGCAGCCGCGCTCGTCCCGGCGGCCGCCAATGCCGCCACCCCGGCCGCCGCCCGGGCCGCCGCCCGTCCGGCGCTGACCATGAGCGTCGGCGACCGCTCCTCCACCGCAGCGCTCCGGGCCGGCGGCGCGACCGAGTCCTTCGTCGTGAAGGTCACCAACAGCACCGCGCAGTCCCAGAAGTTCAACACCGCCGTCGGCGAACTGGCCCAGGGCGAGCTGATGTTCGACAGCAAGCAGGCGCACACCACGGTCACCGCGCTGGGCCGCACGCCGGCCACCGTGAGCTCGTTCATCGACGAGCAGCCCGGTGTCATGGGCAGCTTCTCCCCCAAGGGCAAGCCGCTCGGCAGCGACTTCACCATCCCGGCCCACGCCACCTACAGCTGGAGGATCACTGAGGGCGTCACCAAGGCCTGGGTGGTCAACAACAACGGCGTCGACCTCGAGCTCGTCGGCTACCAGCCCGGACACTCCCAGCCGTTCGGCAACACCACCGTCGACTTCAAGGTCGGCACGCACAGGACCGGCGGCCCGGTGGTCGAGACGCTGACCGGCGGCAGCAAGGTGGCGCCCGGCCACCCCGCCTACGAGACCCTGACCGTCACCAACAGGACCGGCGCCGCGATCGCCGCCCCCTGGACCGACGCCGTCTCCCTGTCCTCCCTCTCGGCCTCCTCGCTCAGCACCGACGTCTGGGTCGGCACCCCGACCAAGGGCCACTGGCAGCCCCTGGTCAACGGCGCCCTCCCCGCCATCCACGGCGGCTTCGCCAACGGCGCCACCGCGACCTTCACCTTCCGGGTCGACCTGGTGAAGTACGTCGGCCGCACCGCCACCCAGCAGTTCGGCATGATGGTCTGGAGCGACAACACCTCCGAGGGCCCGGGGAACGCGCTCGTCAAGACCCTGACGGTCTCCCGCGCGGCCTGACCAACCACGGCCTCGCGACGAAGCCCCGCCCGGGTCACCGGGCGGGGCTTCGTCGCGCCCCCGGGGAGGGGATTCGCCGCCGCGCGGACGCCACGCCAGGCCGAAGCCGGCACACGCTGCGAGACTGGGTACGCGAGGCCTACGACCACCCCGCGTACGCCATCCACCAGGCCCGGCACGCCCGGCCGTTCAGTGATCCTTGGGGGATACACAATGTTCTCGCTCCGTCGCCGCTCCGCCGCCGTTGCCGCAGCCACCGTCACCACCGCCCTCGCCTGTGGCGGACTGGCGGCCCTCACCGTCGCGAACGCCTCCACACCCGCCACGGCCCAGGCTCCGGCAACGCCGCTGAGTGTCTTCGCGAGCGTCCCCGCCTACGCGACCGCACCGCTGGTGCACGGCCTGGGCACCGAGACGGTCACCTTCACCGTGCGCAACAACACCGGGCACGCGGTCGCCTTCCACCCGCTCGTCGAGGGCTGGTCCCACGGCGTGTTCCCGGTCACCCCCTCCGAGGTGAGCCTCGGTGTGGACGCCGTCCAGGCCCCCGCGACCGGCGTGGTCCGCACCGGCCACGACAACGCGACCTTCGACAGCCTCGTCCCGGCGGGCAAGCCCTCCGGGAGCGCGTTCACCGTCCCGGCCAAGGGCAGCCTCACCTGGAAGCTCGACTACGGCGTCCTCAGCTCCTTCCCGGCGAACAACCCCGATCTCGTCCTGGACTTCCAGGCCCTGGCAGCCCCGCTGAGCACCTCCCTCGCGGGCCCCGGGGCGTCCGTCGGCCTCGGCATCGCCCCGGGCCAGTCCCGCCCGTTCGCCGAGTACCTGACCGGCGGCACCACCGTCGCCCCCGGCAAGCCGCTGAACCTGGACCTGACCATGGCCAACTACACCGGCGCGGCCGTCCGGGGCACCTTCAGCACCCGGTTCTCGGCGGACGGGCCCGCGAGCGCCGGCAAGGCCCTCCTCGCCCTGGACGCGTGGGAGAACGGCCGCTGGGTCACACTGACGAACCTCGACAACGGGAACGACTGGGTCCTGCCGCCCTTCAGCGGCACCATCGCCAACGGCTCGGACCACACGGCGGTGCTGCGGCTGCGGGTGGCCGACGGCACCGACACCGCCGCCGCGACCGGGACGGTCGACCTCTCCGCCCTGACCTCGCTCGCCCAGGGCGGGAGCGGCAACCTGCTGAGCGGCTTCCAGCTCCACCCGGTCGCCGTCTCCCGGTAGGGCCTCCGGCCCGGCCCCGGCCCCGGGCATGGAAAAGCCCCCGTCTCCGGGGGGGACGAGTGCCGCGACCCGGAGCGGGAGCCTTCCCGAGGTGAGAGAGGGGGGCGACCTGGGGGGGACCAGTCGCCCCCCTGGCGGAGTCCCACAACCGGCCGTCGCGTCGGGGGGAGTCGCGGCGACCGGTCCCACAGCGGGGACTCCGGATCCTCGTCCCGATAGGTTCCTGCCAGACCCGATCGGTACAACACCAACCTTGCTGCACGGAGCTGTGCTCCGCATCCGGCATTGGACCCCTCATCGCGGGACCTTCGTCCCGCCGTGCTGACGCCCCCGTTACCCGTGGGACAGGAGAGGACGGGGAGGACCGGGGAGGACGAGGGGGAATGCCCGGACCATTGCCGGTCATCTGTACGTCGTACAGCGCTAGGCTTCGGCTGACAACGGCGGCACGGGGAGTGCGGCAGGGAGGCGGGCGGGGTCATGGGGCAGGCCAGGAAGATAGCGATGTACCTACTCATCGTCTTCGTCCTGTATACGATCATCACATCGCCGGTTCGAGCCGCAGACCTGGTCCAGGTCGGCTTCACCGGGATCTCGCATGCTGCCAAGGCTATCGGCACCTTTATGAACAACCTGGTCAAGTAACCTCAGGGGGTTCTGATCGCCCACGCCCACGCGAGGAGCCCCCGTATGCTGCGCCACCTGGTCCTGTTCAAGCTCAACGAGGGCGTCACCAGGGACGACCCCCGCGTCGTGGCCGGGGCCGCCGCCTTCGACGAGCTCGGCAAGCAGATCCCCGAGCTCCGCGAGTGGCAGTGCGGCTGGAACATCACCGTGCGGGACATCGCCTACGACTATGCGATCAACAGCCTGGTGGACGACGCCGAGGCCCTGCAGGCCTATCTGACGCACCCCGCGCACCAGGCCGGTGTCGGGCAGTGGAAGGCATTCGCCACCTGGGTCATCGCCGACATCGAGGTCTGAGACCGGCCCAGGGACCCCCGCCACCGCCGTACGGCGGCGTGTTTTCACTCCCCTGTACACAAATCGGCCAACACACCTATATGCGGTGCTTGCCCGGATAGCGTGTGTCTTGTGATGCTATGACCGGTTTGCCGGATGGTGGACTGGGGCACGCGTTGCGCCTCACGGGAGCTCGCGAGGGGTGGCGTGTCGGTGCAGGCACAGGGGAGTGCAAAGGACGAGGGTGACGCACCCGCGCCCCCCACCCCCACGAGCGCGCCCATCGACCAGTCGCGGGTGGACGTCCGCACGCTCACCCGCGTGCTCTTCGAGCGGCTGGCAGAGCTCCCGCCGGACGCCCCCGAGCGGGTGCGGGTGCGGGCAGCACTCATCGAGGTCAACATCCCCCTCGTCCGCTACGCCGCCGCCCGCTTCCGCGGCCGCAGCGAGCCCATGGAGGACGTCGTCCAGGTCGGGACGATCGGTCTGATCAACGCCATCGACCGCTTCGACCCGACCCGGGGCGTGCAGTTCCCCACCTACGCCCTCCCGACCATCCTCGGCGAGATCAAGCGCTACTTCCGGGACAACGTCCGCACCATGCACGTGCCCCGGCGGCTGCAGGAGCTGTGGGTCCAGGTCAGTGCGGCCATGGAGGACCTGACGGTCGCTCACGGGCGGATGCCGAAGGTCCCCGAGATCGCCGCGAACCTGCGCATCCCGGAGGAGGACGTCCGCGCCTGCCTCGACGCCGGGCGGGCCTACAACGCCACCTCACTGGAGGCCGCGCAGGAGCACGACGGCGGCCTGGCACTGCTCGACCGGCTCGGCTACGAGGACGCGACCCTCACCCATGTGGAGCATCGGGACATGGTCCGCCATCTGCTCGTCCAGCTGCCCGAGCGCGAGCGGCAGATCGTGATGCTGCGCTTCTTCGGCAACCTGACGCAGTCACAGATCAGCACCGAGCTCGGAATGTCCCAAATGCACGTATCCCGGCTGCTGGCAAGGATCTTCACTCGCCTGCGCAACAGCAACTCCTGGGAGAACTAGCCCCCTCCGACGCACCCGTCGCGACCTGCAGCGGACTGAGATTCCCTCAGTTACCCGCCCAAACCTGCCATTCCCTCGCGTTACCGCCACGTGACATCTAGGCGTGTTCGGGTTTGCAGAGGATGCTGAGCCGGTATCCCAGTGGAGGTACATCGAGTCGTCGTCTTGTCGACTCTTCGACAGTTGTGCAGACATGAGGGGGTAGCGTGTCCGTAAATCTGGACAGCCCTGAGGTTCACTCCAACGCGTCGGTCCTCCCTGCCCCACGGGCGGGCCAGACCGAGCACGCAGTCCCCGAGGCGGCCGTCGAGGTGGTCATGGAGACCTCCTCGCTGGACACCCGCACCCTCTCCCGCTCGCTGTTCGCGCGCTTCTCCACGCTGACGCCCGAGTGCCGCGACTACACCTACGTCCGCGACACCCTCATCGAGCTCAACCTCCCGCTCGTGCGCTACGCCGCGGCCCGGTTCCGCAGCCGCAACGAGCCGATGGAGGACATCATCCAGGTCGGCACCATCGGCCTGATCAAGGCCATCGACCGCTTCGACAACGAGCGCGGCGTCGAGTTCCCCACCTTCGCGATGCCCACCATCATCGGCGAGATCAAACGGTTCTTCCGCGACACCAGCTGGTCGGTCCGGGTCCCCCGGCGGCTCCAGGAACTGCGCCTGGCGCTCACCCGCGCGGGTGACGAGCTGGCCCAGAAGCTCGACCGCTCCCCCACCGTCGCCGAGCTCGCCATCTGCCTCGGCGTCAGCGAGGAGGACGTGGTCGAGGGCCTCGCCGTCGGCAACGCCTACACCGCCAGCTCGCTGGACACCGCCCCCACCGACGAGGACGGCGACGGCCCGCTCGCCGAGCGGCTCGGCTACGAGGACGCGGCCATGGAGGGCGTGGAGTACCGCGAGTCGCTGAAGCCGCTGCTCGCCCGCCTCCCGGCCCGGGAGCGGCGCATCATCATGCTGCGCTTCTTCGGCAACATGACCCAGTCGCAGATCGGCGAGGAGATCGGCATCTCGCAGATGCACGTCTCGCGGCTGCTCACCCGCACCCTCGCCACGCTCAGGGAGGGGCTGATCTCCGAGGCGTGACCCCCACGAGCACCGGCTGCGTTGCGCGGGGCGGACCCACCAGCAGACCCGCCCCGCTCGCACGCCGCGCGCAGCCGCGCCTAGCCGACGAGCAGGTTCTTCCGCAGCGACTCCAGCGTCGCGGTGTCCAGTCCGAGACCCGCGCCGAGGAACTCGTCGAAGCTCGTCCAGCCCTCCTCCACGGCCGCGAACGCTGCGTCCAGGTAGAGCGCCTCGGCCCTGATCACCGGGAGCATCAGCGACGGGTCCTCCAGCACCCTGTGCTCGGTGAACATCGCCATGATCCGCTCGACCGTGGCCGCTGCCCGGTCATTGGTGAGCAGGTAGTCCGCGTAGACCGTCTCCCGGTCCACGCCCAGGGCCGTCAGCACGATCGCCGCGGTCCAGCCCGTACGGTCCTTGCCGGCCGTGCAGTGGAACAGCACCGGGGTACTGGCCGGGTCCGCGATCAGCCGCACCGCCTCGGCGAAGCGCGAGCGCATCACCGGGTCCGTCACGAACCAGCGGTACATGTCCGCCATGATCCGCTCGCCGCCGCCGTCCCCGAGCAGGGCGTGCTGGGCGACGGCGTCCTGGCTGCCGAGGGCGTCGCGCAGGTCGACATAGATGTCGTGCTCCGGCGCATACACCGGCAGATGGACCAGCCGCACCGGCCCCGCGTCGATGCTCGCCACGCCGTCCGTCAGTTCCACCCGGTCGATGTCCACCGGGTCCAGGCCCGGCAGCCGGTCGCTGCCGTTCTCCCGCACCTCGTTCAGCCCGCGCAGGTCGACGACCGTGCGGACGCCCAGGCCGGTGAGGGCCTCCAGGTCGGCGTCGGTGAGCCGGGACAGCGCGTCGGCGCGCAGGGCCACCCCGGTACGGACCGTCCGGCCGTCGGCGGCACGGTACCCGCCGAGGTCGCGGGCGTTCGCGGCCCCCTGCAGGCCGAGGCTGCGGGCAGGCTCCGCCGTCAGGTCATGGGCGGTAGGTGACTGGCTCACGTCTGGTTCTCTCCCCCGCATCGCTGGTGGTCAGCGGCCAGTCTAGAACGAGGACGGGAAGGGCAACGAGGGCATGGCTCCGCTGCCGACCGTCGCGGGGACGATCGGCAGCGAAACAGCTGGGCTGCCGGGAAGCTGGGCTTGTGGGGGGTACTACTTCAGCGCGAGGTAGACGACGCCGATGACAACCGCGAGAGCGACGATCACGCCGAGCGCGACGAGTCCTGTGCGGTTGCCCTCACCGACGGCGGTGGCGGGCTTGGGCTGCTCCTCGTCGACGAACGCCCGGAACATCTGGGTGCTCGCGGACGGGTCCTCAACGGGGGTGTTCTGGTAGTCGGCCATGGCAGAGGACTCTAGCCAATCCGGACGCCGGGTCGTCACTTCGCTGTGTCGCAGTCCTGTACCAGTGACGGTGACACTGACCACACCGCACCCGTCGCCCCATCCGACACCGGGCAGGAAATACCCGCCCGCCGCAGCGCGTTCCCCTGCTGCATGACGACCACGCGCAGTACCCGCCGCACCCGCCTCGGCGACAGTGACCTCAGCGTCTTCCCGCTCTCCCTCGGCGGCAACGTCTTCGGCTGGAGCTCCGACAAGGACGAGTCCTTCGCCGTCCTCGACGCCTACGCCGCCGCCGGCGGCAACTTCGTCGACACCGCCGACATGTACTCCCACTGGGTGCCCGGCCACACCGGCGGTGAGTCGGAGACCGTACTGGGCTCCTGGATCGCCGACCGCGGCAACCGCGACGACATCGTCGTCGCCACCAAGGTCGGCGCGCACCCGCAGTACAAGGGCCTCAAGGCCGAGACCATCGCCGCCGCCACCGAGGAGTCGCTGCGCCGCCTCGGCACCGACCGCATCGACCTGCTCTACACGCACTTCGACGACGAGTCCACCCCGGTCGAGGAGATCATCACGGCACTGGACGAGCTGGTCCGCGCGGGCAAGGTCCGGCACATCGCCGCCTCCAACATCTCCCCGGCCCGTCTGCGGGCCTCGGTCGAGTTCTCCCGCAGCGCCGGCCTCGCCTCCTACGTCGTGCTGCAGCCGCACTACAACCTGGTCTCACGCGACACCTACGAGGGCGAGCTCGAGGCGACGGCGGCCGAGTTCGGCCTGTCGTCCGTGCCCTACTTCGCCCTGGCCTCCGGCTTCCTCAGCGGCAAGTACCGCCAGAACGGACCGGCCGTGGACAGCGTCCGCGCGGACGGCGCGGTGAAGCACCTGGCGACCGACCGCGGCCCGAAGGTCCTGGCGGCCCTGGACAGCGTCGCCGCCGCGCACGACACCGCCGTCGCCACCGTCGCCCTGGCCTGGCTCGCCGCCCAGCCGACGGTCGCCGCACCCATCGCCAGCGCGCGGACCGTCGAGCAGCTGCCGGCGCTGGTCGCCGTGGCCGACCTGGAGCTGACCGCGAGCGAGCTCGCCCTGCTCGACGCCGCCTCGGCGTAACCCGCCGCACCCCGCATACGCACTACGCCAGGTTGGAGCCCCATCCGTGCAGGTCCGCCCGCTGACCCCCGAGGCGCTCGCCGACACCGTCGCCGAGCGCACCGCCCAGCTGCCCCCGCCCGAGGGCGGACGGCTGCGGATCGCGGTGGACGGGGCCCCCGCCGCGCACCCGGCGGCCCTGGCCGACACCGTCGCCGATCGGCTGCGGCTGCTCGGACGGCCGGTCTGCCGGGTCAGCGCCGAGGACTACCTGCGGCCCGCCTCACTGCGCCTGGAGTACGGCCACCAGGACGCGGATTCGTACTACGACGGCTGGTTGGACGCCAACGCCCTGTTCCGCGAGGTGTTCGACCCGCTGGAGGCCGGCGGCAGCGGCCGGGTGCTGCCCGCGCTGCGGGACGCGCGGGCCGACCGCGCCGTCCGCTCCGCCCCGGTCGCGGTACCGGACGGCGGCGTGCTGATCCTGGACGGGCCGCTGCTGCTGGGCCGCTGGTTCCCGCTGGACCTGACGGTCCATCTGCACCTCACCGCCGCCGCGCTGGCGCGGCGGACCCCCGTCGAGCAGCAGTGGACGCTGCCCGCCTTCGCCCGCTACGAGGACGAAGCCCGCCCCACCGACACCGCCGACCTGGTCGTACGGGCCGACGACCCGTGCCGCCCGGCGCTGGTCACCGGCTGACCGAGGTGAGCGAGGGGATCAGGGACCGACCGGACCCTGATGCGGGAAGCCCTGGTTGACCGCGAGCGGCACCGTGCAGAACGCGCAGCGGGTGGCCGCCACCGGCACGGCGCTGAGGCACTCGGGGCAGTCCTTGGTGGTCACCAGCGGCTCCTGCTTGGGCGCGAAGCGCGCGTGCAGCGTGTTGATCGGCAGCACGACGAGGAAGTAGACCACGGCGGCTATCAGGACGAAGCTGATCGTGGCATTGATGAACGCCCCGTACTTGAACTGCACCCCGTCCACCTTGAAGATCGCAGTGCTGAAGTCGCCGGTCTTACCGGTGATCAGCCCGACGATCGGGGTGAGGAAGCCCGCGACGAACGCCGTGACGATGGCGGTGAACGCCGAGCCGATGACGATGCCGACCGCCAGGTCGACGACGTTTCCGCGCAGGAGGAAGCTGCGGAAGCCTTTCATGGTGCTCTCCAAGCTCTCTGGCGCCCGGTTCTGGCGCGGCATCACCATCCCAGGTCCGGTGCCGGACACGCCAACGGCCCCGCCTGTGAGGGCGGGGCCGTCGGGTCGGAGCGGGAGTCAGATGCCGGGGAGCTCGTCCAGCGCCGGCTGGGCCTGCTGGGCCTGCTCGGCCTCGGCCTTGGCCTGCGCCTGGGCCTGGATGCCGGAGACGCTGCGCAGCGGCACCTCCTTGATGAAGATCACCAGGACGAAGGCCACGGCGGTGATGATCGCGCCGAGGAAGAACACCACGTGCATGGAGCTCGCGAAGCCCTGCTTGAAGGGCTCGGAGAAGACCGAGCTCAGCTTCTGGATGAACGAGGAGTCGTTGAGCACCGAGTCGGCTCCGCTGCTCGCCGCGCCGGGGTGCTTCAGCATCTCCACCACGGGCTGGTTGGCCGGGTTGGACATGACGGCCGGGTTGTGGACCGCGTCCTGGAAGGCAGGGGTCCCGGCGGCGCTGTGGAAGGCCGACGTGATCTTGCCGCCGACGTTGCTGAACAGCACCGAGAGGAAGATCGCGGTGCCGACGGTCGCGCCGAGCTGCCGGAAGAAGGTGGACGAGGCGGTGGCCACGCCCATGTCCTGCGGCGGGACGGCGTTCTGCACCGACAGCGTCAGCGTCTGCAGGGTGAAGCCGAGGCCGATGCCGAACAGCAGCATGTAGGCCATGGTCTCGGGCAGCGGGGTGTTCCACTGCACGCGGGTCATGAACAGCAGCATGGAGACGGTGAGCAGCGCGGTGCCGATGATCGGGAAGATCTTGTAGTGCCCGGTGCGCGCGGTCAGCTGGCCGGTCGCGATCGAGGCACCCATCATGCCCAGCATCAGCGGCAGCATCATCAGACCCGACTCGGTCGGGCTGGCGCCCTTCACGATCTGCAGGTACTGGGGGATCATCAGCATCCCGCCGAACATGCCCATACCGACGAGCACGGCCAGCACGCTGGTCTTGGAGAAGACCGCGTTGCGGAAGAGCCGCATCGGGATCAGCGCGTCGTCGCCCATCCGCAGTTCGACCAGCACCCAGGCGATCACACCCAGGATTCCGACGCCGAAGCAGGCCAGCGAGCGACCGGAGGTCCAGCCCCAGGCCTGCCCCTGCTCGGCGACGAGCAGCAGCGGGACGACGCCGATGGCGATGGTGAGCGCGCCGAGCCAGTCGATGCGGCGGCTGCGGCGGGTGTGCGGGACGTTCAGGACCTTGGCGACGACGAACAGCGCGACCATGCCGATCGGGACGTTGACCAGGAACACCCAGCGCCAGCCGACGATGCCGAGGATGGAGCTCTGCCCGGCGAGGAAACCGCCGACGAGCGGGCCGAGGACGCTGGAGGTGGCGAACACCGCCAGGATGTAGCCCTGGTACTTGGCCCGCTCACGGGGCGGCACGATGTCGCCGATGATCGCGAGGGCGAGCGACATCAGACCGCCGGCGCCGATGCCCTGGAAGGCGCGGAACGCGGCCAGCTCGATCATCGAGGTGGAGAACGTACAGGCGATGGAGCCGGTCACGAAGATGCTGATCGCGGCGAGGAAGTACGGCTTGCGCCCGTGGATGTCGGAGAGCTTGCCGTACAGCGGGGTGGAGATGGTGGAGGTGATCAGGTAGGCGGTGGTGGTCCACGCCTGCTGGCTCAGCCCGTGCAGGTCGTCGGCTATGGTCCGGATCGCGGTGCTGACGATCGTCTGGTCCAGTGCGGCCAGGAACATACCCATCATCAGGCCGCTGAGAATGGTCATGATCTGCCGGTGGCTCAAGCCACCGGGTACGGCCGCCGCCGGCGGTGCGGTGGTACTGCTGCTACTCACTGTGCATCTCCTTGCTGTGCTACTGCCGCCGCCGGGGGTGTCGCCCCCAGGTGCCCGCCGAACAGTTGGTGGTGGTTCTCTGCGAAGTCGTCGTTGAGGCGTCCGAACAGCCGGACCAGCTGGTAGCGGTCCGTGGCCGGCCAGGCCTGGAAGATGGCGGCCAGCTGCTCGTTGCGCTGGTCGCGGAAGTGCTCGTAGGCGGCGATGCCGGGGGCCGTGGCCGAGAGCAGCGCGCCGCGGCGGTCGTCGGGGTCGGGCCTGCGCTCGACCAGGCCCCGGTCCACCAGGGATCTGATCTGACGGCTGACCGTCGACAGATCAAGGAATGTGTCGGCCGCGAGATCGGTGGCCCGGCGCGGGCCGCAAGTGACGAGCTTTCCCAGCAGCAGCCGGTCGCCGCCACCCGGGTCGTCACGGGTGCGCTGCTTCCATGCGGTGATCAGCCGCATGAAGCGGGAGATCTCCTCGCCGATGGCGGTGGCCGCCTCGGCCGCCGTCGCGGTCCCCGATTCCATGGCCACCCCTCCATCAGTTGCTTGCCACCTGCAAGTAACTGTAGCGCACAGTTTCATGATGCAAGTAATTTTTTCGGCTCCTCGGCCGTAGAGGCCCCGCCTCCGGAACGGGCCCGGCATAACGGGCGGGCCACGATCGCCGGGAATCATGGAGAACTTGTGTGCGAGCATTGCCTTTGTCAACTACCTTGATGCCCCGCGCTATTGGGACAGGAGGCTCCGTGAGCGACAACTCCGCGCTAGCCGTACTGGTCTTGGACACCGGTAGAACGGCAGAGGTCCTGATCGCCGGGGACCTCGACCTCAGCGCCGACGCCGTCCTCGGCCCGGCCGTCTCGGATCTGCTCATCGACCCCTATGTCGAACGCATCGAGATCGACGCCGCCCTCGTCGGCTTCTGCGACTCCAGCGGCCTCACCGCCCTCATCCGGGCGCACCGCCGCTCGACCAACTACGGCGTCCCCCTCCGCCTCGTCCAGGCCGGCCCCCGCCTGCACCACATCCTCGACATCACCGGCCTCTGGCACACCCTGACCACGACCCCCGAATAGCCGCCCGCGGGCGCGCGCCGTGGCCGCGACAACAGCAGGGGCCCGGGCCACCGTGGTGCGGTGGTCCGGGCCCCTTGCCCTGCTTGCGCCGACCGGTCGGGTCGGGTCGGTGGTCAGGCGCGGAAGGCGGGGAGGCCGGTCGCGCTGGTGACCTGGATGGGCGCGGTCGCACCGTTGGCGGGGATGAAGCCGATGCCGGTGGCCGTGCGGTAGGCGATGTACTCACCGTTGGCGGAGAAGACGGGCTCGGTGAAGTTGGTCTTCTCCTGAGGCATGATGTCCTTGGCGACGAAGCCGTTGGAGGTGAAGTCACCCACGAAGAGGTGGTCGTGTCCGTCGACGGAGCGGACGAAGACGACCTCCTCGCCGTTGGGGGAGAGGGCCGGCTCGGAGCCCTCGACGAGGGCGCCGCCCTGCTGGCGGAGGTAGTCGTCGCGGAGGTAGACCTCGCCGGTCTTGGTGTTGTCGTAGACGACGGTGCCGTAGGAGCCGCCCGCGTTCGGCCAGTTGTTGCCGGTCTGCGGCAGGTCGGCGTTGCCCGCGCCGTTGTAGTGGTTCAGGGGCAGCAGGGCGGGCGTGCCGTTGTGGGCGGTGGCGGAGACGGTCTCCAGGCGGTCGACGCCCTTGGTGGTGGCGACGAGGACGAGGTTGTCCTTGGCCGCGATGTGGTCGCGCTTGTCGACCGGGGAGACCTGCCAGGTGGGGTGGGAGAAGGTCTGGCCGGCCGGGTGCTTGGCGACGACGACGCGGCCGCTGCCGTTGGGGTTGGCGGTCTCGAGGTTGCCGTTGCTGTCGACGAAGGCGGCCTTGGTGCCGGCCGGGTTCCAGGCGAGGTCACGGACGTCGGTGTGGAAGTCGACCCAGGCGCCGTCCATGTTGACCCACGGGCTGCCGTTGCTGATGGTCAGTCCGCTGTGCTGGACGGCGGTGCTGACGGCCGGCACAGGGGTGGCGGCGTTGGCGAGGGTGGGGATCAGAGCGGTTACGGCGGCGGCGAGAACGATGGCGGCGGCGGTGCGGCGGCTACGGCGAGCAGACATGGCGATGTCCTTCTGAAATGGCAGAGTTGGGGGATGTCGCTGGAGCCGCGCCGCCGCGATCAGGTCTTCGTGACCTGTTCGCCTGGTTGCTGCTCTGTGCGATGAGAGAACTCTGTCAGCGCAAGATCGTGGATCTGTGCACCCGGTGTCACAGCGGTGCAACAGCAGGGGCGGGCAACCAACTGCGCGGCGCGGCGCGGGCAGTGTGCCGCCACGCCTCGCACCGGTGGCGACTGGGATGCGGAGAGACTCGCGGCCGAGCTCGACCGCGCCGGCGTCTCCCGCCCCCCTGTCATCGCGGTCCTCCTGCTGCTCCCGTCGCGGACTGAATGCGACGGCACTTCTAATCGAACGCTTGTCCACAGTGGTTATCCACAGTGGGGATAACCCGAAGGACCGCCACCCGTCAGTGCCCGCACATACGCTGAGCGCCCCAACGTGCCTATCCACAAGGGGATCAGATGCAACCTGCCTACCGCGCGGCCTGGGTACCGGATGACAACACGGGGAGACCGTGGGGCGAAGCATCCGCGTTGGCCGTGGAATGGATCGAGCGCGAGTGCGCGGAGCAGGCCGTGCGGCCCGTCCTGGTCCTGAACTCGCACAACACGCCCAACCCCGAATTGGCCGGAGCGGCCGGCGTCTTCCATCGGACGACACCGGGTTCGAAGATGGGCAACCTGCCGGCTGGCCCGCACCCGGTGTACGCCTACGTTCCGACGACCAAAGCCCTGGACCTGGCCATACGCCTCGCCGGGGGTTCGTCACTGGTCGTGGTCGAGACGGACAGCTACCCGGTCGCCAGGTGGGCTCAGCAGGTCGGCGCGGTTGACCTGACACGGCCGGACGTCGAGCCTGCACCGTTGGACCCGCGGTTGACCGAAGCGGTCGAGCGACTGAAGACGTACCGGGACATCTCCAGGATGTCCGACCGCAAGCAGGCGACAGTGGTCCTGCGGGGTCTTCGCGCGCAAGGACTGCTCGACCCGGACGTTCTGCCCGGGGTACTGGCCGCCAACGGCTTCTCGGAGCGCAGCATCACGGCGTTCGCCAAGCTCATCGCCTCGCTCTGATCTACGTTCGACCACGGTCACGACGACCGGGGTTCACCGCCGTGCCGCCGCCCTCAACCTCCGCCGGCTCATCAACCTCGGACTCACCCGCGCACCCGACTCATGGACACTCGCCACGCCCACCACATGACAAGAGAGGCCACTCGGCCCTCGGCCGAACGACCTCTCGTGCAAGACTTCAGCAGCGTTCCAGGGAACCGTTCAGTCGCGGTTCCGGCGGGCCCGCCAGCGGCCCATTAGCTCGACTCCGTAGCCCGGATCGTCCCGCAGGCTCGGCGGCACGACCGCGGCGGGCCAGTTGAGCCACCGGACCGTCCCCGTGAGGATCAACGCCACGAACGCGACGAACAGGAAGACCACCCCCAGGACCGAGCACGTATCAGAAGCCAGGCCATGCAGGTGATCAGCACCGTATCCAGCCAAGCCAACGCCGAACATGGCCATGATCATTGCCAAGGCCAGGTGGGCCGTTCGCTGGGTACGCCTGGTTTCCGCAGCGAAGAATCGCGGGCCCCTGGCAGGGGGCCGTGGGTTCCTCCAAGTTTTCCGGAGCCCGAGGGTCCAGAGTGCGAGGTAGGCCAGATACAGCACGACGAGGACGGTCCACGCGGTCACAGTTCCCCCAGGTCTCATGGCAAGCCGGACAAGATGGCATATCGAGGGTGAGAACCGTTCTCCCAGGAAAACGGTCAGCTTCGGCTCAGTCGCCGCTCGCGCCGGGCTGCAGCCCAGCCTCGTTCACCGCGCAGGTTCGGCGGCACGAGACGCGAGGGGCTGTTGTAGAGCCCGATCCATCCGACGAGGAGTCCGGCGATCAGGCCTGTGCACCCCACCGGCCGAGCAACGCGCCTTGCACCGCGAACAGCAGGGTCACCCAGGGCAGGGCCGCCCGTGAGAGGAACCGGTTGTGTCGTTGCATCCGACCCCCGGCGGCCGGTTGCGGGTCGTTCCAGTGCCTGCGCAGGCGGAGCGACAGGTTGACGAAGTTGAAGAGACACAGAAGCGCGAGCACGATCCAGTCGGACACGGTCAGCCCCCGAGGTTGAGTGCGCCAAGTATGCAGCCACCACTTGGGCGGGGCACAGCGACCTGTCGTTCACCAAGCGGGTCTATGCCCGCGCGGAGGCAAAGAGTCTGATGGCGGGTTCGGAGAAGCTCGCTGAGCTGCTCGGCTGGACCATGATCCAAAGTGGTCCGTGAAAATCGTGAGACGACGGTCCTAGAAAACGATCAAGGGCCCCGCTTCACCGAAGTGAATCAGGGCCCTGACCTGGGCTCGAAGCCCTTAACTCTTGTGCGCTCAGCAGGATTCGAACCTGCAACCTCTTGATCCGTAGTCAAGTGCTCTATCCGTTGAGCTATGAGCGCCTTGCTTGGCTTCCGGGCGGTTTTTGTTCGCCCCGCTGCCTTGCGAGAACTACATTACACGAGCACCGGCCCGGGGTGAAATCGGTTGTTCGGGGCCCCTGAGCAGGGCGGCGGCACCCCGCCCCCGGCCGAGCCGGGGGCGGGCCGGGGGCAGGGCTGCGGCTGGAGGGCTAGGTGGCGCTGCCGGCCGTCCACTGGGCCCAGGTGAGGTTGAAGTCGCCGTAGCCGTTGTCCGGCGCCACCTTGTCGGGCGTGCCGTTGACGGTGACCGGATCTCCCTCCTTCACGAAGTTGTAGAACCACTGCGCGTCGGCGAGGGAGAGATGGATGCAGCCGTGCGAGGTGCTGTCGCCGGGGTCGGTGTCGCCGGTCGAGTAGTGGACATAGGTCCCGGAGAACGTCAGGTGGACGTCCCAGGGCAGGGTCAGGTTGTAGTAGTTCGGGCCGTTGGGGTTGCACTGGATGCCGACGCTGCAGGAGGTCATGTCGACCGTCGGCTGCTTGTCGATCACGGCCATGGTGCCGCCCCAGGTGGTGTAGCCCTTGCCGCCGGTGTCGACGGTGAGGGTGCGGACCAGGGTGCCGTTCTCGCTGACCTTCATCGTGTGGTCGGTGGCGTCGACCACGGTCTCCACGTCCGACCCGATGGTGAACGTGTGCTCGTAGTCGTGGACGCCTATCCGGCCGTTGCCGTCGCTCACGCCGTCCAGGTCCGCGTCGACGGTGACCTGGGTGCCGGTCTTCCAGTACGACTCGGGACGCCAGTCCACCCGCTGCGCGCTGAACCAGTGCCAGGCGCCGGTCACCGGGATGCTCGTGGTGACCTTCAGCTGCTGCTGGACCGCCGCCCTGGCGGAGGCCGCCACGGGGTTCGAGAAGACGATCGACACCGGCATGGCGACGCCGACGACGGCGCCCTTCTCCGGGGTGATCGAGTCGAGCAGCATGCTGGTCGCGGCCGTGGGCGACTCCACGGTGAAGGTGACCCGGTCCGTGGCGGGCGTGCCGCCCCCGCCGGACGCGGTGGCCCCGGCCTGCAGGGTGTAGCTGTCGCCGACCCCGAACGGCGTGCTGGGCGTCCAGGTGCCGGTGGACGCGTCGAGCGCCCCGGCCACCGCATCGCCCTTGGAGTCCGCCACGGACACCGAACCGAGGGTCCCGCCCTTGACGGAGATCCGGACCGGGGCATCGGGGACGACGTCCCCGGAGGCGTCCTTGGACAGGGTCACGGTGATCGTCGGCTTCGCCGCGTCCCCGGAGCTCCCCGACCCGCCCGCCGCATGGCCGCCGGACGACGAGCAGGCCGACGCGCCCGCCAGCACCAGGGCCACCGCCATCGCGGCCCCCGCACGCGACCGCCGCCGCGAGCCGGCCTTCTTCCCGCTCCCCGAACGTGCATCCTCTGCCGGTGTCAACAGCTCGCTCCTTGCCTGGTCCATGCTCACAGCCCTGCCCTCATCAAGCGACGTCTACCCGTGCCGACTGGTTGCACCCGGGCGCGCGGGGTTGCGGGGACCCGGCTCCACCGGCTGGAATCACCGCATGATCGGAGCCCAGCCGTCCCCCGTCCTCTACGTCGTCGTCTGCGCCGCCGGGCCCGCGCCGGGCCTCGGTCTGCTCATCCAGCTGGCCCAGGCCGACGGCTGGGAGGTGTACGTGATCGCGACGCCCTCCGCCCTGCCCTTCCTCGACCTCGATGCCATCGAGGCGCAGCTGGGCGGGGTCCCGGTGTTCAGCGAGTACCGGCGTCCCGACGAGCCCAAGCGCCAGCCTCCGGCGGACGCCGCGATCGTCGCGCCCGGGACTTACAACACCATCAACAAGTGGGCGGCCGGGATCGCCGACAACTACGCCCTGGGAACCCTCGCCGAACTCACCGGGCTGGGTCTGCCGATCGCGCTGCTGCCCTCCGTCAACGACGGGCTGGCCGCCAACCGCGCCTACATCCGCAGCCTGGACGAGCTCCGCGCCGCGGGCATACGGGTCCTGCCCTCCCCGGAGGGCCGCGACTTCCCGTGGCACCTCCCCCTCGCCGCCGTCCGCCGCACGACGTGACGGGGGGGCACAGGCAGGGCGCACAGCAAGACAGGGACCCCTCGCCGGAGCGAGGAGTCCCTGTACAAGCGGAGGCTCGGGGATTTGAACCCCGGATGGGCTTGAAGGCCCAAACCGCATTAGCAGTGCGGCGCCATAGACCGGACTAGGCGAAGCCTCCCTGCACGTATCGAGCGCGCCGAGTGGCGATCACGACCGTCTGCATGGATGATGCCACAGCCGGAGGGGCTGCGGCCAACCGGTAACCACGTTACTAGGCAGGTCGCCGCGAGCGCAAAACCCGTGGGATAGTGCTAGCTGGCGCGTCCTGGGGAGACCTGCCACCGCAGCGGCAGAACCAGGCGGTTGCGGCAGCGTAGTCAGCTAGGGAGGACGGCTCGTCGTGAGCAGCAGGCCGACCCGAGGCACTGCTCGCCTCGCAGCAATACTCGATGCCCTTCCGGACGCATTGCTGCTGGTGAACAGCAACGGCACGGTGGTGGACGCCAATGCCGCCGCCGTGCGGAGCCTTCAGGCGCCCGGCACCTCGCTCGTCGGCATGGGCGTGCTGGACCTCCTCCCCGAGTTCGATCCGAGCCGCATCCCGGGTTCCATGCGCCCGCGCACCCCCGAGACCGGCGCCGGGGACGACAGCAAGCCGGTGCGGATGACCGCGCGCCGCACCGACGGGACGACCTTCCCGGTCGAGGTCGCCGGCAACGAGTTCGAGGACGAGGCGGAGGGGCGCGACGGCTTCCGCGGTTCCTCCTCGTCCTCGTCGTACGACTCGTTCGGCGGAGTGTCGCGCTACGGATACGGCTCGTCCAGCGGTTCGGGGCGGCCCTCGCCGTCCGACCGGGAGCTGCTGCTGATCGTGGTGCGGGACCTGACCTCCCGGCTGGAGGTCGAGGCGGAGCTGCGCCGTCAGCACAAGCAGACCGAGATGATCCTGCGCGCCGCGTCCGAGGGCGTGGTCGGCGTCGACATCGACGGCAAGGTGGTGCTGGTCAACCCGGCCGCCGCGCACATCCTGGGCTTCCGCGCCAGCGAGCTCGGCGGCCAGGAGCTGCTGCCGCTGGTGCTGCACTCCAAGGCGGACGGCACACCGCTGCCCGTCGAGGAGTCCCCCCTCGCCGACACCCTCGCCTCGGGCCGCAAGCACCGGGTGCGGACGGCGACGCTGTGGCGCAAGGACGGACGCCCCGTCAGCGTGGAGATGTCCACGGCCCCGGTCCGGGACGGCGAGCAGCTCGTCGGCGCGGTGGTGACGTTCACCGACCGCACCGCGCACCTGGCGCTGGAGGCGCGCAACGACCATCTGACCGCAGTCCTGACCGAGGAGCTGCACTCGCCCCTGGCCCGGCTGCAGGACACCCTGGACCAGTTGGCGCGCGATCCCGCCGGACAGCTGTGGCCCGAGGCCAACTGGGTGCTGCGGCGGCTGGCCGCCGAGTGCTCGCGGACCGCGAAGCTGGTGGAGGGCGTGCTGTCCTTCCAGCGCTTCGACGCCGCGCTGGACGCCGGCCAGAAGCAGTTGGAGCGCAAGCCCGTGGGCCTGGACCAGGTCGTGCACCGGGCGGTCTCGGCGGCGACGGAGCTGATCGGCGAGGACCGGGTGCGGTTCGCCGTGCATCCCGCCGAGGTCGAGGTCATCGCCGACCAGGAGCGGCTGGCACACGCCCTGGGCCATCTGATCGCGGACGTCGCGACGACAGCCCGGTCCGAGGAGGCCGAGCAGGGCGGCGCCAACCGGTACGGGATGGCGGTCGGCGTCGCGTCCGGGCTGACGGGAGCGCCCGCGGCCGAGCCGACGGTGATGATAGCTGCGGCGCAGCGGGGCCCGGTCGCGCGGATCGAGGTGCGCGGGCCGAGCGCGGGCGGCAGCCCGGTGCACCTGCCGATAGCGCGCGGCATGATCGAGCGGCACGGGGGCGTGCTGCAGTCGCACGAGCTGCCCGGCAAGCAGGGCCGTACGTATGTGGTGGAGCTGCCGCTGGACCCGGCGACCGCGAAGGAGGCCGCCGAACGGGCGGCCGCGCGGGCCCGGGAGGCGGACCGCGCCAAGGAGACGGACACGTCGCTGCTGCCGGAGCTGCCAGGGATGAGCAGCAACGGTTCGGCCGGCGGCGTCGCCGCCGGTCGCGGCGGTGGGAGCGGCGTGGCCGCGCTGCCGTCGGCGCGGCGCAGCCAGGAGAGCCTGCCACAGCAGCCGGTCTCTGACGACCCGCCACACGCCGAGGGCACGCACAGCCAGGCTTCGCCGACCCCGGCGGAGGGCACCGACCGTTCGCGGCGGCGGCGCGCGCTGCCCGAGCCCGAGGTCGTCCGTCCGCCGCGCGCGGTGATGGAGGCCCGGCAGGAGGCGCAGGAGGCGCGCGAGCTGCAGGAGGCCAGGGACGCCGAGCAGGCTGCGGAGCAGCAGGCCCAGCAGTCGCAGGGGTCCAACGGCTTCCCGGGGCTGATCGGCGCGCCCGTGTATCCGGGGTTGGAGCATGCGCTGCCGCCGGCCGGGAGCCGGATCGACACTCCGCCCGCGCCCGTGGACGGACCCTCGCCCAGCGGCCGACGCCGCCGCCTGGCGATTCCGCCGCCCGAGGACGCGGGGAACGCGGGGAACGCCGGGAACGCCGGGAACGCCGGGAACGCCCAGCGGAGTGCCATCGGCGAGCTGGAGCCGGTGCGCCCGCGCGGCAGTGATTCCGGCGAGGACCAGGCACAGGCGCAGGCACGGGAGCAGGCACAGCCTGAGCCCCAGCCGCAGCAGCCGATCGCGCTCGGCCCGGCCGAGCTGCGGCCGGTTCCCGTCCCGACCAGTACGCCCGCACCCGCGCCCGCCGGCCAGCCGGGTCGATCGATGGAGCCCTTCGGCGGGCGCTTCGGTCCGGGGGTGAGCGTGCCGGTGCCGAGCAACGGCACCAACGGCAGCGGGGTGATGGGCCTCGCCCAGGCCCTCGGCCCGGCGTCGCGTGCGCTCCCGGCCGCCGTCGGCACCGCCACGCCGCCGACCGGGACGCCGCTGTCCGGTCCCCGCGCGCCGGCGGAGGCCCCGGGTACGGAGAACCGGCTGGAGTTCATCGGCGGGGCGGACTACCCGACCATGGTCGCGCCCGCCGCCGACGGCCGTCCGCGCCGCCTGCTGGTGTGGCCGGAGCCCGATCCGTCGACCCGTCAGGCCCTGCAGGACCGCGGCTACCGCCCGGTGATCGTCCGCTCCCGCGAAGAGGTCGACGCCCAGGTGTCCGGGTTCCCGGCCGCCCTGTTCGTCGACCCGCTGACCGGTCCCATCACCCGCACCGCGCTGCAGTCGCTGCGTACGGCGGCCGGGGACGGCGGCGTCCCCGTGCTGGTCACGGCGGGGCTGGGGCAGGCCACGCCGGAGGCCGCGTACGGGGCCGATCCGGCGGTGCTGCTGCGCGCCCTCGCGCCGCGCGACAGCGAGCGCCACGCGCCGCGTGTGCTGCTGGTCGAGCAGGACCCGGACGTCGCGACGGCGTTCATCGCCACGCTGGAGCGGCGCGGCATGCATGTCGTCCATGCGACCAGCGAGAACGACGCGGTGGAGAAGGCCGGCAGCGTCCAGCCGAACCTGGTGGTGATGGACCTGATGCTGATCCGCCGCCGCCGGGTCGGCATCGTGGACTGGCTGCGCGGCAACGACCGGCTGCACCGCACGCCGCTGGTCGTCTACACCTCGGTCGACGGCCCCGAGCAGCTGCACGGGCTGCGCAGCGGGGAGACCGTGCTGTTCCTCGCGGAGCGGTCGACCAGCGGCGAGGTGCAGGCCCGCATAGTCGATCTGCTGGGCAAGATCGGCTCACTGGGCAACTGAGCCACGGAACCACGGAGCGGTGGGGGGGGGGGGGCGGGGGCGGGCCCCCCCCCCCCCCCCGCTCCGCCCGGCTGCTCCTACTCCTTGCCGAGCCTGGTCACGTCGAGGCCGCCGTCGGCGTAGGACGCGCGGATGACCTTCTTGTCGAACTTGCCGACGGAGGTCTTCGGCACCGACGCGACCAGCGACCAGCGCTCCGGGAGCTGCCAGCTCGCGACGCGGCCGGCCAGGAACTCCCTCAGCTCGCGGAGGCCGATGGTGGCCCCGGGGCGCAGCACCACGGTGGCCAGCGGGCGTTCGCCCCACTTCTCGTCGGGGACGGCGACGACTGCTGCCTCCAGCACGTCGGGGTGCGCCATCAGCTCGTTCTCCAGGGCGACGGAGGAGATCCATTCGCCGCCCGACTTGATGACGTCCTTCGCCCGGTCGGTGAGGGTGAGGAAGCCGTTGGGGGTGATCGTGCCGACGTCGCCGGTGCGGAGCCAGCCGTCGGGGCTGAACTTGTCGTCGGGGACGATGGGCGCGTTGCCCGCGCCGCCGTAGTAGGCGGCGGCGATCCAGGGGCCGCGGATCTCGATCTCGCCCTCGGCCGCGCCGTCCTGGGGCATCTCGGTGCCGTCGGGACCGATGATGCGGGCCTGCACGGAGGCGGGGAACCGGCCCTGGGTGAGCCGGTAGGGCCAGGCCTCCTCCGGGGTGAGTCCGCCGGGCGGGATGGAGACGCTGCCCAGCGGCGAGGTCTCGGTCATGCCCCAGGCGTGGATGACGTCGATCCGGTGGCGCTCCTCGAAGGCCTTCATCAGCGCGGGCGGGCAGGCGGAGCCGCCGATGACGACGCGGGTCAGCGAGCTGGTGTCGTAGGTGCCGTGGTCGAGCTCGTCCAGCAGGCCCGTCCAGATGGTGGGGACGGCGGCGCTGAAGGTGGGCCGCTCGGCCTCGATCATGCGGGCCACCGGCTGCGGCTGCAGGAAGCGGTCGGGCATCAGCAGCGAGGACCCCACCATGAACGCGGCATGCGGGATGCCCCAGGCGTTGACATGGAACATCGGCACGACCGGCAGGATCTTGTCCTGGGCGTTGAGACCGAAGCTCTCCACGGAGACCACCTGCATACAGTGCAGGTAGATCGAGCGGTGGCTGTAGAGGACGCCCTTGGGGTCGCCCGTCGTCCCCGAGGTGTAGCAGAGGGCGGCCGCGCTGCGTTCGTCGATGTCCGTGGAGAACGGGAAGGAGGTCGGCCGGTCCGCGATCAGTTCCTCGTACTCGTGGACGGTGCCGAGGAAGCCGTCGAGGGCGGCCCGGTCGCCGGGGCCGCTGACGACGATATGACGCAGCGTCGGCCGGAGCTGCGGCAGCAGCGGGGCGAGCAGCGGCAGCACGCTGCCGTTCGCGATGATGACGTGGTCGGCGGCGTGGTTGATGATGAAGGCGAGCTGCTCCTGGGGGAGCCGCAGGTTGAGCGTGTGCAGGACGGCGCCCATCGAGGGGACGGCCAGGTAGGCCTCCTGGTGCTCGGTGTTGTTCCACATCAGGGTCGCGACGCGCTGGTCGCCGGTGACGCCGAGCTCGTCGCGCAGGGCGTGGGCGAGCTGCGCGGCCCGCGCGCCCACCTCGGCGAAGGTGCGGGCGACGGTCCGTTCCCCGTCCCAGGTGGCCACGGTGGAGGCGCTGTGGATGGTCGAGCCGTGGTGCAGTATCCGGCCGACGTTGAGCTGGACGTCCTGCATCGTGCTGAGCACCTGGTTCCTCCTAGTTCGGCCTGTCAGTACTGCCGTACTGCCTGGCTACCTGCGAGTACAACATCGTCAGATGGAGATTGTGTCCCTCTGCGCGGGGCTGTGTCAGCAGTCCGGGCGGACGATCACGCCCGGGACACGACCGCGACCGGGGCGTACACCGAGTCCCGGTCGATGCGCAGCGTCACCCCGCCGTGCCGTTCGGTGGTGTTGGCGCGGAACTGGTGCACCCGGCGGGGGCCGGGCCACTGCCCGGGATGCAGCGCCCGGTAGCCGTTGACGGTGTCGCGGCGGTCCCAGCGGGCGTACCAGATGACGTCGGGCAGTCCGCCGCGGACGGCGGAGGAGTGGTGCGCCGCGGCCGCGGCGAGGTCGGCGATGCCGGCGTCGGCGCTGCTGTAGAAGCCGGAGAGGTAGCCGGCGGCGTGGACGGCCTGGGTCCAGGCGGTGGTGTACTGCAGGACGGCGTAGGTGCAGCGCCCGCCCCGGTTGTACGCCTCCATGTCCAGGTAGACGGGGCTGCCGGGGCCGAGGCCGAGGCCGCGCGCGGCGCGCACGGCGTCCCTGCCCTCACCGGCGCCGGTGGCGGAGGCGCGGCGGGGATTGATCCGCGTCGACCCGAGGGACCTGTCCAGGCAGGGTGCCTGCGAGCCGACATAGAGCGGGAGCAGCCTCCAGCCGAGCGAGGTGGCGCTGCGGATCCAGGCGGGGGTGAGCCGGAACTGGTCGCAGGCCCGGTTGCGCCCGCCGATGTAGATGCCGACGGCGCCGTAGGGCGATGAGCGGCGCCAGGCATGGAGGACCGAGAGGCTGGGCGCGGTACAGGTGTCGAACGCCTGACCGGTGAAGACATGCGGAACATGGGCCCTTCCGACCCGGGGAGGATCGGCCGTGGCCGGGCTGGAGGCCCCGACCAGGCAGATGAGGGCGGCAAGGATCGTGGTGGCGGCAGCGACTGCTCTGCGGGGAGTAGGCACGTGCCATCATGGGCTTAATGACCCATATGGGGTGATTAGCCACGCCCATATCACCAGTCATACCACCCCATGGGAGTTACCTGCGGGGATGACGACCAGGTGCTGGGACACGAAGGTGGCCGCCACCCGGAACCCGATCCGCTCGTAGAGGCCCAGCGCCCCGGTGGGCGAGTCGGCGTCCACGCCGAGCGAGGCGGAGTCGAACCCGGCCGCCTGTCCCTGCCGCAGCGCATGTGTGAGCAGCGCGGAGGCCAGGCCGCGTTTGCGGCCGGGGCGGCGGGTGCCGACCGTGCGGATGTGGAGGTCGCGTTGGCCGGTGGCCTCCAGGGCCGCCTCGAACTCCTGGCAGAACACCAGCGCGAGCGGCTCGCCGAGCCCTCCCTCGCCGTCGGCTTCGTAGGCGAGGAAGCTGAGGGCGGGCCGGAAGGAGGACTCCGCCACCCTGTGCGCCCAGGACTCCGACGTGGCGTCATGGGTGCCCCAGTGGTCGCGGAAGGACTCGTTGCGCACCCGGCGCGCGTCCTCGCTGCGCTCAGCGGTGAAGCCGACGACGACCACACCCGGGGGAACGGCCGCCTCGGGCAGTTCCTCGGTCAGGTCGAGCCACATCCCGTTGAACCAGCGGATCTGCTCGTACCCGTGCTCCGCGTACAGCTCCATGGCGTCGGACCGGTTGAGCCGACACCCGCCGGAGATGGTCAGCGGCTGCCCGGGGAAGCGCTGCTCGTGCAGCGGCGCCGCAGCCTCCGCCACCCAGGCGAGCATCCGCGAGCCCAGGCCCCGGCCGCGGTGCTCGGGGTGGACCGCTCCGGTCATCCACATCTCGTGCACCGGTTCCGCGGCCGTCCGTATCCGGAAGGTGCAGTACGCGACCATGGTGGCGCCGTCGAACGCCGCGATGGATCCGCCCGGGAAGTCCCGGTAGGGGTCGTCGAACTTCTCCAGCAGGTCGTCCCTGCTGTGGTGCTCGTCCTCCTGGTCGACCGCCTCCGTCTCGGCCAGCAGGACCGACCATGCGGCCAGGTCCTCGCGCCCGAAGGCGCGCCAGGTGTAGTCGCTCCCGTGTTCGCCAACGCGTTCTGCCCCGGATCCCATGGCCGGGCATCCTGCCCCGGAGGCGCAGCGGTGACAACCCGGTTTCCGCACCGGCTCCTGTTCCCGCTAGTGGTCGGAGCTCAGCACCAGGCCCGACGTGGGAACACCGGTACCCGCCGTCACCAGGACGTTCCGGGCGTTCGCGACCTGGTTCACCGAGCTGCCGCGCAGCTGGCGGACGGCCTCCGCGATGCCGTTCATCCCGTGCAGATAGGCCTCTCCCAACTGGCCGCCGTGGGTGTTGACGGGCAGTCGGCCACCGCCGACCTCGAGCCCGCCGTCCGCAGCGAAACCGGCCGCCTCACCGGGGCCGCAGAAGCCGAACTCCTCCAGCTGCATCAGCACGAAGGGGGTGAAGTGGTCGTACAGCACCGCGGTGTCGATGTCGGCGGGCCTGAGTCCGCTGGTGCGCCACAACTGGCGTGCCACGACGCCCATTTCCGGAAGCCCGGTGAGGTCGTCGCGGTAGAAGCTGGTCATCGCCTCCTGTGCGCGGCCCGCGCCCTGCGCCGCGGCGGCGATCACCGCCGGGCGGTGCCTCAGGTCGCGGGCGCGTTCCGGGCTGGTGACCACGATCGCCTGTCCGCCGTCCGTCTCCTGGCAGCAGTCGAGCAGCCGCAGCGGCTCGACGATCCAGCGCGAGGCACGGTGGTCCTCCAGGGTGATGGGGCGGCCGTGGAACCAGGCGGCCGGGTTGGTGGCGGCATGGCGGCGGTCGGCGACCGCCACCGGACCGAAGGCGTCGGGGGTGAGGTTGTAGGTGTGCAGGTAGCGCTGGGCGATCAGGGCCACCCAGGACGCCGGGGTCAGCAGCCCGTACGGCATCGTCCAGCCCATGGCCGCGCCCTCGGCGGACGGCTGCCTGTCGGCGAGCCCCGAGCCGAAACGGTGCACCGACCGCTCGTTGAACGCCCGGTAGCAGACCACCACCTCGGCGACCCCGGTGGCCACGGCCATGGCGGCCTGCTGGACGGTCGCGCAGGCCGCGCCGCCGCCGTAGTGGATCCGGGAGAAGAAACCGAGCTCACCGATACCGGCCGCCTGGGCGACGGTGATCTCCGGACTGGTGTCCATGGTGAAGGTCACCAGTCCGTCCACATCCTGTGGACGGAGCCCGGCGTCGTCCAGGGCCGCGTGCACGGCCTCGACGGCGAGCTTGAGCTCGCTGCGCCCCGAGTCCTTGGAGAACTCGGTCGCGCCGATCCCGGCGATCGCGGCGCGTCCGCCGAGCGAGTCGGCCCGATGGACGCTCATGCCTGACTCCCCTGCGTCTGCTGCGCCTGTTGCGCCTGTTGCGCCTGCTGCGCTGTGAGCTTCACGGTGGCGGTGATGTGCTTGCCGAGCCTGTTGCTGCCGATGACGGCCAGTGTCAGCCGATCGCCATCGCGGCCGACGACACGGCCGCTGAAGCACAGCTCGTCGCCGGGATAGGCCGGGACGCCCAGACGGATGGAGATGCCGTCCAGGGTCGCGTCCGGGCCCGCCCAGTCGGTCGCATAGCGTCCGACCAGGCCGATACTGGTGAGGATGTTCATGAAGATGTCCGGTGAGCCCTTGGCGCGCGCGAGCTCGGCGTCGTGGTGGACGTCCTGGTAGTCGCGGGTGGCGATGGCCCCGGCCACGATCAGCGTCCGGGTCACGGGTATCCGCAACTGCGGCAGCTCGTCGGGACCGCTCGGAGGATCGGCGGGGGCCGCCCGGAAGAGCGGCAGTGTCAGCGCGTCGTCGCAGCGCTCGAAGGCGAGCCGGACCGGCATGCCGATACGCACCTGCTCCGGCGGGATGTCGATGACATTGCTCACCATCCGTACGCCCTCGGCGAGTTCGACCAGGGCGACGGCATAGGGACCGTCGAAGGCGGCCGGGAGGGGGTGGTGCACGACCACCGAGGAGTAGACCGTGCCCGCTCCGGAGGCGGCCTCGGCGGTCCACGCGGCGGAGCCGCAGGTGTTGCAGCCGGGCAGCCAGGGGAAGCGCGGTGTCCGGCAGTCGTCGCAGCGCTGGAAGCGCAACTCGCCTGCGGCGACGCCCTCCCAGAACCCGGCGTTGTCGCGGTTCACGACCGGGCGGGGGCGCAGGCCCTTCGGCTCCGCCACCTCCGGCGCTGCCGCCTTCCGTGCGGTGGGCCGGTACTTGAGGATGCGGAAACGGTGGGTGGCGACCGGCGTGGCCTCTTCGGGCTTCTCGCCCCGGGCCTCGTCGAAGGCGCGCAGATCCATCCGGGTGGTGACGAAGTGGCCGACGCCGAGGGCGGTGCTCTTCTCCCCGGACACCGATTCGATCACGGCGTCGAAGAGCACGCGCTCCCCGGGCCGCAGCGGGCGGAGGTACTCCTGCTCGCAGTCGGTGGCGACCACCGAGGTGCAGCCGTCGGCGTCGAGTCCGGCCAGCAGCTCGTCGTAGCCGCTGCTGCGGGCGGACCCGCCTCCCTCTCCGTCGTCTCCGCCGCCGAGCCCGGCCATCGTCCAGACCTGCAGCATGGCCGCCGGCGCCACCGCGCCGGGCCCGGCATAGGCGGGGCTCCGGTCTCCCATGGCCTCGCACCAGTGCCGAATCATGGGCGCGTTGACCGGGTCCGGCGAACGCCCCCCGGCCACGGCGGGCCGACCCTCGTATGCCCGGTACGCCTGCTGCTCTGTCTCGTCCGTCACGGATCTGACTGTGCGTCAGATGCTGGTGGATCGTCAAGACCGTTGACCGGCCCGGACATGCGTCAGCCCCGGGATGTGGAACCGACCCCGGGACTGACGACTGCCGAACGGCTACACCTGCTGTGTCTGCGTCTGCTTCAGAAGGGGATCAGAAGTAGATGCGGACGTCGGAGTTCGACTGGTTGGAGTAGATGGTGCCGGAGTTGCCCTTGATGCCAAGCGTGTTGTTGGCGTTCGAAGCGCCTGAACCGGTCGCCGTCTGCTGCGTCCAGTTGGAGTTGCCGTCGACCCAGCCGGACAGGTTCCCGCTGCCGACGTTGGAGACGATGCTGCTGTTGGAGTGGTCACCCGCGAATGAGCCGCTGTCGGCGGAGGCCGCGCCGGCGCCGAGGATCAGCATCGCGGCGGCGATGGGGGCGGCGGCAAGGGCGATACGGAAACGGGACATGGGATCCTCCGAAAGTGGTGGAAGTCGAACGCTGAGTTGGCACACCCACATCTGGCCGGATGCGGTCTGCCAGGACTGCGACGTCGCACCGCAAGACTGCTCACTGAATCGACAAATAACCAACCCTGGACGGGTATTTCCCTCATACGCGTGACATGGGAGCCCTAACCCCCGAACGAGCAACCGATCGGGCCGTAACGGTTCCCCTTGGCAATTGCGCCCGTTCGGCGCTGCCCGTCGATCGCCGACGGCTCGAGCGAGGCTCGCGCAGGGCTTGCGACCAGCGGATACCGCACGCCCCGGGGCGTGCGGAACAGGCCCGTGCGTCAACACGCCGCACTGTTCACCACCCTCTCCGCGTGCCGTTCACACGGACACGAACGAAGGCCCCGACCCCGCCGGACGGAGAGCCGTCCGGCGGGGTCGGGGCCTTCTCGCTCCCCTGCGGTCAGGGGGCCGAGTTGGGTACGTTCGGGTGGTTGGCGAACTCCGACTGCGGGGTGTTGCCCGGCTCGGTGTAGGCCGTGGTGACCTGGACGCACTTGCTGTCGCTCGCGTTCTGCGACAGCGAACTGGCCAGCGCCTGGGCCGTGTTGACCGGTGCGGCCGAGGGCGTGGAGTGCGGGAAGGCGTTCCCGCTGGTCCAGTCCGCGCCGATGACCAGCTTCAGGCCGCTCTGGGTGCCCTGCTTGAGGGCCGAGGACGGCAGCCCCAGGACCTTGGCGGTCTCCTGCGCCTGCGCCGCCTGTCCGGGGCCGTAGGTCAGGGTCGTGGTGGCGGGGGACGCGCTGTCGGGGTACCCGGCGGTGGCGGGGTTGAAGCCCTCACCGGTCAGCACGCCGGCGATGTCGTTCTCCCGGCCGGTCACGCTGGTGCCGTTGTAGACCGCCACGGTGATGGACGAGACCGGCGGAGCCGGGGTCGCGGACTTCGTCACCGTGCCCGCGCCGGTCTGGGCACCGCTCGCCGAGGTCAGCGACTGGTCGTTCCTGATCGCGTTGAAGAGCGTCGGCGCCAGGCTCGTGTCCTCCTGCACATCGGCGTCGAGCGAGGAGTTGGTGCCGGAGTAGGCGACGTTCTGCATCGTGGTGAAGGTGATCCGGTCGGTCGGCACCTTGTTCATGTCGGCCGCCAGACTCAGCAGCTTGGGCACGCTGTTCAGGCCGGGGCTCACGGTCAGGGCCTTGGTGGCCGCGTCCGCGATGCCGTACATCGCCACCGGGTTGGCCAGAGTGTTGGCGCTCTTCAGCTTGTTGATCATGTCCGTGAAGAAGATGTGCGTCGCCGTCGTACGGCCGATGTTGTCGCTGCCGTCACCGAAGGCGTGCCGGGTGCGCAGGAACTGCAGCGCGGCCAGCCCCTTGAGGCTGTGCGTGCCCGCAGTCAGCTTCAGACCCGAGTAGATGTCGTACACATTGCTGCTGACGCAGACGTTGACGCCGCCGAGGGCGTTGGAAATGTTGACGACGCCGCTGAAGTCGACCACGGCGAAGTCGTCGACGGTGATGCCGGTGAGCTTGTGCACGGCCTCGGCCGTGCAGTAGGGGCCGGCCTGCAGGCTGTCGGTGATGATCTGCGGGCTGTCGTAGCCCGCGCAGGACGGGAGCTCGGTGACGGTGTCACGGGGGATGCTCATCACCGTGATGTTGCTGCGGTCGGCCGAGAGGTGGACCAGCATCTCCACGTCCGCGTGGGCGCCGGGGCCCGCGTCGCCGCCGAGCGCGGCGTCCTCGGAGGTGTCCCGGGTGTCCGAGCCGATCAGCAGGACGTTGAGCGGGGTCCGGCCGAAGGCGTCCGGCTTCTCCACACCCACGGCGGCGGCCTGGTTGCCGTCGAAGAGCTTGGAGCTCTTGATGTTGCCCGACAGGTGGACGTAGACATAGCCCATTCCGGCGCCGGCCACGACCAGCACACCGGCGGTGGACATACCGATGATCTTCATCATCTTCCGGCGCCGCTGCTGCCGGCTCCTGCGCTGGCTGCTGCGGCTGAGGCCGCCGGACCCGCCGGAGCCGTCCCCGTCCGTCAACGGCTCGGCAAACTGACCGGCCTTGCCTGCCGCACGCCTCCCGCTCACGAGCCACTCCCCTGGAAGCCGGTCACGACCGGCCCCGCTATCCCTGTGGTCAGGGGGAGCTGGCCCTTGCGCTGGAAGAACTCGACAAGCCTCTGCACGATCACATCCTCGACAGGCACCGACCTTCCCGGTCGAGCGTTCTGGTGAGCTTAAGCCAGACTGGCGTTGCAGTACGACAGTCGGGTAGAAACTCAGACTCCACTCGCATGAGAAAGGTTGCACGTGGGTAACAACTTTCACTGCGCGTCGCGACCCGACTACTCCTACGACGCCGACTAGTTGCCGGACACGTCCGAGCCGGCGTCGTCACTGTTGATCGTGACCGGCTGGTCGTTCTGCAGCTCACTGAACAGGGTCTTCGCCTCGGTCATGTTCCACAGCAGGGCGTCGCCGTCGGTCGGTGTCTCGTAGTTGGCGTTGCCGATCGGAACGGTCAGCGAATGGCCGTTGCCGCCCTGGACGCTCTTCATCGCCCAGAACAGCTGCGCCAGGTCGTAGAGGCTCATGTTGTCGTCGACCGTCAGCGTGCTGATGCCCGCGTTCAGCACCGGGTAGAGCTTGAACGGGTTGAGGACGGTGCTGGGCGTGGCCGCCTGGTGCGCGACCGCAGACAGGAACTTCTGCTGGTTGGCCATCCGGGACAGGTCCTGCTGGGCCTCCTGGTGGCGCTCGCGGACGAACTCCAGCGACTGCGCGCCGTTGAAGGTCTGGCAGCCCGCCTTGAAGTCCGCGCCCGAGGCCTCGTCCACGATCGGCTTGTCCAGGCACATGTTGACGCCGCCGAGCGCGTCGACCAGGTTGACGAAGCCGCCGAAGCCGATCTCCACGAAGTGGTCGATGTGGATGCCGGTGTTGTACTCCACGGTCTGGGCCAGCAGCGCGCCGCCGCCCCAGGAGAAGGCCGTGTTCAGCTTGTGCGTCGTGGCCGGGTACTTGGTGCCGGAGGTGCCGGTGAACGCCGGGATGGTCACATAGCTGTCGCGCGGCAGGCTGAGCAGCGTGTCGCCGTTGGAGCCGACGTGCAGGATCATCATCGAGTCGCTCTCACCGAACTGGCCCTCGTCGTCGCTGCCGGTGTGCAGCGCCTTCTGCTGGGCGGCGGTGAGGTTGCCCCGGTCGTCCGAGCCCGCGATGAGGTAGTTGGTGCCCTTGCCGAGCGGCGGCTGGTCCGGCAGCGCGCTCAGGTTCACACTGCGGTTCAGCTTGTTGTCCGCCCAGACATACGTGCCCACGGACGTGATGAGCAGCACAACGGCCAGCAGCAGCCCGCCCACCGCGATCCGGCGGCGCCAGAACTTCGCCCGGTTGGGGCGGCGGACGGTCCCGCTGCGCTGCTGCACACCGCCCCGCCCGTGCCCGGGCGCGGCCCCGCGCGGCGACAGCTCGGGCGGCAGCGGCGGCTCGGCCGGCGAAACGCGGGCCGCCTGCGGCGGCACTGCCTGCGCGCGCGGCTGCTGCGGCTGCTGCGGGCGCGGCGCCCTGCTGCTGTCGGTCGAATCCTCGGGCCACCTGTTCATGTGCTGCAGTCTGCCCGCTCAACCTGGCCGAACAGGCCCCTGGGACCGTTCTGTAGCAGTTCTGACGGATTCGTTACAGAGGGCGTCGCGGTTCGGGGCAGGGTGGGGGCGGGCAGCGACCGGGACGCCGGTGTCGACGAGGGAGTCGTCCACGGGGCGGTGCTCCAGGGCCTCGGCGGCGGGGCGGAAGCCCGCGAGGATCACCGACAGCTGGCGCCGCCAGCCGTCCGGGGCCTGGCTCGCGGTGTCCTCGATCAGGCCGCGCAGCGAGAGCACGCACAGGTAGACGTCGGTGAGGGTCAGGTCCTCACGCACCTCCTGGGTGCGCTGCGCCTGCCTCAGCAACCGGCCGACCATGTCCCACAGTTCATTGCGGCGGCCGTCGGTGCCGGGCGGGGCCGCCCGCCACAGGCGGGAGAGGCAGCCGTGGTGGGAGGCCATCAGCGTGCCGGTGTACCAGAGGAAGGACTCGAGGCCCCGGCCCTCGGGGTCGGCGGCCAGGATCTCCCTGGTGCGGTCCAGCATCGCGTCCAGGAGGTCCTCGTGCAGGGCCAGGACCAGGGCTTCCTTGGTGGGGAAGCGCCGGTACAGGGTCCCCATGCCGACCCCGGCGCGGCGGGCGATGTCCTCGACCCCGGCGTCCGGGCCGAGCTCGGCGAAGACCTCCCAGGCGGCGTGCACCAGCCGCTGCCGGTTCTCCGCCGCGTCGCGGCGCAGGACCCTGGTACCACCCGCGGTGCGGATCGCCGAGCTCTCGGTCATACGGCGGCCACTCCCTCGCCCTCTGGCACCTGATGCCCGTGGCCAGGATACTTGCCGCCGAGATCCCCACGGCGGAAGGAAGAGTCCCCCATGCTCGACTTACTCCTCGACCAGGCCAGGAGCACCCGGACCACACGCCTCGACGCGGACGCGTACGGCGCCGACTTCACCGAGCGGTTCTGGCGGATCGACGGCGAGGGCTTCTGGAAGCTGGAGAGCCGCCAGAGCTACCGGGAGACCGGCTTCCCCAGCTGGGAGGCGTTCCGCGCGGGCGACTGGGACGGCGCGCTGGACCTGGTCGCGGAGCTCCGCCCCGAGTTCGAGCAGTACTACGGCAAGATCTCCGCCTCCGGCTTCGGCCTGCACCGGGTGCGTGTGACGGACGAGCCGGTCACCCCCTATGTGCAGTGGGAAATGCACATCCTGCGGCTCAGGGAGCAGTGCGGCGAGGACGTGGCGGTGCTCCCCTCCGACCACGCCACGGCCCTCGCCTCGCGCACGGGCGCGGACCCGCTGCCCGACCTGGTCGTCCTCGGCACCGAGGCGGTGTACGAGGTCCACTGCACCGAGGACGGAGCTCCCGACGGGGCCACCCTCTTCACCGACCCGGAGGTGGTGGGGAGCATCCGGGCCTTCATCCAGCGGCTGCACGCGTCGGGTGAGCAGCTGGCGACCTGGTTCCCACGGCAGATCGCCGGCCTGGGTGCTCCGCGCGTCTAGCCTGCGACCGGCTGCGGCTGGGTGACGCAGTGGATCCCGCCGCCGTTGTTGCCGAGGTTGTCGATGTTCAACTGCACGATGGTCCGGCCGGGGAACCGGCCGGCCAGCACCGCCTTGGCGTTGGCGTCGGCGGTGGCGTCGCCGAACTGGGCCGAGATCACCGCGCCGTTGCACACGTAGTAGTTGGCGTAGGAGTCGACGAAGTCCGCGCTGGTCTGCCGGATCTTGTTGTAGTCGGGCGATTCGAGCTTCGTCACCTGGATCGCGGCGCCCTGGGCGTCGGTCGAGGTGGACAGGGTGTCGTACTGCTGGGTCTCGTCGTTCGACCAGATGTCCGCCGGGTCGGCCGGGTTCGGTGTCTGGACCAGGCCGGCGCCCGGGGCCAGGAACCGCGAGGTCGCGTCGACGTGGTCGTTGGTGATGTCCTGGCCGACGATCCCGGTGAACCAGATCACCTCGGAGGCCCCGTAGGCGGCGCACATCGCGGCCGTGAGCTGCGCCTGGGTCATCCCGGGATTGCGGTTGGGGTCGATGATGCTGCTCTTGGTGGCCATGAGCGTCCCCGCGCCGTCGGTCTCGATCGCTCCGCCCTCGCTGACCAGCCCGGCGGCGGTGAAGTCCAGACCGAGGTAGGCGGCGACCCGCTGGGCGACGAGGGCGTCGTGGGCGTGGGTCTGCTGGTTGCCCCAACCGTTGAAGTTCAGTCCGACCGCGTCGAGTCCGGCTGACCCGCCGGTGCGGAAGACCGGGCCGGAGTCGCGCAGCCAGCAGTCGTCGATCGGGATCGAGTCGATCACCGTCACATTGGCATTGGTGCAGGCCTTCCTCGCGGCGGCGGCACTGGCGCTGTTGGCGAGGATGAAGACCGGCTCGTACCTGGCGATCGTGTTCGCGATCAGGGCGATATTGGCCTGCATTCCGGCCAGCTGGCGACCGTAGATGGCCTTGCTGTCGGGCCAGCCCATCCAGGTGCGGGTGTGCGGAACGCTGTCGAGCGGAACGGCGAGCGCCGAGCCGGCGGCCGCCGATCGGCGGCCGGTAGCCGCGTAGGCGGTCCTGCGGGCGGCGGCCTGCGCCGAGCCCACGCCGGCGGTGGCCGCCAGGCCCGCGCCCACGGCGGTCACCCCGGCCGCGGCGAGGAAGTTCCTCCGGCCCAGCACCCGCCGCTGCTCCGTGCCGGACGAGATCTCGGGTTCCACGTGATCGTTCATCTCTGGCCTCCCATCGAGCGCCCGTGGGTCGTCCCACCGACTGCCCGGAAGCTATAACTGACCATGCGCTCGGTCAATAGTTTGCGCAGGAGTCGGGTGAATCGAACCGGCAAGAGCGGTCCCGGCAGTCGTACGACTGGTTAGAGTTGGCACGTGGCTACGCGTTCGAACAGTGTTCGACCCATCGATTCCCAGGCGGCCCCGGCGGCCCGAGCCCCGCGCTCCTCGGCGAAGGGCGAGCAGACCCGCAGTCGGCTGATCGCCGCGGCGCGCAGCCTGCTGGCCGGGGACGGAGGCGCCGGAGCCGCCCCCTTCACCACCCGCAATGTCGCCGCGCTCAGCGGGGTCACCCACGGGATGTGCCACTACCACTTCCAGAACCGGACCGACCTGATCGTCGCCGTGGTCGAGGACATCCGGCCCGAGTGGATCCTTCCGCTGGAGGAGACGGTCAACGCCCCCGGTTCCTTCGCGGAGCGGGCCGAGCGGGTGATCGCCCTGCTCACCCAGCCGGAGGCCACGGACCTGTCCCGCCTCCACTCCTCCCTGCACTGGTTCGCCCTCAACGACGACCGGGTGCGCACCAGCCTGGAGGCCGAGTACCGGCGGTGGCGGGCCTGCTTCGTCCAGCTCTACCAGGTGCTGGCGGACGAGCTCGGCAACGGTCTGGATCCGCTGCCGCTCGGCGAGGCGGTGGCGGCGGCAACGGACGGGCTGGCCGCGATCCAGGCCCTGGACGCCGGCGTTGACGCCACATCAGTCATGCGCTCGCTCGTCCTGGGCCTCGCCGCCGGAGCCCGGCAGGCGTGAGCCCCCATCTCGACTCCGGCTGCGGTCAGCGCGGCGACGATGCGACCAGCGCCCAGATCGCGGCCCCGAAGTACTGCCGTGACACCTGGACGTTGCGGTAGAAGAGCTCCTGCACCGCACCCGCTCCGCGCTCGATCCAGTTCTGCCCCGACAGGACGCGGAAGTGCTGCGGCGACTGCACGATGCCCAGGCGCGGCTCGGCGGCCATGTAGGGCAGGAGTTCGTCGAGCAGGTCCGGGCCTGGGCGCGAAGTCGGCGTCCAGGATGAGGATGAAGTCGCCCTCGGAGAGGCCGAAGCCGTGCCGCAGGTTGCCGGCCTTCTTGAACCAGCCGCGGTTGGTGCGGGTGGAGTAGCGGAAGCCCATCTCGGCGGCCGGCTCGGCGACCTCGGACGAGGCGGAGTCGTCCAGCACGAAGGGCCTGACCGGGCCCGGGTAGCGGTCGGCGAGGGACCGCACGGCGTGCCAGGTGTTGCGCAGGACCGGCAGCGGCTCACTGCAGACCGGCAGGAAGACGTCCACGGAGGGGTGGACCGTCGGCCTCCAGCGCGCGACCACCTCCTCGTGCTCGCGCAGCCGGAAGCCGCGGCCGAAGGTGTTCACCCAGAGGGACACCAGGAAGTAGACGACGGTCATGGCGAAGAAGGGGAGGTAGACGAGCATCCAGGGAGACGACGACATGAACTGGACCTGCGTCACCGAGAGGCAGGCGAAGCTGATCACGGAGCAGACGGCGAGGACGCCGACGTTTCGGCGGGTGTAGAGGAAGCGTTCGGACACGGTCGGCGGCAGGGGCAGTGGTGCCGGGACAGGCGCGGGGGCACCGGGTGCCGTCGTTGTGGAAACCGAGGTCGGGGGGCGGGTGTTGTCGTCCAGCACACTCATTCCGAGCGCCTCCGGGGCAGGGACGGTCAGTGCCCTGCGCTGACCGCGCGGACGGACGACCCTGACGGGATCGCCTAGCCACTCCTATCAGGCAAATAGGACATACAGACGAAAACGCGGCTCTGCGAAATCCGTTGATCACTCGACTGGCCCGTCAGAACCACGACGCGAAGTAGTGCAGCACGGCGTGGAACAGGGCGAGGTGGTGGCGGCGCGGGGCGCTGGTCGCTGGGACGTGGGGTGATGCCGCGTCAGCAGGGGCGGGCGCGGGGCCGGGTGACGGAGCGGGGACCGGTCCCGGGGCCGGCGCGGGGGTAGGAGCGGGGGCTGCGGTGCCGGGGGGTGCTGGGCGTGCGGGAGGCGTGGGAGGTGCGGAGGACTTGGAAGGCGACGGGGCCGAGGCGGTGGC
>Ga0302314_10000508_pt1 | contig 72635 bp, 67 predicted proteins | sample III_Palsa_N2_3_FD_200533 | JGI IMG/M metagenome (GOLD analysis project Ga0302314, IMG submission 200533) | Peat permafrost microbial communities from Stordalen Mire near Abisko, Sweden - III_Palsa_N2_3 | ecosystem: Environmental > Terrestrial > Soil > Palsa > Peat permafrost | place: Sweden...
ATGCCGACACGGGCTATGGCGGGCTGCTCAACGTCCATCACACGGTGAAGGGCTATGAGGCGGCAGGCGTCTCGGCGATCCAGATCGAGGACCAGGAGTTTCCCAAGAAGTGCGGGCATACGCCGTTCAAGCGGCTCGTGCCGATCGAGGACATGGTCGAGAAGATCAAGGTCGCGGTCGACACGCGCGAGGAGATGCTGGTGATCGCGCGGACCGACGCGCGCCAGTCCGAGGGGCTCGACGGCACGCTGCGTCGGCTCGAGGCCTATGCCAAGGCCGGCGCCGACATCCTCTTTCCCGAGGCGCTGACGAGCGAGGAGGAGATGCGCACCGCCTGTGCGACGTTCGAGCAGCCGGTGATGGCGAACATGGCGAATGGCGGCCTGACCCCCGTGCTCAAGGGCAATGTGCTGGCCGACATCGGCTATGCCTTTGCCATTTACCCCTCGCTGACCAGCCTGATCGCGGCGTCGGCGATCGAGACCGCGCTGGTCAAGCTGCGCGACGGGGGTGACGGCGAACCTGCCGACATGCCGATGTTCGACTTCAAGACCTTCTGCGAGATGATCGGCTTCTCAGACGTCTGGGCGTTCGAGAAGAAATGGACCAAGGCCTGACCGGACCGGTGGAAACTCCATCTCCTGTCATTCCGTCCATGTCGATACGCTCTAGAAGCGTGAGGACACGCCGACATAGAGCTGTGCGTCGGGGGTCGCGGCGTTGAGTCCGAAATTGCCGCCGACGTCGAGCTGAAGCGTGTCGCTGAGCTGGTAGGATGCCGCGACGTCGGCCGAATATTCATGCACGGTGCCACCCGGTTCCAGCGCCTGGCTGTTCCAGAACTCGGCATAGACGTTGATCTTCTTGCCGATCGGGTGCGAGAGGTTGATCAGGCTGACCAGTTCGATGTGATAGCCCGGTGCCTCGTCGTTCGCGATGATGTCGATCTCGGGCCCTAGCGTCAGCGTAAACTTGGCGGGTAGCGGGATGTTGATTGGCGCGATCAGGCCGCCCTCCCATTTGCCATTGCCGATGTCGGACCTGGCGGTCGGCGCCTTGATATAGGGGATCAGCGATATCTGCGTCTTCGACGTGTCCGACGTGAGTTTTTGCTTGAGGCGGACATAGACGTCGCCGAAGCCGCCGACGGTATCGGTCCCGCCGTCGTCCATATGCGTGCGGACGGTCTCGTAGGGCGTGATGCTGAACTCGATGTCGGCATGTTTGGTCAGCCCGTATTTGAACGTCGGGCTGGTGTAGAGGATCGTGTCCTGCCGCATGCCGTCGCCGTCCATGCGGGTCCAGTTGAGGAAGTCGCTCTCGATCTGAAAATCGCCCTTGGGCACCGTGCAGGCGACATAGGCCTTGGTCGGCCGGTCGGTGCAGATCGGCGTCGGGTTGGGCGCGACGTTGGCGGGCACCGGGCCCGTGCCCTGGCTCGGATCGCCTTGGGCTGCCTCCTGCGCGAGCGCGGGGGCGGCAGCGAAGGCGCCAAGCAGCAGCATCATGCAACGTAAGCGCGACATCGCTCAGCCTCTCCTCGATCCGGTCGATGACGACAAAGGCTGGGAAGGGTCCCTCGACGGACAAGGGGCTATCGGGCAAGAGCCGGGATTTGCAAGCAATTTCAGCGTCCCTTCGACACGGTGGCGCCGGTGGAGACCCGGTCAGAACCGAAGCGCGAAGCGCGCGCCGCCCCGGTCGCTGCGCCCGATCTCGAGCGTCCCGTGATGCCCGTCGAGGATACGCTCGACGATCGACAGCCCGATGCCCGCGCTGTCGGTGCGCTTGTGATCCGCGCGCCAGAAGCGCCGTTTCAACAGATAGGGGTCGTCGACGGTGATGCCGGGCCCATCGTCCTCGACGACGAACATGCCGTCCTCGGTGAGCGTCACCTCGATCGCGGTGCCTTCGGGCGTGTGCCGGGTCGCATTGTCGACGAGGTTGACCAGCGCCAGCCGGATCAGCTGCTCCTTTCCGCGCAACCGGATCGGCAGGCGAGGGCCCTTGAACGCGATCGTGCGGCCCATGGCCACGATCCGCGGCGCCATCTCGGCGACGACGTTGGTAGCCAGTACGCCACCGTCGAAAGGCTCGAAATCCTGTTCGTCGAACGATTCGAGCGACGCCAGATCGCGCAGCTGCGACAGGACGTGCGAGAGCCGGTCGGTCAGCGCGTTAAGCCGGTCGCGCATCGCCGGGTCTTCGATCAGGTCGAGCTCGACGCGCAACGTCGCAAGCGGCGTGCGAAGCTCGTGCGCGATGTTGCCGCTGAACTCCGCCTGCCGCTGGAAGCTCGCCTGCAGGCGCGCGAGCGCGGTGTTGGTGGCGCGCACCAGCGGGACGACTTCGGAGGGCAGCCCGGTCTCGTCGAGCCGCAGGTCGAGCGACTCGGGCCCGATCCCGGCGGCTCCCCCGGACGCGCGCGTGATCGCGATCACGAAGCGCCGGATCGCAAGGCTGTTCAACAGCGGCAGGACGAGCAGCAGCGGCAGCAGGACCGCGAGATAGCGCAGCAGGAACGAGCGCGACACGTCGTCGACGATCGCGCCGGGCCCATCCTGGTCCTGCGTCACGACGACCCACAGCATCGCCTTGTCGATCCGCAGCGGCATCGAGACGCCGACGAAGTGGCGCGTCTCGAACGGCGTCGTCAGCGCCTTGCGGGGCGCGTCGCGCCACGGCGAGGCGGATGCGAACAGCGAGGCATCGACGACGCGCCCGGCATCGTCGAGCAGCGTGAAGGCGCGTCCGTCATATCCCGTCTGGTAGATCGGGCTGAGCCGGGGCCCGAGATCGATATGCCAGCGACCGTCCGGCGCGCGGCGGATCGCCGAGGCGACGGTCGACGCCTGCGCGAGCAGCACGCCGCTTTCATAGTCGCGCGCGGTCCGGTGCAGCAGCGAGATGGTGAGCGGCAGCAGGATCAGCGCCGCGATGCCGATCGTCACCGCCTCGGCCATCAATATCCGGCCGATCAGCGATCGCGGGAGCCGGATCGTCATGCCGCCAGCCGCAACAGATAGCCGACGCCGCGCACGGTCTCGATTGCGGCGTCCGCGCCCGCCTGCTCGAGCTTGCGGCGGAGGCGGTGGATATACACCTCGACCGCGTTGGAATTGAGCGCCTCGCTCATCCCGAACAGCTGATCCTCGACCAGCTGTCGCGACACGACGCGGCCTGCGCGGCGCAGCAGCAGATCGATCAACTCGATCTCGCGCGCGGACAGCGTCACCGCCTTGTCGTCGATCACGAGCTCGCGCGACAGCGCGTCGAAGCGCAGGTTGCCGAAGGCGACCCGGCTGCCCTGGAACGCGCCCTTGCGCCGGAGCACGGCCTGGAGGCGGGCGAACAGCTCGTCGAAGTCGAACGGCTTCACCAGATAGTCGTCCGCCCCGTCCTCGAGTCCCTGGATGCGATGGCGGACGTCCCCGCGCGCGGTCGTGATCAGGACGGGGATCGGATTGCGCTGCGCGCGCAGCCGCCCGAGAAGGTCGAGCCCCTCGCCGTCGGGCAGGCCGAGGTCGAGGATCACCGCGGCATATTGCATCGCATCGACCATCAAAGTCGCATCCTCGTTGGTCGAGGCATGGTCGCTGGCGACACCGCGGCGACCGAAGGCCGATCCGATCGCCACCGCCAGCTCGAGGTCGTCCTCGACGATCAATATGCGCATCGGACGGCCTGTTGCAGCGCGGCGTAAGTCTGTTGTAAGCTGCCAGCGTCTAATGCGCCGCCCGGCAATCGGCCACAGGACTTGACGAAGGGCCGGGCGAAAATGCCCCATTTGGAAGACGCCGCGCCGCTACCGCCGGCCAACACGCTCTCCCGCGGGAGGCAGCTGCGTTTCATCCTGATCGCGGCCGCCGCGCTGGTGGGCATCTTCGTCGTCATCACGGTCCTCTATCATCTTTCCCGCCCCGCGCAGGCCCCCGATGTCGCCCCGCCGCCGGGCTCGTTCCGCCCGACCGCGGCGCAGCTCGCGCAGCTCAAGATCCAACCGGTATCCACCGGCTCGGATCTGATGACGTTGAACGCGACGGGCACGATCTCGGTCGACGAGGATCACAGCACGCCCGTGGTGCTGCCCTATTCGGGGCAGGTAAGCGACGTACTCGTCCAGGCCGGCCAGCATGTCACCCGCGGCCAGCCGCTGCTGAAGATCGCGTCGCCCGATTTCGTCGAGGCGCGCAACACGCTCTTCGCCGCCGCCGCCGCGCGTGCCACCGCCGAGGCTCAGCTCAAGATCGCGCAGGAAAACGAGAAGCGGCAGTCGGCGATCTACCAGACCGCGGGCGGCGCGCTCAAGGATTTCCGCCAGGCCGAGAATGATCTCGTCGGCGCGCGCTCGACCGAACGCAGCGCCGATGCGGCGCTGGGTGCAGCGCGCGACAAGCTGTCGCTGCTCGGCAAGACGCCCGACGAGGTCCAGCGTCTCGAGGCCGCGGGCGAGGTCGCGGGCATTTATTCGCAAACCACCTATCATGCCCCCGTCGGCGGCACGATCGCGAGCCGTGACGTCGCGCCGGGGCAATATGTCACGGCGGGGGGCGACAAGCCGGTGATGGTCATCGCCGACCTGACGCGCGTCTGGCTGGTCGCGCAGGTCTCCGAAGGCGATGCGGCGGCGGTCCATCTCGGCGATCCCGTCGACGTGACGACGCCCGCCTATCCGGGCCGCATCTTCCACGCGGTGATCGACAATGTCGGCGCTTCGCTCGATCCGCAGACGCACCGACTGCCCGTCCGCGCGACCGTCGCCAATCCCGACGAGGCGCTCAAGCCCGAGATGTTCGCGAGCTTCACCATCCGGCGGAGTCATGTCGCGTCGGCGACGCTGGTGCCCGCGAGCGCGGTGATCCACGAAGGCGACAGCGCACGCGTATGGGTGGTCGGCCAGGACGGGCTGCTTACCGCGCGCCAGGTCACGGTCAGCGACAGCGCCGGCGGCGAGGTGTCGATCAGCGCGGGCCTGCACCCGGGCGAGCGCGTCGTCACCGCGGGTGCGATCTTCGTGAACGAGGCGGGTCTCGGCGAGTGAACCGCGTCGTCCAGTTCGCGCTGCGCCAGCGCATTCTCATCATGGTGTTCCTGGCGGGGCTGATCCTCGCAGGCGGCGTCGCCTTCGCCAATCTCAATATCGAGGCCTATCCCGATCCGGTGCCCCCGATGGTCGAGGTGGTGACGCAGAGCCCCGGCATCTCCGCCGAAGAGGTCGAGCGGAACATCACCACGCCCGTCGAGGTGCAGATCGCGGGGCTGCCCAACATCACCGCGGTGCGCAGCATCTCCCTGTTCGGGCTCTCGGACGTCAAAATCCAGTTCAGCTACGATGTCGGTTTCCAGCAGGCGGAGCAGCTCGTGCTGGGGCGGCTCAGCCAGCTCGGCACGCTGCAGGGCAATGCGCAGCCGCAGATCTCGCCGACCAGCCCGATCGGCGAAATCTACCGTTACCGGCTCGTCGCGCCCGCCGGCTACTCGGTGATGGACCTCAAGACGCTGCAGGACTGGGTGCTCCAGCGCCGCTTCAAGCGCATCCCCGGCGTGATCGACGTCACCGGCTGGGGCGGCAAGCTGCGCACCTATGAGGCGGTGGTCGACAACGACAAGCTCGTCGCGCACGGCGTCACGATCAGCCAGATCATCCAGGCGATCGGCAAGAGCGACGGCAATGTCGGCGGCCAGACGGTCAATTTCGGGCCGCAGGCGGCGATCGTGCGCGGCGTCGGGCTGATCCAGTCGGCGGGCGAGATCGGCAACGTGCTGATCGCCAACAACGGCAGCACGCCGGTGCTGCTCCGCGACGTCGCGACGCTGCGCATCGGCAGCGAGCCGCGGCTCGGCATCGCGGGCGAGGGCAAGGACGACGACATCGTGATGGGCATCGTGCTGATGCAGCGCGGCGCCGAATCCACGCCGACGATCACCGCGGTCAAGCAGGAGATCGACACGATCAACTCGACCGGCGTGCTGCCCCCGGGCGTCAAGCTCGAGCGGATTTATGATCGCTCGGACCTGATCTCGCTGACCACGCACACCGTGATGCACAACCTCGTCGAGGGCGTGCTGCTGATCTTCCTCCTGCAATGGATTTTTCTCGGCGACCTGCGCAGCGCGGTCATCGTCGCGGTCACGATCCCGTTCGCGCTGGCCTTCGCGGTGCTGATCCTGACGTTGCGCGGCGAGTCCGCCAATCTCCTGTCGGTCGGCGCGCTCGATTTCGGGCTGGTCGTCGATGCGAGCGTGATCATGGTCGAGAACATCTATCGCCACATGGTCGAGCGATCGATCCATATCGAGAGCGGGCAGGGTCATGCCACGCACGCCAACCGCTTCTCCGCGGTCCTGCACGCATCGAGCGAGGTCAGCCGCGGCATCTTCTTCGCCGCCGCGATCATCATCGCTAGCTTCCTGCCGCTGTTCACGCTGACCGGCGTCGAGGGCCATATCTTTGGCCCGATGGCGACGACCTACGCCTACGCCATCGCCGGCGGGCTGATCGCGACCTTCACCGTCTCGCCGGTGCTCGCGGTGCTGCTGCTTCCCGACAAGCTGCGCGAGGTCGAGACCGGCATCGTCCAGCGCCTGCGCCGGATGTACGAGCCGGCGGCCTCGTTCGCGCTGAGCAACCGCATCCTGACCTTCGGCATGGCGCTGCTGTTGATGCTGGGCGCGGTCGTCGCGGTGCGGTCGCTCGGCGTCGAGTTCCTGCCGCATCTCGAGGAGGGCAATCTCTACATCCGCGCGACGCTGCCCGCGTCGATCTCGCTTGAGGCAGGGCAACCGACGGTCAGCGCGATCCGCAAGATCATCGCGGGCTATCCCGAGGTCGAGCGCGTGATCTCGACACATGGCCGCCCCGACGACGGCACCGATGCGACGGGCTTCTTCAACGCCGAATATTACACCCCGCTCAAGCCCGCCGACGAATGGCCGAGCGGGATGACCAAGGACAAGCTCACCGCCGATCTCCAGCACCGGCTGCAGGCTGCCTATCCCGGCGTCGACTTCGAATTCTCGCAATATATCGAGGACAATGTCGAGGAGGCCTCGTCGGGGGTGAAGGGCGCCAATTCGCTCAAGGTCTTCGGCCCCGATCTCGCGACGCTCCAGCGCATCGCGGGGCAAATCCAGTCCGAGATGCAGAAGGTACGCGGCATCGCCGATCTCGGCGTCTCCAACCCGCTCGGTCAGCCGACCGTGCAGATCGACATCAACCGCGAGGCGGCGGCGCGCTACGGCCTGACGCCCGACGACATCAACACGACGGTCTCGGCGGCGATCGGCGGCCAGAGCCCGGGCGACCTCTACGAACCCAACACCGATCGTCATTTCCCGATCGTCGTCCGCCTGTCTGCAACGCAGCGCGACAGCCTGGAGGCCCTGCGTCGGATCACGATCGGCGCGCCCTCGCCAAGCGGCAGCGGAACCGTCCAGGTGCCGCTCGCCGAGGTTGCCGACGTCCGGCTGACCAGCGGCGCGTCGTTCATCTACCGCGAGCATCAGGAACGCTATGTCCCGATCAAGTTCAGCGTGCGCGACCGCGATCTCGGCGGCGCGATCGGCGAGGCGCGCGCGCGGATCGCGCAGCATGTCGTGCTGCCGTCGGGCTATCATCTCGAATGGGCGGGCGAGCTCGCCAACCTGACCAGCGCGACGCACCGGCTCGAGATCGTGGTGCCGATCAGCCTCGGCCTGATCCTGATCCTGCTCTATGCCAATTTCACCTCGCTGACCGACACGCTGCTGGCGTTCAGCGTCATCCCGATGGCGATGGTGGGCGGCGTGCTCGCCTTGGCGATCACCGGCACCGCCTTCTCGATCTCGGCGGCGATCGGTTTCGTCGCGCTGTTCGGGATCGCGGTGATGGATGGCATCTTGATGGTGACCGCGTTCAACCAGACGATCGACGAGGGCGCGACGCGGGCGGAGGCGCTCGCGGTCACGGTGCGCAAGAGCCTGCGCCCGGTGGTGATGACCTGCCTCGCCGCTGCGATCGGGCTGCTGCCCGCGGCGCTGTCTGCAGGGATCGGCAGCCAGGTCCAGAAGCCGCTCGCACTCGTTGTCGTCGGCGGGATGGCGCTGGCGCCGCTGTTGATCCTGCTCGTGCTGCCCGCGCTGATCGATCGCTTCTCGCGCCACGTCGGCCTGCACGATCGCGGCGCGCATGGCCGCAATGTCGGCCACGGGCCGCACCACCCCGCGGCGGACCCGTTATGAGGGCGACGCGTCTCGCGCTGCCGGCGCTCGCCGCGCTGTCGGCCTGCACGGTCGGGCCGCAGCATCCCTCGACGACGGTGTCGCTGTCGCCGCCCGTGCCGTCCGCGGTGATCGCGCCCGTCGCGGGGCCGGCGCAGCAGATCGTCCCCGGCGCGACGGTCCAGCCGGACTGGTGGACGCGCTTCGGCAGCGCCAAGCTCGATGCGCTGGTCGCGCGCGCGCTGGCCGCGAACAACGATCTCGCCAATGCCGAGGCTGCGTTGCGCCAGACGCGCGAACAGGCGAACGCCGCGACGGGCGCGGGCCTGCCGCAGGTCGATGCCAGCTACCAGGCGCAGCGCGTCCGCGTGTCGCGCACCTTCTCCAATCCGCTCAACGATCCCAATCAATATCTCTACACGCTGCACACCGCCCAGCTGTCGGTCAGCTATCCGCTCGATCTGTTCGGCGGCCAGCGCAACAAGGTCCGCTCGGCGCGCGCGGCGGCCGAGGTCTCGGCGGATCGGCTGATCGCGGCGCGCACCACGGTGGTCGCCAATCTCGTCAACGCGGTGATCCTGCAAGCCTCGCTCGATGCGCAGATCGATGCCGCCAAGGCGGCGATCCGCAGCAACCGCGAGATATTAGGCCTGTTGCAGCAGCGCCAAGCGCTCGGCGACATCGGCCTGGCGGACGTCGCCGCGCAGCAGACCGCGCTCGCGACCGCGGAGAGCACGCTGCCGTCGCTCGAACGCCAGCAGGACCACCAGCGCGGCTTGATCGCGACGTTGACGGGCGCCGCGCCGGGATCGGTGCCGACGTCGCTGCCGGCGCTCGCCGAGCTGACGCTGCCGGGCACGCTGCCGGTGGCGCTGCCCGACGCCATCGTCGCCAATCGGCCCGACGTCCGCGCGGCCGAGGCGGCGATGGTCGGGGCGGGGGCGGACGTGGGCACGGCGATCGCGGCCCGTCTGCCCAACATCCAGCTGAGCGCGACGCTCGGCGGCGAAGCGACCAACATCGCCAACATGTTCGCCAGCGGCAACCCGTTCTGGACGCTGCTGGGTGGGGCGACGCAGCCGCTCTTTCATGGCGGCCAGCTGCTCCACCAGAAGCGCGCCGCCGAAGCCGCGCTCGAGGGCGCCAAGGCGCAATATCGCGCCGCGGTGCTACAAGCCTTCCTCGACGTAAGCGATGCGCTGTCGGGCCTCGAGACCGACGCAGACGCGCTCGACGCGGCGGCGCGCGCCGGCACCGCCGCCGACCGCAACCTGGGCTTCGTCCGTCGCCAGCTCGAACTGGGCGCGGTCGGCACGCTGGCGCTGCTCAATGCCGAGGCATCAGACGCGCAGGCCTCCTCAGCGCTCGTGCAGGCCAAGGCCGGCCGGCTGACGGATACGGTCGCGCTGTTCCAGGCGGTCGGCGGCGGCGTAGCGCCCCGGTATGCCGCGCATCGCAGACCCGATCGATCGCCCGGCGGGATGGAGACGGCGAGCATAATGTGATTGACTGCATCGCCCGCGACCGACCGTCGACAGCGATCGATGGCGCGCGCGGCGATGGAGAGGACCGCGGATGGACGAGGCTGCGCCTGCGCGAAAGCGCTACCGTGTCGTGCAATGGGCCACCGGCAACGTCGGCGCCCGCGCGCTCCGCCGCGCGATCGAGCATCCCGATATCGATGTGGTCGGCGTCTATGTCCACAGCGCGGACAAGCGCGGCCGCGACGCCGGCGCGCTTGCCGGCATCGGCGACATCGGGATCGCGGCGGTCGGCTGCATCGACGAGGTGATCGCGCTCAAGCCCGATTGCGTCCTCTACATGCCGCATGTCTTCGATGCGGACACGGTGTGCCGGTTGCTCGAATCGGGTGCGAACATCGTATCGACGCGGATGGAGCTGCAGAATCCGGTCGCGCTCGATCCGCAGCTGGCGGCACAGCTCGAGACGGCGTGCCGGCGCGGCAACAGCTCGGTCCACGCGACCGGATCGAGCCCCGGCTTCATCACCGAGGCGATGCCGATCGTGATGACCTCGATCCAGCGCCGCCTCGATCATCTGCGGATCGACGAGTTCGCCGATTGCTCGACGCGAATATCGCCCGAGATGCTGTTCGACATGATGGGGTTCGGCAAGCGGCCCGGGCCGGACGACCAGGCGCATCTCGATCATGCGCGGCTGTCGTTCGCGCCCTCGCTGCAACTCGTCGCGACCGCGATCGGGCTGCCGATCGATCGGTTCGAGACCAGCGGCGCGGTCGGCGTCGCGCGGAGCGACGTCCATCTCGAGGTCGGCACCATCGCCGCCGGCACGGTCGCCGCGTCGCGCACGACGCTGACCGGGTTGCGCGGCGGCAAGCCCCTGATGCGCTTCACAACGACCTGGTTCGTCTCCACCGACGTCGAGACGAGCGACGGCGAAGAATGGGAGTTCCGCACGCCGTCGGGCTGGCACCTCGTCCTGCACGGCGATTGCCCGCTCGACGTTTCGATCTCCTTCCCCGTCGCGGAGGCGAACTATGCGGAGATGACGCCGGGTCTCACCGCGCACCGCCCGATCAACGCCATACCCTATGTGTGCGACGCGCCGCCGGGGATCCGGACGACGGTCGATCTGCCGCAGATCGTCGCGCGGCTCGGCTGAGGCGCGCCGGAGGAGGCCCGACGATGGCATCGATCGATTTCGACGCGGTGGATTTCTTCACCGATCCGGCGCTGATCCCGGACCCCTATCCCTATTACGAGCATGTTCGCGGCAAATGCCCGGTGCATCGCCACGGGCAGCACGACGTCGCGCTCGTCACCGGGTTCGAGGAAGGCGTCGCGATCTACGGCGACCAGGAGCATTTCTCCTCGGTCAACGCGGTCAACGGCCCGCTTCCGCCGCTGCCGTTCGTGCCGGATCGAGCGGACATCGGCGCGCAACTCGACGCGCACCGCGCGGACCTGCCGATGGCGGGCCTGCTGGTGACGCTCGACCCGCCCGATCATGCGCGGCTGCGCGCCTTCGTCGTGCAGTTCTTCACGCCCGCCAGGTTGCGCGCCAATGAAAGCGCGATGCGGGGCGTCGCCGATCGCCTGATCGACGAGTTCGCCGATGCCGGCGAGGTCGACATCATGCGCGGGTACGGCGTGCCGTTCGCGGGGCTGGTCATCGCCGATCTGCTCGGCGTGCCGCAGGAGGATCGTGCGTGGTTTCGCGCGATGTTCGGATCGCGACCGCGGCTCGATCAGGCGGCGGATCGGGCGACCTACAATCCGCTCGCCTTCCTCGACGACAAGTTCACCGACTATATGGTTGAGCGCCGAGCCCGTCCGCGTGATGACGTGTTGTCGGAGATCGCCAATGCGGTGCTGTCCGACGGATCACGCCCGCGGCTCGACCAGGTCGTCGCGGTCGCGACCTTCCTGTTCGGTGCGGGGCAGGACACCACCGCCAAGCTGCTCACCAGCGCGATGCGGATACTTGCCGAGGACCCCGCACTGCAGGCGCAGGTTCGTGCCGATCGTTCGCTGATCCCCGATTTCATCGAGGAGACGCTGCGCTTCGAAGGGCCGGTCAAGACGAGCAGTCGGCTGGTACGCAGCGCGGTGACGATCGGCGGTACGGCGCTTCCGGCGGGATCGCATGTCGCGCTGCTCAACGGCGCGATGAACCGCGATCCCCGGAAGTTCGATGATCCCGATGTCTTTCGCCTCGGTCGTCCCAAGGTGCGCGAGCATCTCGCCTTCGGTCGTGGCCCGCACACCTGCCTGGGCGCGCAACTGGCGCGCAACGAGATCCGCGTCAGCCTCGGACGACTGCTCGATCGAATGGCCGATATCCGCATCTCCGAGACGCATCATGGTCCGGCCGGCGCGCGCGACTATCGTCATGAGCCCGGCTATGTCCTGCGCGGGATGCGCCGGATGCATTTATGCTTCACCCCGCTCCCGGGGGCATGACCGGCTGACGGGCGCGGTCCGCTCAGCTTTCGCTGTCGGGCTGCGGGATCGGCGGGCGATATGTGGTCAACCCGCGCGCGCTCCACCGGGCGAGCGCCGCCATTGCGTAGAACGTCAGCATGAAGGCGGCCTGGAGAAGGAGGCCCAGAACCAGGCTGCCGGGGGTGACGAGAAAAACGAGGCCGCGCTCCGCTGCATCTCTCGCACCGGATATCGATGCCACCACGCCGATCGCGACCGCGAAGCCGGCGAGCAGCCACGCCCCGCGCCACCGGAACGGCGGTCCGGCGGCGCCCAGATAGACGGCGATCAACGCAGCGAAAAGGCCGATCATGGCCGTGACCCCCGATATGGAGGCCCGCACCCCTGCTGCCTCGACGCCGGAAAAACGCACCATCGCGCCTGCAGTTGCACGGTGGCGCATCGCGGGAGATTGCCGGACCTGACATAGAAGCCGCTTGTCGCGCCGGGCCGTTTTGCGCAGAGTGACGCATCGCCTGGACACCGCTGTCACGGCTTTGCCCGAATAGTCGGTGTAGGCGTATCCATCTTTCCCAAGGGAGACGACGTGATGGCCAGCAGCAGCTTCACCACCGATGACGGCACCGAGATATTCTACAAGGATTGGGGCTCAGGCCAGCCGATCTGCTTCCATCACGGCTGGCCGCTCAGCGCGGACGATTGGGACAGCCAGATGCTGTTCTTCCTCGCGCAAGGCTACCGCGTCATCGCGCACGATCGGCGCGGCCACGGGCGCTCGACGCAGACCGATCTCGGCAACGACATGGATACCTATGCGGCGGACAGCGCGGCGCTGGTCGCGCATCTTGGTCTCGAGAACGCGATCCATGTCGGCCATTCGACGGGCGGCGGCGAGGTGGTGCGCTATGTCGCGCGCTACGGCGGCGAAGGCCGCGTCGCCAAGGCGGCGATCATCAGCGCGATCCCGCCCGTCATGGTCAAGTCGGAGACCAACCCCGGCGGGACGCCGATCGAGGTGTTCGACGGCTTCCGCGCGGGCATGGCAAACCGCGCCCAATTCTACCGCGACGTGCCCGAAGGCCCCTTCTACGGCTACAACCGGCCCGGCGCCAAGGTGGACCAGGGCGTGATCGACAATTGGTGGCGGCAGGGCATGATGGGCGGCACCAAGGCGCATTATGATTGCATCAAGGTCTTTTCGGAAACCGATCACACCGAAGATCTGAAGGCGATCACCGTGCCCGTGCTGGTGATGCACAGCGAGGACGACCAGATCGTGCCCTTCGCCGACGCGGGCCCGCTATCCGCCAAGCTGCTGCAGAACGGCATATTGAAGGTCTATAAGGATTATCCGCACGGCATGCCGACGACGCATGCCGACGTCATCAATGCGGACCTGCTGGCCTTCTTCAAATCCTGATCCCGCATCGGCACCCCGGGCAAACCCGCCCGATCGTCACCATTGGCGCCGGCGGCAGCGTAGGCCATGCTGCCGCCGGCGCGATCCGGTAGCGAGGGTGTCCCGATGAGCATGTCGTTCGTTCCCGCCGCGCTGCTCGCGCTGACGCTGGTGTGCGTGTTCGTCGTCCGCTCGCGGCCGACCGTGGTCAAACTGGCGTGCGAGCTGGTGCTGCTGGCGGCGATCGGCGGATGCCTGCTGATGCGCGGCACGAGCCCGCTGCCGGCGGATGCGGAGGTCGCCGCGGGCTCGGACGGCGCATGGCTGCGTGCGCTCGCAGCGGTGTGGTGGCTGGTCGGCGCGCGGATGGTCGCCACGCTGACCGTGCTGGCGCTCGGGCGCGACGCACGCTCGCGACAGGCACGGCTGTTCTCGGATCTGCTGGCGGGCGCGATCTACGTCACGACCGCGCTGATCATCCTCAACTCGGTGCTGGACCTGCCGGTCAAGGGGCTGCTCGCGACCTCGGGCGTGATCGCGATCGTGCTCGGGCTCGCGCTGCAGAACACGCTGGCCGACGTCTTCTCGGGGATCGCGGTCGGGCTCGAACAGCCGTTCCACGTCGGTGATCGGATCACCATCGCCGATTATGCCGAGGGCGTCGTCATCGAGATGAACTGGCGATCGATCCGGATCCAGACCGACGGCGAGGATGTCGCGACGATCCCCAACAGCATCGTCGCGCGCAGCCAGATCATCAATCGCAGCGTACCCACCGAACGCCGCGCCGCCTCGATCGACATTCCGACGCTGTCGTCGGCAAGCTCGGAGCAACTGATGGAACTGGCGCGGCAGGCGGTGCTGCTGTGCCCGGCGATCCTCGTCCATCCCGAACCCAGCGTCGTCGTCAAGCACATCGGCACGCGGACGACGACGCTCGCGGTCAATTATTTCGTCGCCTCGACCGCGGTGCTGACGCAGTCGAGGAGCCAGCTGTTGCGCTAGATTCGCCGCCTCTACCGATATGCCGGCGTGCAGGAGGGGCAGCCCATCCCCTATGCCAAATTGCTCGGCGGCCTGATCTTGTTCGAATCGCTGAAGGCGGAGCAGCTCGACGAGCTGGCGGCCCGTCTCGTCAGCCACGTGTTCGATACCGGCGACATCCTGTTCGAGCAGGGCAGCGTCGGTCGATCGCTCTACGTCATCCGATCGGGCATATTCGAGATCGGCCGAACCGACGCCGACGGCATGCGATCCGTCTACGGCCGGATCGGGCCGGGCGAATATCTCGGCGAGATCAGCATGATGAGCGGCGATCCGCGCCCGGTGACGGTATCCGCGCTGACCGCGGGCGTGGTGCTGGAGCTGCCGCGCGGCGCGATCGAGACGCTGCTCGGCGAAGACAAGGCGTTGAGCGCGGCGCTCGAGCGCTCGGTGCAGCGCGGGCTGCAGTTGCTCGACCGCGACGTCGCGGCGCGAACCTGTCATCCGCTCGACCGCGACGGCTCGCTGCTCGGCCGGATTCGCGGTTTCCTGAGCCTGCCGCACCGCCCCTGACCGATCGATGCCGGTCGATCAGGAGCGCCGGTCGGCGGTCAGTGGCGGTCAGTGGCTGTCGCGCGGCAGGCCGCGGGTCTGCGCGATGCGCTGGTATTTTTCCGCGCCCTCGAGGATCGCTCCAGTATCGAGCTGGCCGACGACGGCGCGCTGGATCTCCTGCCACGGCGTCTGCGAAGCCGGGTAGCGATAGCCGCCGTCCGCCATCAGCGCGCGGCGGCGCTCGGCGAGCTCCTCGTCGGGGATCAGTACGTCGGCCGTCCCCAGCCGCAGATCGATCCGTACGCGGTCGCCGGTGCGCAGCAGCGCGAGCCCGCCATTGGCCGCCGCCTCGGGCGAGGCGTTGAGGATCGAGGGTGAGCCGCTGGTGCCCGATTGGCGCCCGTCGCCGATGCACGGCAGCGCGTGGATGCCCTCGCGGATCAGATAGGCGGGCGGGCGCATGTTGACGACCTCGGCGGCGCCCGGATAGCCGATCGGCCCCGCGCCGCGCATGAACATCAGCGTATCGGACGTGATGCCGAGCGCGGGATCGTCGATCCGGTGATGATAGTCCTCGGGGCCGTCGAACACGATCGCGGGCCCCTCGAAGGCGTCGGGGTCGTGCGGGTTCGAGAGGTAGCGGTCGCGGAACTCGTCCGAGATGACGCTCGTCTTCATGATCGCGGCGTCGAACAGATTGCCCCTGAGCGCGACGAAGCCCGCATTCTCCTTGAGCGGCTGGTCGAACGGGCGGATGACGCGCTCGTCCTCGATCGCCACGGCACGGCAATTCTCGCCGATCGTGCGGCCGTTGACGGTGAGCGCGCCTTCCTGGATCAGCCCGTGCGCGATCAGCTGGCCGATCACCGCGGGAACGCCGCCGGCGCGATAGAAATCCTCGCCGAGATATTCGCCCGCGGGCTGGAGGTTGACCAGCAGCGGCACCGCATGGCCATGCGTCTGCCAATCGGCGAGCGTGACGTCGACGCCCATGTGGCGCGCGATCGCGGTGAGGTGGATCGGCGCGTTGGTCGACCCGCCGATCGCGCTGTTGACTGCGATCGCGTTGAGGAAGGCGTCGTGCGTCATGATCTCGGAGGGCTTGAGATCCTCGCGCACCATCTCGACGATGCGCTTGCCGGTCTCGTAGGCGATCTCCTGCCGGTCGCGATACGGGGCGGGGATCGCGGCCGAGCCGGGCAGCTGCATGCCGAGCGCCTCGGCCAGGCTGTTCATCGTCGTCGCGGTGCCCATCGTGTTGCAGAAGCCCGTCGACGGCGCGGAGGAGGCGACGAGTTTGATGAAGCCGGCATCGTCGATCTCGCCGGCGGCGAGCATCTGCCGCGCCTTCCAGACGATCGTCCCCGAGCCCGTGCGCTCGCCCTTGTGCCAGCCGTTGAGCATCGGGCCGACCGAGAGCGCGATCGCGGGGATGTTGACCGTCGCCGCCGCCATCAGGCACGCGGGCGTCGTCTTGTCGCAGCCGATCGTCAGCACCACGCCGTCGATCGGATAGCCGTACAGCGTCTCGACGAGGCCGAGATAGGCGAGGTTGCGGTCGAGCCCCGCCGTCGGGCGCTTGCCGGTTTCCTGGATCGGATGGACCGGGAATTCGATCGCGATCCCGCCCGCCTCGCGAATGCCCTCGCGCAGCCGCTCGGCGAGCACGAGGTGATGGCGGTTGCAGGGGCTGAGATCGGAGCCGGTCTGCGCGATGCCGATGATCGGCTTTCCCGCCTGCAGCTCGGCCTGGCTCAGCCCGAAGTTCATGTAGCGCTCGATATAGAGCGCGGTCATGTCGACATTGTCGGGATTGTCGAACCACGCGCGCGACCGCAGGGAGGGCTTGTCAGACGATGGAGGCATGGCTTCTCTTTCGCAGGGCGGCACGCCCCGATTGTGTATTTATCTTATAGATCATATTGGGCCTGTCGACCCGATTAACAGCGCGGAACAGGGAGAGCGCAGCATGAATCCGATCAGGATCGCGATCGTCGGCGCGGGCAAGATCGCGCGCGACCAGCATGTGCCCGCGATCCGCGGCGACGATCGGTTTGCGCTGGTCGCCACCGCCGATCAGGCGGGCGGGATAGACGGTGTCGCCAATTTCGCCGACCTCGCGACGCTGCTCGCCACCGGGCCGGAGATCGACGCGGTCGCGATCTGCACGCCGCCGCAGGTGCGCGGCGGGATCGCCTCCGCCGCGATCGCCGCGGGCAGGCATGTCCTGCTCGAAAAGCCACCGGCGGCGACACTGAGCGGTTTCGCGCACCTCACCGATCAGGCGAACCTTGCCGGGACGACGCTGTTCGCGGCCTGGCATCTGCGCCACGCGCCGATGGTCGGGGCCGCGCGGCTGTGGCTGGCGGATCGCACGATCGCGGGCGGCCGGGTGGTTTGGCGCGAGGACGTGCGGCGCTGGCATCCCGGCCAGACATGGCTGTGGGCGCCCGGCGGGCTGGGGGTGTTCGATCCGGGGATCAACGCGCTGTCGCTGCTGACCGAGATACTGCCCGCGCCGCTCAGCGTCGCTGGCGCGCGGCTCGAAGTCCCCACCAATTGCCATGCGCCGACGGCGGCGCTGCTGGGCCTGCGCTGCGGCGACGCCGCGATCGCCGCCGATTTCGATTTTCTGCAGACCGGCGAGCAGACCTGGTCGGTCGAACTCGAGACGACCTGCGGTCACCGCCTCCGGTTGCGCAACGGCGGCGCGGCCATGTCTATCGACGACGAGGCGTTCCGTACCGAGCCCGAGCGCGAATATGCCGGCGTCTACGATCGCTTCGCGGGTCTTGTCGCCAGCGGCCGGAGCGATGCCGATCCGGCACCGCTCCGCCTGGTCGCCGACGCGTTGTTGCTCGCCGAGACGCACCGCGTCGCGCCGTTCATCGAATAGCCGTCACCACCAGGTCGCATAGAGCGCGACCAGGATCAGCCCGACCGCGACCGCGCCGACGTTGAAGCTCGACCGCGTCGCGAACGACACGTCGCGCGTGCTGATCGTATCGGTGTCGGCGCGGCTGGCGGTGACCAGCGAGACGATCACAGCGAGCGCGAGCGCGATCAGGAACACCACGCCCATCCGGTTCATGAACGGCAGCGACGCCCAGACGAGCTTGAACAGCCACGAAAGCGCGACCGACGCGACCGCCGCGGTGATCGCGCCGGCTTCGTTGGCGCGCTTCCAGAACAGGCCGAGCAGGAAGATCACGGTGATCCCCGGCGTGAAGAAGCCGGTGAACTCCTGGATGAACTGGAACGCCTGTTCCGAGCTGCCGACGAGTGGTCGCGCGGTCAGCACCGCGATCACGATCGCGACCACCGCGGCGATCCGTCCGACCTTGACGAGATGCTGTTCGCGCGCGCCGTGGCCGTCGGCCTGCTCCGCCTCGCTGCCCAGTGCGGGCCGCATCTTGGCGTAGATGTCGAGCGTGAAGATCGTCGCGATCGAATTGATCTTGGAGGCGGTCGACGCGATGATCGCGGCGATCAAGGCGGCGAACACCAGCCCGAGCAGCCCGGTCGGCAACAGCCGCATCATCGTCGGATAGGCTTCGTCGGGCTTGGCGAGGCCGGGCGCGAGCAGCACCGCGGCGATCCCCGGCAGCACGATGATCAGCGGCATCAGCAGCTTGAGGAAGGCCGCGAAGATGATGCCCTTCTGCGCCTCGGGCAGGTCCTTGGCGGCGAGCGCACGCTGGATGATATACTGGTTGAAGCCCCAATAGCTCAGGTTCGCGATCCACATCCCGCCGATCAGCACCGACAGGCCGGGCAGATCGGCATAATGCGGATCGCCCTTCTTGAGGATCATGTGGAAGTGATCGGGGATCGACGTCGCGAGCCGGTGCCAGCCCGCCGCGATGCCGCCGCCGTCGCCGAGCTTGCCCAGCGTCAGCCAGGCGATGATCAGCCCGCCGAGCACGAGCAGCGTCACCTGCACGATGTCTGTCAGCGCCACTGCCTTGAGCCCGCCGCGGATCTGGTAGAGCAGCGCGAACGCGCCCAAGCCCACCAGCGCGATGTTCTGGTCGACGCCGGCCACCTTGGTGACCGCGATCGAGCCCAGCCAGATGATCGACGTGAGGTTCACGAACACGTAGAGCGCGAGCCAGAACAGCGCCATCAGCGTGCGGATGCGCGTGCCGTAGCGCCGCTCGAGGAACTGCGGCATCGTGTAGATCTCGTTGCGCAGGAAGATCGGCAGGAAGAATTTGCCGACGATCAGCAGCGTCAGCGCCGCCATCCATTCGTAGGACGCGATCGCGAGCCCGATCGCATAGCCCGATCCCGACATGCCGACGATCTGCTCGGCCGAGATGTTGGCCGCGATCAGCGATGCGCCGATCGCCCACCACGGCAGGTTCTTCGAGGCGAGGAAATAGTCGGTGGTGTTCTTGGGCCCCGCGCCCGCCTTGTCGCGCGACACATATTGCGCGAGCCCGAAGATGGCGATCGCATAGGCGACGATCACGGCGATATCGATATAGCTCAGCTGCACGTCCTGCTCCTCCTGCCGTTCCGCCGCCCGGATGCCGCGAGGCTGCCGGATCGTGTAAGAATACGGTCGCGAATGACGAGGCCGGTTGCCTCGCTGTTCGGGCTTATTTATATGATCTATAAGACGTGTCGAGCAAAAGCGTATGCTGCAGGAGGATGATCTGGAAAGCCGTCTGGTATGGCCGGTCGAGGCGCAATTGGGCGAAGGCCCGGTCTGGATCCCCGGCGAGGCCGCGCTGTGGTTCGTCGATATCAAGGCAGGCAATCTGCACCGTTTCGAGCCGGGCACCGGCGCGCGCCATAGCTATCCGGTCGGCGGCCTGCCCAGCTTCATCGTGCCGCGTGCCGAAGGCGGGTTGCTGGTCGGCAGCGGGCACGCGCTGCGGCCGTTCGACGGCCAGGCGCTCGGCGCGCCGGTCCTGACGATCGACATGCCGGGGCACAACCGGACCAACGATGCGACCGTCGATCCTTCCGGCCGGCTCTGGTTCGGCACGATGGACATCGAGGAAGAGCGCGAAAGCGGCGCGGTCCATGTCGTCGACGAGACCGGGCTGCACGAAGTCGGCGGCGGTTGCACGATCACCAACGGCCCCGCGATCAGCCCCGACGGGCACCATCTCTATCATGTCGATACGCTGGACGGCACGGTGTGGCGCTTCGATATCCGCGAGGATACCGAGTTGAGCGACGGCATCGTCTTCGCCACGATCGCCAAGGAAGATGGATCGCCCGACGGCGTGACGATCGATTCGGAGGGCTGCCTGTGGGTCGCGCTGTGGGGCGGATGGCAGGTCCGCCGCTATGCACCCGATGGCGCGCTGCTCGCGACGGTCGCGCTGCCCTGCGCCAACGTCACCAAGATCGCGTTCGGCGGGCCGGACCTGCGCACCGCCTATGTCACGACCGCGCGCACCGGCGTGTCGGACGTCGATCTCGAGGCGCAGCCGCTGGCCGGCGGGCTGTTCGCCTTCGACGCGCCGGCGCCGGGGCTGGTGCTGCCGGGCGTGAAGTTCGTATCGTGAGCGGCTATCATGTCCTCGGCGACTGGGGCACCAGCCGGCTACGCCTGTTCCGCATCGAGAACGGCGCGGTTATCGATCGCGTGGTCGGCCCCGGCATCGGCAAGCTGGCGGCCTCGCCCGCCGAAACGCTTCTGACGGCGCTGGCGGGCTGGCGGCAGGACAGCGACCCCGCGACGATCCACCTGTGCGGCATGGTCGGCTCGCGCAACGGATGGATCGACATACCCTATGTCGACTGTCCCGCCGACGTGGCCGGCTGGCGCGACGGCGCGGCGACGATCGATCTGGACGGCATTCCGGTCACGATCATGCCGGGCCTCGCCTGCACCACGCCGCGCGGCGCGCCCGACGTGATGCGCGGCGAGGAGACGCAGCTGTTCGGCGCGGTCGCGATCGATCCGGCGCTGCGGCACGGCCGGCACCTGGTCGCGCTGCCGGGCACGCACGGCAAATGGGCGCTGGTCGAGGACGGGCGGATCACCGCCTTCCAGACTTTCCTCACCGGCGAGCTCTTCGCGCTGCTCCGCGATCATTCGATCCTGACGCGCGCCGCCGCCCCCGACGGCGATAGCGATGCGGCCGGAGAGGACGAAGGCTTCGACGCGGGGGTGGCGCGTGCGCGCGACGGCGACCTGCTCGGATCGCTGTTCGAGACGCGCAGCGCGCAATTGCGCGCCGGGCGGTCCGCAGCCTGGGGGCTGGGCTTCCTGTCGGGGCTGATCATCGGCAGCGAGATCGTCGGCGCGGTCTCCGCCTTCTCCGGGGATCATGTCGGGCTGATCGGCGATCCCGCGCTGACCGCCCGCTATGCGAGGGCGCTCGCGGCGCACGAACACCATACGACATCTTATGACGGCGACGATTGCGTGCTGGCCGGGCTCGCGCTGCTGGAGACCATCCGATGACCATCGACGACCTGCTGGCCGAGGGCGTCCCGCCCGTCGTCGCCATCCTGCGCGGCATTCGCCCGGACGAGGCGCTTCCCGTTGCCACGGCGCTGGTCGATGCCGGCATCCGCATCATCGAGGTGCCGCTCAACTCGCCCGATCCGTTCGACAGCATCCGCGCGATCCAGGACCGGTATGGCGATCGCGCCGCGATCGGCGCGGGCACCGTGCTCGATCTGGCGTCGGTGGAGGCGCTGGCGGCGACCGGCAGCCGGATCATGGTGACGCCTAACACCGATCCCGCGATCATCGCCCGCGCGGTCGCGCTGGGGCTCGAGCCGATGCCCGGCTTCGTCACGCCAAGCGAAGCCTTCGCGGCGATCGCCGCGGGCGCGCAGCGGATCAAGCTGTTCCCCGCGGTCGCGCTCGGGCCGGCCTATCTCAAGGCGATCCGCGAGGTGCTGCCCAAGCATGTCCGCGTCTGGGCGGTCGGCGGCACGGGGGCGGCGAACTTCGGCGAGTGGCTTGCGGCGGGCGTCGAGGGCATCGGCGTGGGCGGCGCGCTGTATCGGCCGGGCGACGATGCCGCCACCGTCTCGGCCAAGGCGACCGAGCTGGTCGCGGCGTGGAAGCGCGTGTCGGCAGTATGAATCCCGGCGGCGCGGCGCGCTTGTCGGGCGCGCTCGAATAGGCAAGCAAGACGCATGATCGAAACGATCCCCTCCGCCGTCAGGACCTCGCTCGGCCGCAACCTCACCTACGGGATGCTCGATGCGCTGGGGCGGGCGATCGTGACGGGCGGCTATGACGGCAGGCGCTTCCCCACCGAAGCCGAGCTGACGATCCAGCACGGCGTCAGCCGGTCGGTGACTCGTGAGGCGGTCAAGATGCTCACCGCCAAGGGTCTGCTCTCGGCGCGTCCCAAGCAGGGCACGATCGTCCAGCCGTCGGCGTCGTGGAACCTGTTCGACGCCGACGTCCTGCGCTGGCTGCTCGAACGCAAATTCTCGGTCGCGCTGCTCCGCCATTTCAACGAGCTGCGCCTCGCGATCGAACCGGCCGCCGCCGCGCTGGCCGCGACCAATACCGACGCCGCTGCCAAGGCGGCGATCCGCGAAGGCTATGACCGCATGGTCGCCGCCGAAGCCGGCAACGACGATCCGCTCGACGCCGATATCGCCTTCCACCTCGCGATCTTGCGCGGATCGAGCAACCCCTTCTACGTGCAGTTCCAGGAGGTGGTGTCGACCGCGCTGCGGACCTCGATCCGCTTCACCAATCGCTTCAAGGGCCGCAGCGCGAGCCTGCCCGCGCACCGTGCGGTGCTCGATGCGATCGCGGCGGGCGATCAGGCCGCGTCGCGGACCGCAATGCTGGCGATCATCGAGGATGTCATGACGTTGATCGCGACCGCCGACGACTCGGCAACGGCCTGACCGGCGATCAGGCAGCCCGGTCGGTGAGCCGCCGGTAGAGATCGGCATAGCGCTCCGCCGATCGCGCCCACGAGACGTCGGCGGTCATGCCGTTGCGCTGCATCGCGCGCCACGCCGGCGCATCCCGATATGCCGCGATCGTGCGCCGCAGCGCCGCCGCGAGCCCGGCGGCATCGATCGGCGCGAACACGATCCCGGTCGCGACGTCGGCGCGGATCGCTGCTTCGTTTGCATCGATCACGCTGTCGGCGAGCCCGCCCGTGCGCGCGACGACGGGAATCGCGCCGTAGCGCAGCGCGCAGAGCTGGGTGAGCCCGCACGGCTCGAAGCGCGACGGCACCAGCAGCGCATCGGCGCCGGCCTGGATCAGATGCGCGGTGGCTTCGTCGTAGCCGATGACGCAGCCGATCTGCCCGGGATAGCGCGCGGCAGCCTCGCGGAAGCCGTGCTCGAGCCCGGCGTCGCCCGTGCCGAGCAGCGCGAGTTGCGCTCCGCTGGCACAGAGCTCGGGCAGCGCGCCGAGCAGCAGGTCGAGACCCTTTTGCGCGCTCAGCCGGCTGACCACGCCGAACAACGGTGCGGCTTGCGAAACGTCGAGGCCCAAGGTGCTTTGCAACGCCGCCTTATTGCGCACGCGGTCGCCGGGATGTTCGGCGGAATAGCGATACGGCACCAGCCGATCCTGTGCCGGATCCCAGACCTCGGTATCGATCCCGTTGAGGATGCCGACCAGATCGCCCGCACGACCCGCAAGCAGCCCGCCAAGCCCCATGCCGCCCGCCTCGCTGGCGATCTCGGCGGCGTAGGTGGGGGAGACGGTGGTGATCGCGTCGGCGAACAGGATGCCCGCCTTGAGGAAGCCGATCTCGCCATAATATTCCACGCCGTCGAGCGTGAAGGCGCGGTCCGGCAACCCGAGTGTCGCGAGCAGTCCGCGCGAAAAACGGCCCTGGAAGGCGAGATTGTGGATCGTCAGCACAACGGGCGGGCCGGCCTGCCCGCCATAATGGAGATACGCCGGCGTCAACGCGGCCTGCCAGTCGTGCGCATGGATCAGCGCGGGCCGATAGCGCGGCACCAGCCCCCCGCCGATGATCGCGGCGACCTGCGCGAGGGCGGCGAAGCGCTCGGCATTGTCTGCCCAGTCGCGTCCCTCGGCATCGAGATAGGGATTGCCCGGCCGGTCGTAGAGATGCGGTGCGTCGATCACGAGCAGGTCGAGCCCCGCCGCGCGGCCGCCGAGCAGCGTCGCGGGCGCACCCATCAGCGCATCGATCCGCGCGACCGCCTTGCCGCCTTCGAGCGCGGCGATCACCGCGGGATAGCCTGGTACCAGCGTCACCACCGTGACCCCCTGCGGCCCGAGCGCCGCGGGCAGCGCACCGGCGACGTCGGCGAGGCCGCCGGTCTTGATGAGGGGATAGATTTCGGAGGCGACCGAAAGGATGTGCAGCGGCTTCATCCCGCCAGTGTATCGATCATTTCTTGCGTAATCAGGCACACGCCGTTTTCGGTGCGGCGAAAGCGCCTCGCGTCGAGCTCGGGATCCTCGCCGACGACCAGCCCGCCGGGAATCCTCACGCCGCGATCGATGATCACGTTGGTGAGCCGCGACGATCGCCCGATCTCGACGCGCGGCATCAGCACCGCATTCTCGATCTCGGAATAGCTGTTGACGCGCACGCCGGTGAACAACAGCGCGCGGCGCAGCTTGGAGCCCGAGACGATGCAGTCGCCCGACACCAGCGACGAGATCGCCTCGCCGCGACGACCCTCTTCGTCGTGGACGAACTTGGCGGGTGCGGTCATCTCGCTGTAGGTCCAGATCGGCCAGTCACGATCATAGAGATCGAGATCGGGCACCACATTGGTCAGATCGATGTTCGCGTCGAAATAGGCGTCGAGCGTGCCGACGTCGCGCCAATAGGGCTCGACATCGGGCCCGGAGCGCAGCCCCGAGCGGCCGAGATGATGCGCCATCGCCTTGCCGCCGGCGACGAGCCTCGGGATGATGTCCTTGCCGAAATCATGCGAGCTGTTGGGATCCTCGGCATCCTCGCGCAGCCGCGCGAACAGGAATTCGGTGTTGAACACGTAGATGCCCATGCTCGCCAGCGCATGATCGGGTCGGCCCGGCATCGCGGGCGGATCGGCGGGCTTCTCGAGAAAATCGACGATACGGTCGTTCTCGTCGACATGCATCACGCCGAAGCCGGAGGCTTCGCTGCGCGCCACCTCGACGCAGCCCACCGTGACGTCGGCGCCGCTGTGCACATGCTCCTCGAGCATGACGCCGTAATCCTGCTTGTAGACATGATCGCCTGCCAGGATGACCATGTATTTTGGCGCATAGGCAGCGATGATGTCGATATTCTGATACACCGCATCGGCGGTGCCCTGATACCAGAGATCCTCGCGGGTGCGCTGGCTGGCGGGCAGGATGTCGAAGCTCTCGTTGCGCTCGGGCCTGAAGAAATTCCAGCCGTGCTGCAGATGCTTGATCAGGCTGTGCGCCTTGTACTGCGTCGCGACGCCGATCCGCGGAATTCCCGAATTGAGCGCGTTGGACAGTGCGAAATCGATGATCCGCGTCTTGCCGCCGAAGAACACGCCGGGCTTGGCACGCCGGTCGGTCAATTCCATGAGACGGCTTCCGCGTCCGCCCGCAAGCACGAACGCCATCGCCTGTCGGCTGATCAAGCCACTGAGAGTCGCGCTTGGCGCCATATGAATGAAATACCCCTGCTGTCCCCGATAAGCCATCGATCCAGAGTTCTGTTCCGCTGTATCAAAAAGATTCAGTCGGCACAGAATGGCGCTACCATCGTTGGCAGGATCGATGACGCACCGGGGGTTAATTTTGCACGACAGATCGCGCGATCACGCATGCCGCTCGGCGGGGCGCTGAACCATGCACCCGCTTCCTCCCCGGCTCGACGCCGGTTCGCCCTATCCGCTCGGCGCGACCTTCACGGGGCTCGGCGTCAATTTCGCGATCTTCTCCGCTAACGCCGAGCGGATCGAGCTGTGCCTCTACGATCCCGGCGGCAAGCGCGAGATCGCGCGCTTCGATCTGCTCGAATGCACCGATGAGGTGTGGCACGGCTTCCTGCCCGACGCACGCCCCGGGCTGCTCTACGGCTACCGCGCGCATGGCCGCTATGCGCCCGAGGAAGGGCATCGCTTCAATCGTCACAAGTTGCTGCTCGATCCCTATGCGCGCCAGCTGTTCGGCGCGGTGCGCTGGACCGATGCGCTCTACGGCTACCGCGTCGGTTCGTCGCGCGACGATCTGAGCTTCGATCGGCGCGACAGCGCGGCGGCGATGCCCAAGGCGGTGGTGACCGCCGACGCGTTCGACTGGTCGGGCGACAAGCGGCCACGGACGCCCTGGTCCGAGACGATCATCTACGAGGCGCATGCCAAGGGGCTGACCAAGCTGCTCGACGAGGCGATGCCCGGCGAACGCGGCACCTTCGCCGCGCTGTCGCATCCCAAGGTGATCGCGCACCTGCAGCGCATCGGCGTCACCGCGCTCGAGCTGCTGCCCGTCCACGCCTTCGTGCAGGACCGCCGGCTGCAGCAGCTCGGGCTGACCAACTACTGGGGCTACAACACGCTCGCCTTCTTCGCGCCCGAGATGCGGTACATGGCGACCGGCAGCGCCGACGAGCTGCGCATGGCGGTGCGACGGCTGCATGCGGCGGGCATCGAGGTGATCCTCGACGTCGTCTACAACCACACCGCCGAGGGCTCCGAAATGGGGCCGACGCTGTCGTTCCGCGGGCTCGACAACGCGATCTACTACCGATCCGTCGAGGGTGATCCGCGCCGCTGCGTCAACGATACCGGCACGGGCAACACGGTCGATCTGAGCCATCCGCGCGTGCTGCAGCTGGTCGCGGATTCGCTGCGCTACTGGGCGGAGAGTTTTCGTATCGACGGCTTCCGCTTCGATCTCGGCGTCACGCTGGGCCGCGCGGGCAACCACGGCTTCGATCCGCGCTCGGGCTTCTTCGACGTGCTGCGCCAGGATCCCGTGCTCAACCAGCTGAAGCTGATCTCTGAGCCGTGGGATATCGGGCCCGGCGGCTATCAGCTCGGCAACCACCCGCCGGGCTTCGCCGAATGGAACGACAAATACCGTGACGGCACGCGCAGGTTCTGGCGCGGCGACGAGGGTCTGCGCCCCGAAATCGCCGCGCGCCTCTCGGGTTCGGCCGACCTGTTCGACCGGCGTGCGCGCAGGCCGTGGGCGAGTGTTAATTTCGTCACTGCGCACGACGGCCAGCCCCTCGCCGACGTCGTCAGCTACGAGACCAAGCACAATGAGGCCAACGGCGAGGACAATCGCGACGGCTCGGACGACAACAACAGCTGCAACTGGGGCGTCGAAGGCCCGACCGACGATGCCAGGATCCAGGAGATCCGCGACCGGGTGACGCGATCGATGCTGGTGACGCTGCTCACCTCGCTCGGCACGCCGATGCTGCTCGGCGGCGACGAATTCGGGCGGTCGCAGCAGGGCAACAACAACGCCTATTGCCAGGACAGTGCGCTCAGCTGGCTCGACTGGAAGGCGCTCGACACCAATCGCGGCCATGGCCTGAGCGACTTCGTCCGCCGGCTGACCGCGATCCGGCGCTTCTATCCGCTCGTTCGCGCGGGCCACTTCCTCCACGGCGAGGTCGAGGTCGCGCCGGGCATCCTCGACATCGAGTGGTTCGACGAACGCGGCGTTCATCCCACCGCCGACGATTGGCGCAACGGGCAGGGCAAGGCGCTGCTGATGCGCCGCGTGCGTCGCTGCGCGGACGGCACGCTCGAGACCGTCGCGCTGCTGATGAACGCCTCGCCGATCTCGCTCATCTTCAACCTGCCGGCACCCAGCCACGCGCGCCGTCTAGTCATCGACAGCGCCGACCCGGGGGCGCCCGAGCGCGACGTGGGCGACACGATCGAGGTGAAGGATCGCGCGGCGATGCTGATCGTTGGCACGCATGCTGACGTCTGACGACTAAACAGATCGGGACTTGCTTATGACGACGAAATGGGGCGCGACGCTGCTCGCGCCCGATCGCGGGCGTTTTCGCCTGTGGGCGCCGGGGTGCAAGATCGTGACGCTGGAGCTGGACGGCGACGATCCGGTCGCGATGGCGCGCGATGCGGACGGCTGGTTCGAGGCCGAGGCGGCGGTGGGCGCTGGCGCGCGCTACCACTTCCGCGTGTCGGAGGACCTCGCCATTCCCGATCCCGCGTCTCGTGCGCAGGCCGGCGACGTCCACGGCTGGAGCGTCGTCGTCGATCCCGACGCCTATCGTTGGCGGACCGAGGGCTGGCGCGGCCGGCCGTGGGAGGAGACGATCCTCTACGAATGCCATGCGGGCACGATGGGAGGCTTTGCAGGCGTTGCCGATGCGCTCCCCGCGCTTGCCGAGTTGGGCGTGACCGCGATCGAGCTGATGCCCGTCAACGGTTTCTCGGGCACGCGCAACTGGGGCTATGACGGCGTGCTGCCCTATGCGCCCGCCGCCGCCTACGGCACGCCCGATGAATTGAAGGCGCTGGTCGATCGCGCGCACGGGCTCGGGTTGAGCGTCTTCCTCGACGTCGTCTACAATCACTTCGGCCCCGACGGGAATTACCTGCCCGCGATCGCGCCCGATTTCTTTGACGAGAAGCGCCACACGCCGTGGGGCGACGCGATCGCCTTCAAGCGCGACGAGGTGGCGCATTATTTCATCGACAATGCGCGGATGTGGATCGAGGAGTATCGCTTCGACGGGCTGCGCTTCGATGCGGTGCACGCGATCGAGGACAATGGCTTTCTCGATCGTCTCGCGCGTGAAATCCGCGCCAGAGCGGGTGATCGCCACGTCCATCTCGTGCTCGAAAACGAAAGCAATGACGCCGAGCGGCTGAGCGACGATCAGTATGACGCGCAGTGGAACGACGATTTCCACAACGTCCTCCATGTCCTGCTTACCGGCGAGGAGGGTGCCTATTATCAGGATTTCGCCGATCGCCCCGCCGATCGCCTCGCCCGCTGCCTCGGCGAAGGCTTCATCTATCAGGGCGAAGGCTCGCCCAACCACGACGGCAAGCCGCGCGGCAAGCCCAGCGCGCATCTGCCGCCGACGCGCTTCGTCTCGTTCCTGCAGAACCACGACCAGGTCGGCAATCGCGCGCTGGGCGAGCGGCTGGCGCTGCTGGTGGACACCCCGCGGCTCAAGGCGGCGACCGCGCTGCTGCTGCTCGCGCCGCAGATCCCGCTGCTGTTCATGGGCGAGGAGGCCGGGAGCACGTCGCCCTTCCTGTTCTTCACCGATTTCCACGACGAACTCGCCGATGCGGTGCGCGAGGGCCGGCGCAAGGAATTCGCCAAATTCCCTGCCTTCGCCGATCCCGAGCAGCGCGAAAAAATCCCCGATCCCAATGCGGTCGCGACGTTTCGGGCGTCGCGCGCCGAGCCGGGCGAGGATGCCGCGGACTGGCGCGATTTCTACCGCTCGCTGATCGCGATCCGCAGCGACCGGATCGTCCCCGCGCTGGCGGGCGCGACGTCGATCGACGCGTCGGCAATCGGCGACAAGGCGGTGATCGCGCGCTGGCGGCTGGGCGACGGGGCGATGCTGACGCTCGCGCTCAATCTGGGCGAGACGATGGTGCCGGTTGCGGCGCCGGCGGCGGTGCCGATCGCGATCGTGGGAACGGGGCTGGTCGACGCCGCGCTTGCGCCCGCCGCGCTGGTCGCTTGGCGGGAGCCTGCCGCGTGAGCGATGCGGCGCTGACCGGATTGGCGGAGGCTGCAGGCTTGCTCCCGACTTGGGAGGATGTCGACGGCAACCCACACCAAGTCGCGGCGGCGACATTGCGCGCGGCGCTCGCCGCACTCGATCTACCGGCGGAATCGCCCGGCGACATCGCGCAGAGCCGCGCGCGACTACGGGAAGACTCGGCGCGCGATTTCGTCACCGGGGACGTCGGCAAGCCCGTCGCGGGCTGGTCTGGACGCGGCCGTTTGCGGCTGGAAGGCGGTGCGACGCAGGACATCGCGGCGGGCGCGCCGCTGGTCATCGACGCGCCGGGCTATCATCGGATCGAGACGGACGATCGCATCGTCACGCTGGCGATCGCGCCGCCGACGGCGCCTGGCGTGGCGGCACTGACCGGACGCGCGCGGGGCTGGGGGCTGGCCGCGCAGCTCTACGCGTTGCGCGGTGCGCAGCCGGCAGGCTTCGGCGATTTCGCAGCGCTTGCCGATCTGGTGCGCATCGCCGGCGCGCGAGGCGCGGATGCGCTGGCGATCAGCCCGGTCCATGCGTTGTTTCTCGCCGATCCGACGCGGTTCAGCCCCTATTCGCCGTCGAGCCGCGATTTCCTCAATCCATTGTTCGCCGATCCCAGTGTCGGCGACGAGGCCGACAGCGATGCCCTGATCGATTGGCCCACCGCCTCGGCCGCGCGCGTCGCCCGGCTGCGCGCCGCCTATGCGATGTTCGCAGGCGATCCCGAGTTCGACGCCTTCGTCGCCCAGGGCGGGCCGCCTTTGCGGGGCCATGCGCTGTTCGAGGCGCTGCACTGCCATTTCCAGGGTCGAGGCATTGCCGGCGGCTGGCAGGATTGGCCCGAGGCCTTTCATGACCCGGAAGGCGCCGCTGTCGCGCAATTTGCGGCGACGCATGACGACGACATCCGTTTCCATCTCTTCCTGCAATGGCGAGCGACGCGCGGCTTGTCCGATGCGCAGGCGGCGGCGCGCGCCGCGGGCATGGCGATCGGGCTCGTCGCCGATCTTGCAGTCGGCATCGATCCGGGCGGCAGCCACGCGTGGAGCCGCCGCGGCGAATTGTTGCACGGGCTGACGCTCGGCGCGCCGCCGGATACGTTCCAGGCGGCAGGGCAGGGCTGGGGCATCACCGGCCTGTCGCCGACCGCGCTGGCGCGTAGCGGCTACGAGCCTTTCCTGCGTACGGTGCGCGCGGCGCTCGCGCATGCCGGCGGGCTGCGCGTCGATCATGCGCTCGGGCTGGGTCGGCTATGGGTGATTCCCGAGGGCGCGGCACCGCTCGACGGTGTCTATCTGCGCCAGCCGATCGACGATCTACTGCGGCTGCTGACGCTCGAGGCGCACCGCGCGCGCGCGATCGTGATCGGCGAGGATCTTGGCGTCGTGCCGCCCGGCTTCCGCGACCGACTCGGCGACCGCCACCTGCTCGGCATGCGCGTGCTGCCGTTCGAGCGCACCGAGGAAGGCGGCTTCACCGATCCGGCAAGCTGGTCGCCAGTCGCCGCGGCGATGACGAGCACGCACGATCTCACGCCCTTCGCGGGCTGGTGGCGCGGCATCGACATCGCGTGGCGCGAGGCGCTCGGCGCCGAGGCGGACTCGCCTGCACGACGCGACGCCGACCGCCTGCGCTTCTGGGAACGCGCGACCGCCTCGGCCGACGCGACCGCCACGGTGCCCGGCAAGGACGAGCCCGCGCTCGCCGTGGACGCGGCGATCCTGCTGGTCGCCCGCTCGGATTGCGAGCTCGCGATCGTCGCGATCGAGGATCTGGTCGGGCTCGAGCAGGCGCCCAACCTGCCCGGCACGATCGACGAGCATCCCAATTGGCGTCGTCGCCTGCCGGAGCCGCCCGCCGCCCTCTTCGCCGACGACCTCGTCGTCGCGCGCATCGCCACGCTGACCAAGGAACGCCCCGCATGATTCCCCGCGCCACCTACCGGGTGCAGTTCCACGCCGGCTTTCGCTTTGCCGACGCCGTCCCGCTCGCCGGCTATTGGGCGAAGTTGGGCATCAGCCATGTCTACGCCTCGCCGATCGGCACCGCGCGGACCAAATCGATGCACGGCTATGACGCGGTCGATCCGACCACGATCAATCCCGAGCTCGGCGGCGAGGAAGGATTTCGCGCGCTGGCGGCGGCGCTGAAGGCGGAGGGGCTCGGGATCATCGTCGACATCGTCCCCAACCATGTCGCGGTCGGCCACGGCGACAATGGCTGGTGGCTCGACGTGCTCGCGAAGGGCGAGGCGAGCGAGCATGCGCGGACCTTCGACATCGACTGGCATCCCGCCGATCCCGCGCTCGACGGCAAGCTGCTCGCGCCGTTTCTGGGGAGCCCCTATGCCGAGCTGCTCCGATCGGGCGATCTCGAAGTCAAGCGCGTCGACGGGCGGCTCGCGGTCGTCGCGTATGGCGAGCATGTCTTTCCGTTGCGCGTCGAGGATCAGGGGCTTGCCGAGGGCAAGTTGTCCGCCGGCGAGATGCACGAGCTGTGCGAGCGCCAGCACTGGCGGCTCGCCTCGTGGCGGTCGGCGAACGACGCGATCAACTGGCGGCGCTTCTTCGACATCACCGAGCTTGCCGGCATCCGGATCGAGCAGGATGCGGTGTTCGACGCCATTCACGCGCTGCCGCTGCGGCTGTACCGCGAGGGGCTGATCGCGGGCGTTCGCGTCGATCATGTCGATGGGCTCGCCGATCCCGCCGCTTATTGCCGCAAGCTGCGCAAGACCTTCGGCGACGACGCCTATATCGTGATCGAGAAGATCCTGGGCGCGGGCGAGACGCTTGCGACCGACTGGGGGATCGACGGCACCAGCGGCTATGATTTCCTCAACGAGGTCTCCGCTTTGCTCCACGATCCCGCGGGCGCCGCGCCGCTCGCCGCGCTGTGGCAAGAGCTGAGCGGCCGCGCCGCCGACTTCGCCGAAGAGGAGCATCCCGCCCGCCGCGCCATGGTCGCGCGCGGCTTTGCCGGGCAGCTCGATTCGACCGCGCGGGCATTCGCGCGGCTGGCGGCGTCGGACGTGACGACGCGCGAGCTCGCGCTGCCGGCATTGCGGCGCGCGATCGCGTGGCTGCTCGAGGTGTTTCCCGTCTACCGCACCTACGGCACCGGCGATGCCGCGCCGGAAAGCGATGCGCCGATCCGCGCCCGCGCGATCGATGCGGCGAAGGCGCTTGCCGGCCCGGCGGAGGCAGCGACGATCGAACGGATCGGCGACTGGCTGGCGGGCGCGGGGCCGGGCGACCCCGATCTGCGCCGCGACGCGGTGCGGCGCTTCCAGCAGCTCAGCGCGCCGATCGCCGCCAAGGCGGTCGAGGACACCGCCTTCTACCGTTACGGGCGGCTGCTGTCGCGCAACGACGTCGGCTGCGATCCCGAGCGGCTGGGCGCCGATCCCGCGAGCTTCGCGCGGGTCATCGAAGAGCGATCGACGCGCCATCCCCATGCGATGCTGACCACCGCGACGCATGATCACAAGCGCGGTGAGGATCTGCGGATGCGGCTCGCGGTGCTGAGCGAGGTGCCCGATTTATGGGCCGAGACCGCGCGGCGCTGGGCAGCGGAGGTGCCAGACGGCATCGATCGCGGCGACGCGCACATGCTGCACCAGATGATCGTCGGCGCATGGCCGCTCGATCTCGCCGCCGAAGATGCCGAGGCGATGCGGGGTTTCGCCGATCGCCTTGCCGGCTGGCAACTGAAGGCGCTGCGCGAGGCTAAGCTGCGGTCATCGTGGGCCGCGCCCGACGAGGCCTATGAACAGACCTGCGCCGACTATCTGCATCGCCTGCTAGCGCCCGGCGCTTTCGCGAGCGACGCGCAGGCCTTCGCCGAGAGGATCGCCCCCGCCGGCGCCGCCAAGTCGCTGGCACAGGTCATGCTGCGCGCGACGCTGCCCGGCGTGCCCGATTGCTATCAGGGCAGCGAGGGCTGGGATTTCACGCTCGTCGATCCCGACAATCGCCGGCCGGTCGATTATCCCGCGCTGCAGGCCATGGTGGCGGGGCCGGGCGATAGCTGGCGCGACGGTGCGTCCAAGCAACGGCTGCTGGTGGATCTGCTCGGTGCGCGGGCGGCGCATCCCGATGTGCTGGCGGAAGGCACGCTGACGGTCCTCGAACTGACCGGTGCCCGCCGGGCCGAGGCGATTGCCTATGCGCGGATGGGCGGGGGCAAATCCGCGGTGATGCTCTGCGCGATCCGCGGCGCGCAGGCCTGTATCGATGCCGGTTCGCCCGATCCATCGGCGTCGTGGTGGGGCGATACCGCCGTCTTGCTCCCCGACGGCACGACGCTCGCTGCGACCGAGATCGCAGGAAGCGGTGCGGTCGGGTTCGTGCTGCGCTGATCCTCCGCCGATAGGGGAGGGGGAGAACCGAGGGGTGGATAACTCGGTGGCGGGCGCCCGGCCTCCGAGGTCGGACATCCATCCACCACTCGCCTCGTAAGCAGTCTCCTCCCCTTGTCAGCCCCGCGGCGGCGCGTATTTCCCCAGCTCGGCCCGCGCGATCGCTCTTGCATGCACCTCGTCGGGCCCGTCGGCGAAGCGCAGCGTACGTATCCCCGCCCACTCCGCCGCCAGATGAAAATCGCCCGAGACGCCGCCGCCGCCATGCGCCTGGATCGCATCGTCGAGGATTTTCAGCGCCATCGTCGGCGCCTGCACCTTGATCATCGCGATCTCGAGCTTGGCGGACTTGTTGCCCGCGCGGTCCATCATGTCGGCGGCCTTGAGGCAGAGCAGCCGGCTCATCTCGATATCAATCCGGGCCCGCGCGAGCCGTTCCTCCCACACGCTCTGCTCGGCGATGCGCTTGCCGAACGCGGTGCGCGACAGCAGCCGCTTCGCCATCGCCTCGATCGCGCTCTCCGCGACGCCGATCGTGCGCATGCAATGATGGATGCGCCCCGGCCCGAGCCGCCCCTGCGCGATCTCGAACCCGCGGCCCTCGCCCAGCAGCATGTTGCCGGCGGGCACGCGCACGTCCTTCAGCACCACTTCGCCATGGCCATGCGGGGCATGGTCGTAGCCATAGACCGACAGCATCCGTTCGATCGTAACACCCGGCGCGTCGAGCGGCACGAGGATCATGCTCTGGCTGCCGTGCCTGGAGCCTTCGGGATCGGACTTGCCCATCACGATCGCGACCTTGCAGCGCGGATCGCCCACCCCCGACGACCACCATTTGCGGCCGTTGATGACATATTCGTCGCCGTCGCGGACGATCGAGGCCTGGATGTTGGTCGCGTCCGACGAGGCGACTGCGGGCTCGGTCATCAGGAAGGCCGAGCGGATCTCGCCGTCCATCAGCGGCTTGAGCCAGCGATCCTTCTGCTCGCGCGTGCCGTAGCGGTGGAACACCTCCATATTGCCCGTATCGGGCGCCGAGCAGTTGAACACCTCGGACGCCCAGTGCAGCCGCCCCATCTCCTCGGCGCACAGCGCATATTCGAGGTTGGAGAGCTGCGTGCCCTCGAAGGCGAAGCTGTCGTCGACATGGCTCTGGCCCGAATGCGGCGGCATGAACAGGTTCCACAGCCCCGCGGCGCGTGCCTGCGGCTTGAGCTCCTCGATCACGGGCAGCACCTTCCAGCGCTCGCCCTCGCGCTGCTGCGCATGATAGTCTGCATCGCGCGGCACGATCTTCTCGTCGACGAAACGCCGTACCAGGTTTTTGAAATGCGCTTCGCGCTCGGTAAGCGTGAAATCCATTATGCATCCTCTCTCGGGCTTTTATCGCGTTCTATCCATATTGCCGCGGCCATACCGTTTGTGCAAGTCCGCGCGCATCGCCAGTCCGCGTACAGAACAGCCGAAGCGAGGATGCGGACCGCGTTGTGGCGATCTCCGCTCCGGACCCGCGTCTGCCGCCGTGTGATCGATGCTCATTCTCGAAGTTACGGAATTAACGCATTGTTTTCGGCTGCGGATGTAGTCGCCTGTGTCCGAGCAAGGCGAGCAGTGTACGCGTGAAAAACCGAGGTGAACGGCAGGAGACGCGCGTGGCCGATTGGGCCGCGCCGTGCGGCTGCGCGCTTCTGGCGATCGTGTCGCTGGTCGCAGTGATGCTTCCGCTCGAAGGCCTCGCGTTCCGCAGGGTCGCGACGGGTCTGGCCATGGCGCTGAGCGCGATATCGGTCTGCTGGATCGTGCGCGATCGGCATCTCGTCAGGCTCGCGGCGCGTGCGCAGCGCATTGTGCGCCACCATGTCTCCACGCCGATCACGGGTCGCCCGATCGCGCGACTCGACCGTGCGATCGATGCTATGGCCGACCTGCTCGGCACGCTCGAGCGGCGGGTGACGCAGCGCCATCCGGTCAGCGGCCTGCCGACGCGCGAGCCGCTGTTCGCGGCGATCGAAGCCGACCTCGCCCAAGCGAGCGCCGGCGTGCTCGGCTTGATCAACCTCGTCGATTTCGAGCGGCTGATCGCCTTCGATCCGGCGGCGGCCGACGAGATGCTCGTCGCGATCGTCGATCGCGCGCGGCGGATGCTGGGGGAACGGCGGCTGATCGCGCAGGTCGATCGCTTCCGACTCGCGGTCTGGTATGGCCCCGATGCCGATACCGACGCGGCGTGCGCGCAGCTCGATGCGCTGGGCTATGCGCTCGGCGCACCGATCCAGGCGGGCGCGCAGGAATGGCTGCCCGAATTGCGCATCGCGACGGCGCGCGTGCCGGCGGAGGGCATCGGCCCGCAAGCGCTGCTCTCGCGGGCGATCGGCGCGCTGTCGCTGGGTGCCGCGACCGCCACCGAGCCGGCCGACGATCCCGCCGCGCTCGCGCGCGAGCGCTATGCGATGGAGCAGGACCTGCGCCGCGCGATCGAGCGCAACGAGTTCGAACTGCGCTACCAGCCGTTGATCGATGCCGAATCGCGGCGCGTCTGCGGCGCCGAGGCGCTGCTGCGCTGGACGCATCCCGTCCACGGCCCGGTGCCGCCATCGCGCTTCGTGCCGATCGTCGAGGCGGCGGGGCTGGCGGACGAGGTCGGGCTGTGGGTGCTCAACGCGGCGTGTCGCGAGGCGCGGACGTGGCAGCGCCGCGGGCTCGCGGGCTTGCGCGTTGCGGTCAACATCTCGGGCCATCAGCTTGATCGCAGCGATGTCCACGCGCTGATCGAGCGCACGCTGGCGCGCCATTCGCTCGCCGCCGACGCGCTCGAGGTCGAACTGACCGAGACGGTGGCGGCAAGCGACGCCGAACGCACCGCCGCGCTGTTTCGCCATCTGCGCACCCTGGGCGTCGCGATCGCGATCGACGATTTCGGCACCGGCTATTCGAGCTTCTCCGCGCTGCGCCAGTTGAGCTTCGACAAGCTCAAGATCGATCGCGAGTTCATCACCGCGGTCGATCAGCGCCGCGACAGCCAGGCGATCTGCCGCAGCATGATCGCGCTCGGCCAGGGGCTGGGCATCCGCGTGCTCGCCGAGGGCGTCGAACGACGCGAGGAATATGACTGGCTGCGCCGCCACGGCTGCGCGCATTTCCAGGGCTATTATTTTGCCCCGCCGCTCGATGCCGAGATGTTCCAGGCGTTCGTGCGCGACGGGGAGCAGCTCGAGCGGCGACTGGGTTCGCCTTTCTACTCACGGCCCGAAAGGCTCAGTGCATGACGCGTCGTTCTTCCTCTCTGCTTCACACGTTGCCGCTGGGGACGGCGCTCCTGCTCGCGGCCTGCTCGCACGGGCCGAGCCGTCACGCCGAGCCGGTATCCGCCGCGCCCCAACAGGCATCGTCCGACACCGTGATCGCCGCGCTCGATCGGGGCGACGAGGCCACCGCACGCAAGCAGATCAAGGCCATCCTGAAGCGCAGTCCCGCCGATCCCGCCGCGCGCGTGCTCGAGGAGTCGCTCGACACGGACCCTGTCGAGCTGCTCGGCCCCAAGGCTTTCCCCTATACGGTGCAGCCGGGCGAGACGATGGTGGACCTCGCCGATCGCTTTCTCGGCAACCGGCTCAAATTCTACCAGCTCGCGCGCTACAATGGCGTCAAGGTGCCCGCGGCACTCGCGGCAGGCACCGTTCTCCGCATCCCCGGTACGCCGCCCAGGCCGGTCGTACCCAAGCCTGCACCACGATCCGCCGAGCCCGCCGCACCGGCGAGCAAGTCGACGCACGCTAGGCCAACCCCACCTGCCGCCGCCGCGTTGGCGCCGGCCGCGCCGCTGGTCAATCCGGTGCTGGCCCGACAGCTGCGCGCGGCGGGTCTTGCCGCGCTCAACCAGGGCAGGATCGATCGCGCGGTCGCGCTGCTCGGCCGTGCCGCCGCGCTCGATCCGGGCAACCCGCTGATCGCGCGCGATCTTTCGCGCGCGCAGCGGATCGCTGAGACCGTCAAGACGCACCATTGATACCGCGTTCTAAAGTCTTGCTTAACCATCGACGACTAGACTTCCGGATGATGGATCAGACCAGGACTCACGCATGACGATGCTCGGCCGCTACACGATCGACGCACGCATCGGCGAAGGCGCGATGGCGGAGGTGTTTCGCGCGCACGACACCGGGATCGACCGTGTCGTCGCGATCAAGGCGCTCAAGGCCGAATATCGCCGCGACCCCGAGATCGCGCGCCGCTTCCTGCGCGAGGCGACCGCGGCGGGCACGCTCAGCCACGCCAACATCGCGACGATCTACGATGTCGGCGAGACCGATGGCGTCGCCTACATCGCGATGGAGCTGGTGGCGGGGCGTCCGCTCGACGAGGTGCTCAAGGCGCAGGGCCGCATGCCCTATGAGCGCGTGCTCGCACTCGGCGCGCAGATGGCCGACGCGCTGGCCTATGCGCACGCCCATGGCATCGTGCACCGCGACGTCAAACCGTCGAACATCCTGATCTCCGAGGACGGGCTGACCGCCAAACTGCTTGATTTCGGCGTCGCACGCATCGGCGATGCCGATCCCGGCCAGCTGGTGCGCACGCAGATCGGACAGATGATCGGCACGCCGCGCTACATGAGCCCCGAGCAGGCGCTGGGGCTGCCCGTCGATCATCGGTCCGATCTCTTCTCGCTGGGCATCGTGCTCTACGAGATGGTGACCGGCAAGGTGGCCTTTGCAGGCGCCGGGCTCGCCACGCTGGTGCTCCAGATCGCGCAGGCACAGCCCGATCCGGTCGAGCGCAGCGCCGCCGACTGCCCCAAGGGGCTGCGCTTCATCATCGACAAGCTGCTCGCCAAGAAGCCCGAACAGCGCTTCGCGAGCGGCGAACAGCTCCGTCAGGCGCTCGGCCGTGAGCTCGACGCCGCGACCACCGAAAAGCCGCCGCGACGCCGCGGTTTCGCGCTGCGCGTCAAGCTGCCGCTGGTGCTGGCCGTGACCACCGCGCTCGCGCTCGCCGTCAGCGTCGCCGCCGTGCTCGACCGGCAGGACCGTGCGCTCGAGCATATGGCGGTCGTCTCGGGCTCGTCGATCACCGCCTTCATCACCAGCAACGCCGCCGTGCTCGCCGCCGACAACGCCGGCCTGCCGCCCGACCAGCAGGATTGGGCGCCGTTGCAGGCGTTCGTCGACACCGCCGCGCAGGACACCGGCGTGCGCCGCCTCGTCGTCGCCGATGCGACCGGCGTGGTGCGCGCGGCGAGCGATCGCAGCCTGATCGGCCGCCCCTATCGCGCCGCCACCGCCGAGACGGCGATCAGCTCGGCGGACGGCTCGACGGTGACCGACGCCGCAGGGGACGCCGGCTTCCGCTTCGTCCGCCCGATCCGCTATGCCGGCGCGAACTTCGGCAAGGTCGATCTGTTGCTGCGCCGCGCGGCGCTCGATGCGGCCGCCGACAGCGCGCGCAGCCTGCTGATCGCGCTCTCGGCGTTCGTGATGGCGGTCGTGTTGCTGATCGGCTGGCTGAGCGCGAGCCTGATCACCAAGCCGATCCGCCGCCTGCGCCGTGCGCTCGACGATGCCGCCGGGGGCAATCTCTCGTTCCGCATCTCGCATCACCGCCGCGACGAATTCGGTCAGGCGTTCGACGCGTTCAATCGCGCCGCCGCCGCGCTCGAACCGCAAATAGGTGTCCTCGCCGAACCCGAGCCCTCGCTCACTGCGACGCTCGTGGCGCCCCGCCGCGCTGCCTGAGGCCTGGTCGATGTACATGCTGCGCCTGTTCGACGAGAGCGATCCCGTCCATCCGCTTGACGCCCGGTTGCTACGCGACGGCCTGCTACGGATCGGCCGCGACCCGGCGTCCGACTGGACGATCCCCGATCCCGATCGCGAGATCTCGCGGACGCACTGCGCCTTCGATGCGTCGGGGCGTGGGCTGAAGCTGTGCTGCTCGGGTGCCAACGGCGTCTATGACGATGCGACGGGCATGCGACTGCCCGACGATACCGACATCCTGCTCGACCTGCCGAGCACGCTGCGGCTCGGCCGCTTCCGACTGGTCGTGGCGCCCGCGCCGCACGACGGGCTGCTGGCCGGCAACGAGACGCGCACGATGGTGCTGACGCCGCCGCTCGGCGCCTCGACCGACGTGCCGACCGACTGGACCGATGCCGCCGCCACCGCGCAAGTCTTCGAGGAAGGGTCGCTGCTCGAGGCGTTCTGCGAGGGGGCCGGGCTCGACGCCTCGCTGCTGTCCGGCGAGGAGCCGATCGAGATCATGCGCCGCGCCGGCGCGGTCTATCGTCAGATGGTGCTCGGCATCGGCGACCTGATGTCCGAACGCGACCGCGCGCGCGTGCGCTATCATCTCAGCCGCACGACGATCAGCGGCAGCGGCAACAATCCGTTTAAATGGGCGCCGACGCAGCGCCTCGCGATCGACCTGCTGCTGGCGGGCACCAGCGGCTTCCTGTCGGGACCCGCTGCGCTGCAGGCCTCCTTCCAGGACATCAAGCGGCATCTGGTGGCGACGTTCGCCGGGCTGCAGGCGTCACTGCGCACCGCGGTCGACAGCTTCGCACCGGACACGATCGACGCCGCGATCGCGGGCAAGGGCTCGCTGCTCAAGAGCAAGGCCGCGCTGCAATGGCAGGCGGTAAGCGATCGCCACGCCGATCTGCACCGTCAGCTCGATCAGGCCGAGGGCGGGTCGCTCGATGACGCGTTCGTCAAGGGCTATGACGCGGCCGAGGCACAGGCGGGCCGGCCGCGGTCATGAAGCTCGGCAGCCTGCTGTCGCGCCGGCGACGGGTCGAGCGTCCGGTCGCAACCTACGAAGCCGGCATCCACTCGGTCGCCCGCACGCACGTCGGCCGGGTCCGCTCGATCAACGAGGATCGCGTGCTCGATCGTGCGACGCGGGGGCTGTGGGCGGTCGCCGATGGCATGGGCGGCCATTCCGCGGGCGACATCGCCGCGCAGGCGATCGTCGACGCGCTGCACCGGCTCGCCGACGACCCCGCGCCGTTCGACGACGACGCGGTCGAGGCGAGCCTGCTTGCTGCGGGCCGGCGCATCTGCGCCGACGCGACGGGCTCGCGGGTCAGCGGATCGACCGTGGTCGCGCTGCATATCTGCGACACTGTCGGCACGCTGTTCTGGGCAGGCGACAGCCGCGCCTACCGCGCGCGGGGCGGCCGGATCGAACAGCTCAGCCGCGACCACAGCCTCGTCCAGGACCTGATCGATTCGGGCGCGCTTCCGCCCGCGCTGGCCGAGCGTCACCCGCAGGCGCACGTCATCACGCGCGCGCTTGGCGCCACGCCGCATGTCGCGATCGAACGACGTACGATCACCGTCGAGCCGGGCGACCTGTTCCTGCTCTGCTCGGACGGTTTGACGCGTAGCGGCGGCGAGCCGGCGCTCGCTGCCGGACGCCCGATCGACGTGATCGCCGACGATCTGCTCGCGGGTGCGCTCGCAGCGGGCGGGCCCGACAATATCAGTCTGGTGCTGGTGTCGGTGGGCTGACTCCCACGGTGCTCCTGCGTAGGCAGGAGCCTAGGGTTTCAAGCGCTTCGTCCGTAATCCTGGGCTCCTGCTTTCGCAGGAGTACGGAGGCGCCATTTCAAACGATAGCCCCCGCCAGCAACCGCGCCAGCCGCTCGCACCACCAGCGCACCTCGTCGTCGCTTCCCAGTCGGCGTTGCGCGATCTCGAGTTCGACATAGGGCAGCGCGGGAAAGGCGTGGCGCGGGACGGTGTGGTCGGTCGCGTCCATCCTATATGGTTCGTTGTCGCCGACGACGAGATCGGGCTCGGCCCGCAGCGTCGCCAGCAACGCCCGCGCGAAAGCGTCGTTGCCGCGGTCGTGCAGCACGCCGATATCCCACGGCCGCGCCTCCTGCCCCGCCAGCGCCGAGGTGAAGCTGTGCAGCGAGACGAGGATCGTCGCCCTCCCCGCCGCGCGCCGCCGCGCGATCTCCGCGCCGATCGCCGCCTGATAGGGCGCATGGATGGCCGCCACGCGCTCCGCCCGCGCCGCCGCGTCGAGCCCGGCATTGCCCGGGATCGCGCTGCCGTCGCTCGCCGGCGGGATCGCCTCGGCCGAAGCCGGATCGCGGTTGCAGTCGATCACCAGCCGCGAAAAAGTCTGCCGCACGAACACCGCGTCGAGCCGCGCCGCGAGCGCCTCGCCCAGCGCGCCCACGCCGATGTCCCACGCGATGTGCCGCGCACGATCCGCTGCGGACAGGCCCAGCGTACCCAGCTTATGCGGGATCAGATTGCCGGCATGGTCGCCGATCAGCAGGAACGGCGAGGCGCCTTGCGGGTTGATGATCCCGAACGCTGGTGGATCGTCGCTGTCCAGCAATGCGTCGCGCAACGCTTCGCGCTTGGCCGCAGCTGTGGAATAGTCGTCGTCCATGCCATTCCTCACCATCCGCCACGTCACCACCTACCGCTACCGGCAAGCGGTGGCGTTTGGCGAGCACCGCTTGATGGTGCGCCCGCGCGAAGGCCATGACCAGCGGCTGATCGCGGCCCGGCTCGACATCGATCCGCCGCCGCAGGACCTGCGCTGGCTGCACGACGTGTTCGGCAATTCGGTCGCGGTCGCGCGCTTTTCGGGCCGCGCCGCGACGCTGCGCTTCGAAAGCGACGTGCGGCTCGAGCATATCCCGATGGATGCCGAGAGCGTCGCGATCGAGGATTATGCGCGCTGCTATCCCTTCACCTATTCGTCAGAGGACATGCCCGACCTGCTGCGCTCGATCGAGCGTGGGCATCACGATCCCTATCGCATCGTCGACGACTGGGCGCGGCGCTTCATCCGCAAGGACGGCCAGACCGACACGCTGACCATGCTCGCCGAGATCACCAGCACGATCCGGCGCACCTTCACCTATATCGCCCGCTACGAAATGGGCACGCAGACGCCCGTCGAGACGCTGCAGAGGCGCCAGGGCACCTGCCGCGACTTCGCGGTGCTGATGATCGAGGCGGCGCGCGCGCTCGGCCTCGCGGCGCGTTTCGTGTCGGGCTACGTCTATGCGCCGGGGCTGGGCGAAGGCCGCGTCGGCGGCGGCAACACGCACGCCTGGGTGCGCATCTTCCTGCCGGGCTCGGGCTGGGTCGAGTTCGATCCCACCAACGGCATCGTCGGCAGCCGCGGGCTCGTCCGCGTCGCGATCGCGCGCGATCCCTATCAGGCGGTGCCGCTCTCGGGCACCTGGGCGGGCTTCCCGGGCAGCGCCAACGGCATGGACGTCTCGGTCGAGATCAAGCTCGACGGCCAGACCGCCGACGACACCGCCGCCGCCGCCACCATTCTCAACGCCGCCACGCTATGACGGGAGATCCTCGCCCATGCTGATCCGTACAGGCTACAACATCCGTTTCGATACGGACGTCCCCGTGCCGATGCTGGCGCTGCTCAGCATCCACCCCTCGCGGCACCAGGACCTGCGCACGCCGCACCGCATCCTCGCCTCCCCCGACGTGCCGATGTACGATTATGTCGACAGCTTCGGCAATGTCTGCACGCGGCTGACGATCCCCGCAGGAGGCCTCGATCTCGCCTGCGACTTCGTCGTCGAGGACAGCGGCGCGCCCGACGCCTATGCGCCCGACGCGGTGCAACTGCCCGTCGAGCACCTTCCCGACGACGTGCTCGTCTACCTGCTGGCGAGCCGCTACTGCGAGACCGACCGGCTGAGCGACACCGCCTGGTCGCTGTTCGGCAACGCGCCGACCGGCTGGGCGCGCGTCCAGGCGATCGTCGAGTTCGCCAACAACCATGTCGAGTTCGGCTATCACCATGCACGCCCGACCAAGACCGCGTGGGACGCCTATCAGGAGCGGCAGGGCGTGTGCCGCGACTTCGCGCATCTTGCGGTCACGCTGTGCCGCTGCATGAACATCCCGGCGCGCTACTGCACGGGCTATCTGGGCGACATCGGCATTCCCGCGAGCGACGCGCCGATGGATTTTTCCGCCTGGTTCGAGGCGTATCTGGGCGGCCAATGGTATACGTTCGACGCGCGGCACAACAGGCCGCGCATCGGTCGTATCCTGATGGCGCGTGGCCGCGACGCGACCGACGCTGCGCTGACCACCGTGTTCGGGTCGACAAGGCTCGCGCGATTCGACGTACATACCGACGAGGTGACTTCGATTGACTGACGTGCTGACCGCCAATCCGCTGCTCGACGACTGGACGGGGCCGTACGAGGCGCCGCCCTTCGACCGTGTCCGTGCGGAACATTTCCCGCCCGCGCTCGACGTCGCGCTGGCGGCGCATCGTGCCGAGATTGAGGCGATCGCGAACGACCCCGCAGCTGTCGACTTCGACAATACGCTGGTCGCGCTCGAGCGATCGGGCGCGTTGCTGGCGAAGGTGCGCCGCGTGTTCTGGACCTTGTCTTCCGCGCAGGCCGACAAGGCATTGCGCGCGATCGAGGAGGAGATGTCGGCGCGTCTCACCCGCCACGGCACCGCGATCGGCCACGACCGCCGGCTGTTCGATCGCGTCGCCGCGGTGTGGCGCGGGCGCACGACGCTCGGCGAAGAACAGCTTAGGCTGGTCGAGAACAGCTATCGCGGCTTCGTCTCGGGCGGTGCGCTGCTCGATGCGACCGCCAAGGCGCGCTTCGCGGCGATCGACGAGCGGCTGGGCGAACTGTCCGTGCGCTTCGGCCACAACGTGCTGGCCGCCGGCGCCGACTGGTCGCTGCTGCTCGACGAGGCGCAGTGCGCCGGCCTGCCCGACAGCGTCCGCGCGGCTGCCTCCCGACGCGCCGAACAGGCGGGTGAAACGGGCTTCCGCTTCACGCTCGATCGCGGCCAGGTCGAGGACCTGCTCGGTTTCGCGACCGATCGCAACGTGCGCGAGCTAGTGTGGCGCGGCTTCACCGGGCGCTGCGACGGCGGTCCGCACGACACCTGGCCGATCCTCACCGAGATCGTCGCGCTGCGGCAGGAGCGCGCGCATCTGCTCGGCCATGCGAGCTATGCCGAGGAAAAGCTCGAGGACAGCATGGCGCGCACGCCCGAGGCGGCGATGGCGCTGCTCGACCGCGTCTGGGCGCCTGCGGTGAAGCGCGCGGCCGACGAACAGGCCGAACTGCAGGCGCTCGCCGATGCCCCGATCGAGGCGTGGGACTGGCGCTTCTACGCCGAGCAGGTCCGCCGCGACCGCCACGCGCTCGATGGCGCGGCGGTGAAGCAGCATCTTACGCTGGACGCGGTGCGCGCCGCTGCGTTCGATTGCGCGGGGCGGCTCTACGAGCTGCATTTCGAGGAATGCGCCGACATCCCCGGCTGGCACGAAGACGTCCGCGCCTGGGCGGTGAGCGACACCGGCGGCGAACCCGTCGGCCTGCTCTACACCGACTATATTGCGCGCCCCGAAAAACATGGCGGCGCGTGGATGGGCTCGCTGCGCGTGCAGGAGCGGCTCGACGGGCGCGTGTTGCCGATCGTCTATACCGTCGCCAATTTCGCCAAGGCGCCGGCGCCCGAGCAGACGCGGCTCTCGATCGACGAGGCGCGCACACTGTTCCATGAGTTCGGCCATGCGCTGCACGCGCTGCTCTCCGACGTCACCTATCCGAGTCTGTCGGGCACGTCGGTGGCGCGCGACTTCGTGGAGTTCCCGAGCAAGTTCATGGAGCATTGGATCGTCTCGGCCGAGGTGCTCGAAGGCTTCGGCATCCCCGCCCCGCTAATCGCCGCGATCGGACAGGCGGATGCGTTCGGGCAGAGCTTTGCGACAGTCGAGCTCGCCGGCTCGTCGATCGTCGATCTCGCGATCCACATGACCGACAGCCCCGCCCCCGACGTCCGCGCGATCGAGGCCGCGACGCTCGAGCGCATCGGCATGCCGCCCGCGATCGGCATGCGCCACCGTCTGCCGCATTTCACCCACGTCTTCGACGGCGGCTATGGTGCGGCCTACTACAGCTATCTCTGGTCCGAGGTGCTCGACGCCGACGCCTTCGCCGCCTTCACCGAGGCGGGCGACATGTTCGCTGGCGACCTCGCGACACGCTTCCGCCGCGAGATACTGGAACGCGGCGACACCCGCGACGCGATGGCGGACTTCGTGGCGTTCCGGGGGCGCGAGCCGGACGAACGGCATCTGCTGATCGAGCGCGGCTTGCTGGGATGAGGGTCGACGACAGTTTCGTCCCTGATCGGGGACGAATCATCGCGCGCTAGTAGCCCGAGGCTCTCGCCAGCCGGTCGGCATGAAAGTCGCTGTCGCCGAACATCTCGGCCAGCACGCGACCACGCTTCATGAAGAAGCCGATGTCATATTCGTCGGTCATCCCGATGCCGCCGTGCATCTGCACGCCCTCCTGCACCGCGAGCGTCGTGGCGAGCCCGGCTATCGCCTTCGCCACCATCACCGCGCGTTCGGCCTCCGCGTCGCCGGCGTCGAGCAATTGCTGCGCCTTGAGCACCGCCGCGCGCGCGACCTCGAGCTCGGAATAGAGATGTGCGGCGCGGTGCTGGAGCGCCTGAAAACTGCCGATCGCCACGCCGAACTGCTTGCGCTCGCGGAGATAGGCGACGGTGCGCTCCATCGCGCCCGCGCCGACGCCGAGCAGCTCGGCCGAGGCGCCCGTGCGCACCGCGTCGAGCGTGCGCGACAGCCCCGCCCAGCCACCGTCGACCTCGCCGATCACCGAATCGGCATCGACCTGGACGCCCTCGAGGCGCAGCCGGGCCGAAACGCTCGCATCGGCGAGGCGATCGGGCGTGGCGCTGAGGCCAGCGGCGTCCTTCTCGACCGCGAACAGCGTGATGCCGCCCTGCTCATCGGTGCCGCCTGCGGTGCGTGCCGCGACGATCAGCAGGTCGGCGACATGGCCGTGCGCGACGAAGCGCTTGTCGCCGCTCAGCCTGAAGCCGTTGCCCGATCGTTCGGCGGTGAGCGCGACGCGGTGCGGCCGGTGCTTGGCGCCCTCGTCGATCGCGAGCGCGGCGACAATCGTCCCCGCCGCGATGCCCGACAGCCAGCGTGTGCGCTGCTCGGCCGATCCGTCGCGCAGCGCGGTCACCGCGCCGACCGCGGTCGACAGGAAGGGCGAGGGGGTGAGGTTGCGCCCGATCTCCTCGATCACGATCCCCGCCTCGACATGGCCCAGCCCGAGCCCGCCATCGGCCTCGCCGATCAGCATGCCGCAAAAGCCCATCTCGGCGAAGCGCGACCACAGTGCGGGATCGAAGCCGGCCTTGTCGTCGGCATCGCGAAGCGCGCGCATGTGCGCGACGGGCGCCTGCTCGGCGAGGAAGGGACGCGCGGTGTCGAGCAACATCGCCTGGTCGTCGGTGTGGAACAGCGGCATGTCGACTCTTTCTCTTCCCTCTGCCGTCGTCCCGGCGAAAGCCGGGATCCATGGACGGCGGTGTTCTTGCTCATCGGGCGCGGCGCGTGCTTCCTCTGCGCCGCGTCCATGGGCCCCGGCTTTCGCCGGGGCGACGGAGGGGGTCAGGCCCCCGGCAATTCCAGGATGCGCTTGGCGATGATGTTGAGCTGCACTTCCGAGGTGCCGCCCTCGATCGAATTGGCCTTGGTGCGGAGCCAGGCGCGGGCGCCCGCGCCGCCGTTGGAGCGCTCGCTCTCCCATTCGAGCGCGTCCGATCCGCCTGCCGCCATCATCAGCTCGTGGCGCTGCTTGTTGAGCTCGGTGCCGACATATTTCATCATCGAGGGCTGCGCGGGATGCGTCCGTTTCGCCTTGAGCTCGTCGAGGAAGCGTTCGGACATCGCGCGGAACGCCTGCGCGCGCACCTCGAACAGCGCGATCCGCGCGCGCAGCACCGGATCGTCGAGCCGGCCGTCGGGCTCGGCACCGATCGCCCTGACCGCGATTTCGCCCAGCGACGGGCCGCCGCCGACGCCGAGCCCCATCCCCGAGATCATCTCACGCTCGTGGCCGAGTAGATATTTGGCGACGTCCCAGCCCTTGTCGCGCTCGCCCAGCAGATTGGCTTTCGGCACGGGGACATCGTCGAAGAAGGTCTCGCAGAAGGGCGAATAGCCCGAGATCAGCAGAATCGGCTTGGTCGAGACGCCCGGCGACGCCATGTCGAACAGCAGGAAGGAGATGCCGCCCTGTTTCACCGTCTTGTCGGTGCGGACGAGGCAGAAGATCCAGTCGGCCTTGTCGGCATAGCTGGTCCACACCTTCTGGCCGTTGACGATGAAGTCGTCGCCATCGTCGATCGCGGACGTAGCAAGCGAAGCGAGATCGGAGCCGGCATTGGGCTCCGAATAGCCCTGACACCAGCGTATCTGTCCGCGCGCGATTTTCGGAAGATGCTCCTGCTTCTGCGCCTCGGTGCCGTATTTGAGCAGCGCGGGCCCGAGCATCGAGATGCCGAACGAGTAGAGCGGGCTGCGGCAGCCGAGCTTCGCCATCTCCTCGCGCAGCGCCTTGCTTTCGGCCGGCGTCAGCCCGCCGCCGCCATAGGCGCTCGGCCAGTCGGGAACGGTCCAGCCTCGTTCCGCCATGCGGTCGAGCCACAGCTTCTGCTCGGGCGACGAGAAGCGCGCGGCGCGCCCGCCCCAGCAGACATCATCGTCGGAGCGCATTGGCTTGCGCATTGCGGGCGGGCAATTCGCCTCGAGCCAGACGCGCGTCTCGGCGCGGAAGGTGTCTATTTCGTCGCTCATGACGTGAAGCGCTCGCGCTTGGCCGCCTTGTCGGCGAGCAGCGCGGAGAGGCCATGCCCCTCCATCCTGGGCGCATGCTTGGCGAGCCCGGCCACCACCGTATCGAGCCCGACCGTGTCGGCCCAGAACATCGGGCCGCCCGTCCACGCCGGCCAGCCATAGCCGTTGAGCCAGACGATATCGATGTCGGAGGCGCGCTGCGCCATCTTCTCCTCGAGGATCAGCGCACCCTCGTTGACCATCGGGTAGAGCAGCCGCTCGAGGATCTCCTGGCTGTCGATCGTGCGCTGCGCGATGCCGCGCTTGGCCGCGAATTCGCGCACCAGCTGCTCGACCTTGGGCGAGGGCGTGCGATTGCGCTTCTCGTCATAGTCGTAGAAGCCGTGGCCGTTCTTCTGGCCGCGCAAGCCGGCCTCGCACAGCGCATCGCGGAAATTCTCGGCGCCGTTGGATGTGTCGGGATCCCAGCCGATGTCGAGCCCGGCCAGATCGGACATCTGGAACGGCCCCATCGGGAAGCCGAAATCGAGCAGCACCTGATCGACCTGCGCGGGCGTCGCGCCCTCCATCACCAGCGCATTGGCCTCGCGCTGGCGGGGGCTGAGCATGCGGTTGCCGATGAAGCCGTCGCACACGCCCGACACCACCGCGACTTTTTTGATCGTCTTGGAGAGCGCCATGCAGGTGGCGAGCACCGACGGCGCGGTTTTTGCGCCGCGCACGATCTCCAACAACTTCATCACGTTGGCGGGCGAGAAGAAGTGGAGGCCGATCACCGATTCGGGGCGCTTGGTCGCCGCGGCGATCTCGTCGACGTTGAGATAGGAGGTGTTCGAGGCGAGGATCGCGCCCTGCTTGACGATGGCGTCGAGCCTGCCGAACACGTCCTTCTTGATCGCCATCAGCTCGAACACCGCCTCGATCACGAGATCGCAATCGGCGAGGTCGTCATAGGAAAGCGTGGGGGTGAGCAGCCCTGTCGCCTTGTCGACTTGTTCGGCGGTCATCCGTCCCTTTTTGGCGGTCGCCTCGTAATTCTTGCGGATCAGCGCCACGCCGCGATCGAGCGCGGCCTGCTCGCGCTCGACGATCGTCACGGGGATGCCCGCGGAGAGAAAGTTCATCGCGATGCCGCCGCCCATCGTGCCCGCGCCTAGGATGCCGACTTTCCGGATCGGGATCAGCGGCGTGTCCTTGGGAATGTCGTCGATCTTGGAGGCGGCGCGCTCGGCGAAGAAGATGTGGCGCAGCGCCTGCGATTGCGTGCCTGTCAGGAGCCTGGCGAACAGTTCGCGCTCCTTGGCGACGCCCTGCTCGTAGGGCAGCGTCGTCGCCGCCTCGACCGCCTGGATGCACGCTTCGGGCGCCTCATAGCCCTTGAGGCGGCGGGCATTCTCCTTGCGGAAATGATCGAACATGCCGGGTTCGGCCTTGGCGGTGCGCTTGCTGGAGACCGGGTGATTGCCCTTGGCGGCGATCTCGCGCGCGAACGCGATGGCATCGGCCTCGAGGCTGTCCTCGCCGACGATCCTGTCGATCAGCCCGATCGCCTGTGCCTGCTTGGCCGAAATCGGATCGCCCGACACGATCATCGGCAGCGCCGCCTCGACGCCGACGACGCGCGGCAACCGCTGCGTGCCGCCCGCGCCCGGCAGGATGCCGAGCTTGACCTCGGGCAGCCCGAGCTTCGCCGACGGCACCGCGACGCGGTAATGGCAGGCGAGCGCGACCTCGAGGCCGCCGCCCAGCGCGGTGCCGTGGATCGCGGCGACGACGGGCTTGGTGCACGCCTCGATGATGTCGACCACGGTGGGCAGGCCGGGCTCCATCGGCGGCTTGGTGAACTCGGTGATGTCGGCGCCCGCGAAGAAGGTGCGGCCCTCGCCGCGGATCACCACCGCCTTGATCCCGGCATCCGCGTCGGCCGCCGCAATCGCCTCGACCAGCCCGGTCCGCACGGCGACACCGAGCGCGTTGACCGGCGGATTGTTCGAGACGACGACGAGCACGTCGCCGTCCTTGAAGGTGGTGATGACGGACAAGGCGGTCTCCTCTCAGGACGGGGCGCGCGCCGTACCGCATTTTCGAGCGGCCGATGCGTCACGATATTGGCTTGAGCGTTTCATACCGCTTGAGGCGCGATTGAATCAAGAATATCGTTGTCGACAATATGGACACGGGCAAACCGGGTTTAGGATTGGATGTGCGATATGGCCGAGAACGATGTCTCCCCGACGATCGACGATGCGGCGCGCCCCGGCGCCTGGCCGGCGATGTCGCTTGCCGACGTCCAGGCGTTGCTCTGCGCGCCCGGCACGCCTTTCGAGATGGAGACCGTGACGATCGGCGGCGTGCCGACGCGCTGCTGGAAGAACCAGCCGCCGAGCCTCGCGACGCTCGCGCGGCTGGCGCGCACGAACTTCGGCGGATCGACCTTCCTCGTCTATGAGGACGAGCGCGTCAGCTACGAGGGCTGGTTCCGCGCCACCGCAGCACTCGCCGCCGAATTGGCGCGGCTGGGAATCGGCAAGGGCGACCGCGTCGCGCTGGCGATGCGCAACCTGCCCGAATGGCCCGTCATCCTGTTCGCGGTGACGAGCCTCGGCGCGATCGTCGTCCCGCTCAACGCGTGGTGGACGGGCGCAGAGCTCAGTTTCGGGCTGGAGCATGCGGGCGCGAAGCTGCTGATCTGCGATAGCCAGCGCTGGCAGCGGATCGAGCCGCATCTGGCCGAGCTTCCCGCGCTCCGGCAGGCGATCGTCTCGCGGGCGGACGGTGCGCTCGCCGGCTCCGCAATGTCGCTCGAGTCAATCATCGGTGCGCCCGGCGGCTATGGCGATCTGCCCGACATCGATCTGCCGGCGATCGAGATCGCGCCCGACGACGATGCGACGCTCTTCTACACCAGCGGCACCACCGGCCGACCCAAGGGGGCGCTGGGTACACATCGCAACATCCTCACCTGCCTGATCTCGGCCTCCTATGCCAACCAGCGCTCGGCGCTTCGCCGCGGCGAGGCGCCCGTGCCGCCCGAGCCCAAGGTCGGGCTGATCGTCATCCCAATGTTCCACGTCACCGCGTGCAACGCCTTCCTGATGGCCACGATCGCGACGGGCAGTACGATCATATTCATGCGCAAATGGGACACGGTGGCGGCGTTCGCGCTGATCGAGAAGGAGCGCGTCACCGCGACGGGCGGCGTCCCCGCGATCGCCTGGCAGTTGCTGGAACATCCAGATCGCGACAAATATGACCTGAGCTCGCTCGAATCGATCGCCTATGGCGGCGCACCGTCCGCGCCCGAGCTGGTCCGGCGGATCGAGAGCGACCTGCACGCGCTGCCCTCCAACGGCTGGGGGATGACCGAGACGTCGGCGACGGTGACGACGCATAGCGCCGAGGATTATCTGCACCGGCCCGACAGCTGCGGCCCGCCGCTGCCGGTGTGCGACTTGCGGATCATGAGCGAGGACGGGTCGCGCGAGATGCCGACCGGCGAGGTCGGCGAGCTATGGGCGCGGGGGCCCCAGATCGTGAAGGGCTATTGGAACGACCCGGCCGCGACCGCCGCGACCTTCGTCGACGGCTGGGTGCGCACCGGCGACATCGCGCGGCTCGATGCGGAAGGCTTCTGCTTCATCGTCGATCGCGCCAAGGACGTGATCATCCGCGGCGGCGAGAACATCTATTCGTCCGAGGTGGAGTTCGTGCTCTACGATCATCCCGCGGTGACCGACGCCGCGCTGGTCGGCGTGCCGCACCGGACGCTGGGCGAGGTGCCGGCCGCGGTCGTCCACTGCGCGCCCGGGACGACGGTCAGCGAGGCGGAACTGCAGGACTGGGTCGGCGTGCGGCTCGCCGCGTTCAAGGTGCCGGTGCGCATCCTGTTCCGCGCTGAAACGCTGCCACGCAACGCCAATGGCAAGATCTTGAAGGCGGAATTGCGAGGTTTGTTCGGGGGGTACGAGGGATAAGAAATCCTCCTCCGGAGGGGGAGGGGGACCACCCGCAGGGTGGTGAAGGGGTAGACCACCTATCTGTTGGGCGCCCGGCCTCCGAAGTCGGACACCCCTCCACCACTCGCTGCGCGAGCGGTCCCCCTCCCCTTGCAGGGGAGGATTTGCACGGCCCTACCCGAACACCGCGACGCTCTGCATGCCGCGCACGATCGGCGTGCCGTCGCGGTTCCAGATCGCCATCGACTGGCTGCTGAACCCGTCGCGGACATGCTCGGCGGTCGAGCGCAGCAGCCACCAATTGTCGCGCGTCGCGGGCGCCGGCGTCAGGATGTTGAGCAGCCACGTCATCGAGCTGACCGGCTTGGGTTCGCGCGTCAGCCGGATCGCGGCGGGGGGCAACGCGTCGGCCAGCGCGACCAGTTCGGTGATCGGATCGAGCCCCGCAGGATCGCGAAAGCGCGCCCACATTAGCAGGTCTGCCGCCGATCGGCCTTCGGTCGGTTTGATCGAACGATATTCGAAATTGTGGAAGAAGGCGGGCACGCCGGGGCGGAGCGGCATTTCGGGCGCGTCCTCGGGTGCGGGCAGGGGCGCAGGCGCCGGCGCGTCCTGATGGTCCATCGCGGAGTCGCGGTCGGCGGCGAACAGCAGCGTCGCGCGCAAGCCCAGCGTGCCGTCAGCGCCGTCGACCTGCGCATCGACGAAGCTCGCCGAGCGCCCGCGGCGCAACATCGCCGCCGAGGCGGATACGGTGCCGTCGAGCGGGCCGACGAAGCTGATCTGCGCCGAACGCAGCGGCGGCAGATCGTCCGCGAGGCCGCGCGCCGCGGTGAGCGCCAGCGCGCTGCTGACCCCGCCATAGGCGGTGCGGCCCTGCAGCCAATTGTCCGCGATCGTCGCCGAAAGGCCGTCGTCGCGTCGCTCGGCGCCGGCCAGCAGGGCCGCGAGACTCACCATGTCAGGCCGCCTTTGGTGACGCGCCGCGCGGTCGGCATGGACGAGGTCAGCCCACCATCGACCACGATCGCCTGCCCGTTGACGTAGCTCGCCGCGGACGAAACGAGGAACAGCGCGACCGAGGCGATCTCTTCCGGCTCGCCGCCGCGCTGCATCGGATTGACCTGGCCGATCCTGTCTGCCTTGCCCACCGCGCGCGCCTGCTCGTAGGCGAAGCGCGTCATCCCCGTCTCGATCAGCCCGGGGCAGATCGCGTTGACGCGCACGCCGGTGCCGGTCAGTTGCTGCGCGGCGGTCTGGACGAGGTTGATCACGCCCGCCTTCGACGCCGAATATTGCGCGGGCCCCGCACCCGAGCGCAGGCCTGCGACGGAGGCTGTCGCGAGGATCGCGCCACCGCCGCGCTTCTCGATCTCCGGCGCGGCATATTTGACCGCCAGGAAAGGCCCGATCAAATTGACGCGCAGCGTCTCGGCCCAATGCTCGGCGGTGGCGTCGAAATAGCCGCCCAGCATGCCGCCGGTGATCCCGGCATTGGCGTAGAAGATGTCGAGCCCGCCATAGGCATCGACCGCGCGCCGGACGAGCGCCGCGACATCGCGCTCGTCTCCCGAATCGCCGCGCACCGCCTCCGCCGTACCGCCGTCGTGCCGGATCGCCGCGACGGTCTCGTCGATCGTCTCGGCAAGGTCGGAGGCGATCACCGAGGCGCCTTCGCGCGCGAATAGCAGCGCGGTCGCGCGTCCGATCCCCGAGGCCGCGCCGGTGACGATCGCGACCTTCCCTGCCAATATCCCGTTCATATCGTGGCCCCTCCGTCGACGACGATCATCTGTCCGGTGACATAGGCGCCCGCCGCCGATCCCAGGAACACCGCGGCGCCTGCAAGATCGCGCGGTTCGCCCAGCCGGCGCATCGGCGTCATCCGGTTGACGGCCTCTTCGGCCTTGGGATTCTCCCACAGCGCGCGGGCGAAATCGGTGCGGATGAGGCCGGGGGCGATCGCGTTGATGCGGATGTTGTGCTCGCCATTCTCGACCGCATAGTTGCGGACGAGCTGGAAGTCGGCGGCCTTGGAGACGTTGTACGCGCCGATCGTCGGCGATCCGCGCAGACCGCCGATCGAGGAGACGACGATGATCGCGCCGTCCTTGCGCGCCACCATCTCGGGCAGCACCATCTGGATCAGCCAGTGGCTGGAGAGGATGTTGTTGTCGAGGATCTTGCGGAATTGATCGTCGCTGATCCCGTTCATCGAACCATAATATGGATTGCTGGCGGCGTTGCAGACGAGGATGTCGATCTGCCCCCATTTGTCGCGCGTGCCGTCGATCAGCGCCTGGAGCGCTTCCTTGGACGAGATGCTCGCCGGGATGACGATCGCACGGTCGTCGCCATATCGGGCATTGATGTCGTCGGCGACCGCCTGGCAGGCATCGGCCTTGCGGCTCGAGATGACGACCTTGGCGCCCTGCGCGGCATATTCCTCGGCGATCGCGCGGCCGATGCCCTTCGACGAGCCGGTGATGACGGCGACCTTGCCGGTCAGATCGAACAGCGACATCTTGTCTTTCTCCTATGGATCACGCGGGTGCGCCGGCCTTGCGCGCGAAGCCCCAGGCGGCCTGCGCGAGCATCGGCACGCGCCCGGCCATCTCGGTGGCCTTGGCGCTCGAGGCATTGCCGTCGAGCGCGCGCTTCTTGATGCCCTGGACGATGCCGAGCAGCCGGAAGAGGTTGTAGGCGAAATACCAGTCGAGATCGGGGACGCCGTCGCGCCCGGTGCGCGCGCAATAGCGCGCGGTAATCTCGTCCAGCGTCGGGATGCCGAGCGCGGGCAGATCGAGCCCGCCGATCGAGGCGTTGTGCTCGCCTGACGGCATCGCCCAGTTCATCGCGACATAGGCGAAGTCGGCAAGCGGATCGCCCAGCGTAGACAGCTCCCAGTCGAGCACCGCGGCCACCCGCGGGGTGTCGTGCGCGTAGATCAGGTTGTCGATGCGGTAGTCGCCGTGGATGATCGAGACGCGATCCTGCTTGGGCAGCGTCGCGGGCAGCCATGCGATCAGCTTCTCGACTTGCGGAAGGTCGTCGGTCTGCGCGGCGCGATATTGCTTGGTCCAGCGTCCGACCTGACGCTCGAAATAATTGCCGGGCGGGCCATAATCGCCAAGCCCTACGGCCTCCGGGTCGATCGCATGGAGGTCGGCGAGCCGATCGATCAGCGCGTCGTAGATCGGCCGGCGATCGGCGACGGCGGGCAGCGATCCATCCCAGAACGTGCGCCCCTCGACCATCTCCATCACGTAGAAGGCCGATCCGATCACGCTGTCGTCCTCGCACAGCGCATAGGGCCTGGCGACGGGGAAACCGGTCGGGTGCAGCGCCGCGATCAGCCGATATTCGCGGTCGACCGCGTGCGCCGACGGCAGCACCGGCCCAAACGGCTTGCGACGCAGCACATAGGCGCCGCTCGCGGCGGTCAGCTTGTAGGTCGGGTTGGACTGGCCGCCGGTGAATTTCTCGACCGCAACCGGCCCTGCAAAGCCCTCGACATGGGTCGCGAGCCACGGCGCGAGTCGCGCAAGATCGATGTCGGGGGCGGGGCTGGCGGCCATCTCTCGTCCTGCGTCGCGCGGCGTGAGCGCCGCTTGTCTGGGTCTTGCTATCCGATACCGGATATTCCGACAATGTCGAAGCGACGGCATGCAATCGCATACCCGTCATTTGAGCGACGCGAGTGGCGTCGCCCTGCGCGCTGAGGCATAAGGGGACGACATGCCCGAAACCAACAGCGCCCCCCGCTCCGAATCCGCGTCGCCGCGTCGCACCGAGCGTGGATCGGTCCGCTTCGAGCGCAAGCGCGAGCTGATCCTCGACGCCGCGACCGCGCTGATCAACCAGCGCGGCGTCAAAGGCATGACCTTCCTCGAGATCGCGCAGAGCGTGAACCTCAACACGACCAGCGTGACCTATTATTTCCGCCTGAAGGAGCAGCTCGCCGCCGCGGTGTTCGAACATGCCATCGAGCGGCTCGAGGCGATGGCGCGCGAGGCCGGTGCCGAACCCGATCCGCAGGCGCGCGTGGCGCGCTACCTCCAGCTTCATTTCGATCACCACCGCCGCGTGCTCAAGGGCGAGGAGCGGCCGATCGCGACGCTGTCGGACATCCGCGCGCTCGACGACGCCGTCCGCCTGCCGCTCGAACGGCATTTCCAGGCCGTCTTCCGGCTGATCCGCGGTTTCTTCGGCGGTTACGGCGACGATGCGGCACGCAAGGCGTTGCTGACCGCGCGAACGCACATGCTGACCGAGATGACCTTCTGGCTGCCGATCTGGGTCAACCGCTATTCGGCGAGCGACTTCGATCGGGTGCGCGCGCGGCTGTTCGAGCTGCTGGCGCACGGCATTGCGCCTGCAAATGCCGCCTGGGCGCCCGATCTGATCGCCGATCTCGACGCGCCCTATCAGAGCGCCTCCGACGCGACGGGCCCCGCCTTCCTGCGCGCGGCGACGCGGCTGATCAACGAGCGCGGGTATCGCGGCGCCTCGGTCGATCGCATCGTCGCCGAACTCAAGGTGACCAAGGGCAGTTTCTACCACCATCTCGACGCCAAGGACGATCTTGTCCTCGAATGTTTCCGGCGCAGCTACGGCCGCGTCTCGCGCGCGCAGCGGCTGGCGGACGAGACCGGCGGCGACCAGTGGCATCGGCTGTCCTCGTCGATCGCGACGCTGCTCGACGTCCAGTTTGCGGGCGACTGGCCGCTGCTGCGTACCACCGCGCTGCAGGCACTGCCCGGCGATCTGCGGCAGGACGTTGTCGAGCGATCCAACCGGATGGCGCTTCGCTTCGCGGGCACGCTGGTCGACGGGATCAGCGAGGGATCGATCCGTCCGGTCGATCCGATGATCGCGAGCCAGGTGGTGATGGCGACGCTCAACGCCGCCTATGATCTGCGTAGCTGGGCCTCGGCGCTGCCGCGCGAGCGGGCCGTCGCGCTCTACGCCTCGACGCTGGCGACGGGGCTGTTCGACGACTGATAGCGACGAGAGGCGCCATACCGTATTTTCGTTTTTGCATCGGCGCCCTCTTGCGGCGGCAGCGGCAAGATCGCTACAAGCCGGCAAAACAGAGAGTGGATGTCGCCAGTGGAGCCCGTATCGCCCGCCGATCTCGTGCAGCAGATCGGCCAAACCTTTTGTTCGGAATGGCTGCTCGTCGATCAGCCGATGATCGATCGCTTCGCCGACGCGACGGGCGATCATCAGTTCATCCACATCGATCCGGTGCGTGCCGCGGCGACGCCCTTCGGTGGCACCGTCGCGCACGGCTTCCTGCTGCTGTCGTTATTGCCCCACCTGCAGGACAAGACCGCGCAGCCGCCGATCGCGGGCCTCAAGATGGGGATCAACTACGGCTTCGAGCGTGTCAGGTTCGTCAACCCCGTCCGCTCGGGCAGCCGCATCCGCGGGGCGTTCACGCTCGCCGCGATCGAAGAGAAGCGCCCCGGCCAATATCAGCAGCAGACCGGCGTCGCGGTCGAGATCGAGGGCATCGACAAGCCCGCGCTCACCGCCGTCTGGATCGGCCAATTCCTCGTCTGACCAGATCTACCGCAAAGGATATCCCGCCATGCGTGACGCCGTCATCGTCTCCACCGCCCGCACGCCGATCGGCCGCGCCTATCGCGGCGCGTTCAACGCCACGCCCTCGCCCACGCTCGCGAGCCACGCGATCCGCGCCGCGGTCGAGCGCGCCGGGATCGATCCGGGGCAGGTCGACGATTGCGTGATCGGCGCGGCGATGCTGCAGGGCGTTCAGCACACGATCGGGCGGACATCGGCGTTGCGCGCCGGCCTGCCGACCAGCGTCGCGGGGATGTCGATCGATCGGCAGTGCGCCTCGGGGCTGATGGCGATCGCGACCGCCGCCAAGCAGGTGATCGTCGACCGGATGGATATCGTCGTCGCGGGCGGCGTCGAGTCGATCTCGATGGTGCAGACGCCGCAGATGCGGGTCGGCCCCGATCCCGAACTGCTCGCAATGGTGCCCGACATCTACATGCCGATGCTGCAGACCGCCGAGATCGTCGCCGAGCGCTACGGCATCTCGCGCGCCGACCAGGACGCCTACGGCCTGCGCTCGCAGCAGCAGACCGCACGGGCGCAAGAAGCAGGCGCGTTCGGCGACGAGATCGTGCCGGTGACGGCGACGATGACGGTGACCGACAAGGCGACCGGCGAGACCTCGAAGAAGGAGGTCACGCTCACCAAGGACGAGGGCAACCGTCCCGACACCAGCGCCGAGGGGCTGGCAGGACTCAAGGCCGTGATCGAGGGCGGCGTGATTACCGCGGGCAACGCATCGCAGCTTTCGGACGGCGCGTCGGCTTGCGTGGTGATGGAGGCGGAGCTTGCTGCCAAGCGGAGTCTATCGCCGCTCGGCCGTTACATCGGGATGGCGGTGGCCGGCACCGATCCCGACGAGATGGGGATCGGCCCGGTGTTCGCGGTGCCCAAGCTGCTCGAGCGCTTCGGGCTCAAGATGGACGATATCGGGCTGTGGGAACTCAACGAGGCGTTCGCGGTGCAGGTGCTCTATTGCCGCGATCGGCTGGGCATCCCCGACGATCGGCTCAATGTCGACGGCGGCGCGATCTCGATTGGGCACCCTTACGGCATGTCGGGCGCGCGGATGGTCGGCCACGCGCTGATCGCGGGCAAGAAGCGCGGCGCCAAGCACGTCGTCGTGACGATGTGCATCGGCGGCGGCATGGGGGCTGCGGGGCTGTTCGAGGTGCTGTGATGCGCGCGGTCGCGACAGGCCGGCGATCAGCGGGTGCCGCGCAGGCGGATCAGTCCTTCCTGCGCGATGCTCGCCACCAGCCGCCCGTCGCGCGAGAATATCTGGCCGCGGTTGAAGCCCCGCGCATGGCCCGCCCACGGGCTGTCGGTGACGTAGAGCAGCCACTCGTCGACGCGGAACGGCTCGTGCAGCCATACTGCATGATCGAGGCTGGCATTCTGCATCCTGTCCTTCACGACGCTGACGCCGTGCGGCAGCATCGAGGTGCCGAGCAGCATCAGGTCGGAGGCATAGGCGAGCACGGCGCGGTGCAGATCGGGATCGTCGCCCAGCGGCGCGACCGCGCGGAACCAGCCCATCGCGTGCGGCGGACGCTGCTCGGGATGCAAGAGCGACCGCGCGCCGATGCTGCGGATTTCGATCGGGCGTGGCCGCAGCAGGAAATGAACGAGTTCCTCGGGCAGTTCGGCACGGTCGCGCTCCAGCAGGTCGCGGTCCGGAATCATCGTCTCGGGATCGGGCGCCTCGGGCATCGCGGCCTGGTGCGCGAGCCCCTCCTCGGGCAGCTGGAACGACGCCGCCATGTTGAGGATCGGCTCGCCCTTCTGCATCGCGATGATGCGGCGCGTGGCGAAGCTGCGCCCCTCGAAATCGCGCACCACGCGGTAGACGATCGGCAATTGCTCGTCGCCGGGGCGCATGAAATAGGCGTGGAGCGAATGCGCGACGCGGCCTTCGCCGACCGATCGCATCGCCGCGACCAGCGCCTGCGCGATCACCTGCCCGCCGAACACGCGGCCCCGTCCGCCCGGCATGCGGGGGCCGCGGTAGAGATCGGTGTCGATCGTCTCGATATCGAGCAGCGTGCGCAGCTGTGCGATCAGCGTTTCGGGTGTCGGCGTCTCGTTGTCCATGATCGGCCGTCCCTTCGTCGGTTGCGGGGCGGTGACTGTCCGAAGGACACGCGGAAAGCAATCACGATGCAGGAGAAGACGGCATGAAGGCCTTGGTTTCGACGGCGCCGGGCGGCCCCGATACGCTGCAACTGCTCGAGCTGCCGATCGGCGAGCCCGGCAAGGGCGAGCTGCGCGTCCGCGTCGAGGCATGCGGGATCAACTATCCCGACGTGCTGATCATCGAGGATCTCTACCAGTTCAAGCCGCAGCGCCCGTTCGCGCCGGGCAGCGAGATCGCGGGCACCGTCGAGGCGGTGGGCGAGGGTGTCGCGGGCTGGTCACCGGGCGACCGGATGATGGCGGTGATCGGCCATGGCGGCCTTGCCGAGCAGGCGATCGTGCCCGCGGTGCGCGCGGTGAAGCTGCCCGAGGGCCGCGATGCTGCCGAGGGCGCCGCGCTGTTGATGACCTATGCGACGAGCATCCATGCGCTGGTCGACCGCGGACAGCTCAAGGCCGGCGAGACCTTGCTCGTGCTGGGTGCCGCGGGCGGTGTCGGGCTCGCCGCGATCGAGATCGGCAAGGCGCTGGGCGCGACCGTGGTCGCCGCGGTGTCGGACGAGGAGAAGGCGGCGGCGGCGCGCGAGGCGGGTGCCGACCGCACGATGATCTACGGCCGCGCACCGTTCGACAAGGATGCGTCGAAGGCACTTGCGGCCGCATTCAAGGAGGCGGTCGGCCGCGACGGCGCGCACGTCATCTACGATCCGGTCGGCGGCGACTATGCCGAGCCTGCGCTCCGATCGATCGCGTGGGAGGGCCGCTATCTGGTCGTGGGCTTCCCGGCGGGCATCCCCAGGCTGCCGCTCAACCTGACGCTGCTCAAGGCGTGCGACGTGCGCGGCGTGTTCTGGGGCGGCTTCGCGATGCGCGCGCCCGACCAGGAGGCACGCAATGTCGCGCAGCTGCTCGCCTGGTGGGCGGAGGGCAAAATCAGCCCGCGCATCGATCGGCAATGGCCGCTCGCCAAGGGCGGCGAGGCGATCGCCTGGCTGGCGGGCCGCCGTGCGATCGGCAAGGTGATCGTCGTGCCAGGTGAGCAAACGGCAACATAGCCAATCGCATCCGTTCTCCTGCGTATGCAGGAGCCCAGGTGAAAAGCCGTTGTGCGTGGTAAGCCTGGGCTCCTGCCTGCGCAGGAGAACGAGGACGCAATCAGCGTGCCTCGCGACGTGAAGCGATCAGTTGTGCCGCAGCCGCATCGGGGTGCGCGTCACTTCGCCGGTGAGCAGCTTCGAGCCATAGGCCTTCGCGACGACGGCGGCGTCATGCGCGTTCTTGAATACCACGCGGGTGCCGCCCGAATGCAGCGATTCGATGACGCTGATCGACGCCTTGTGCTTGGTGCAGGTGGCGAGCACATGCTCTTGCGTGGCGTTGACGTTGATGGCGCGCGACATGGATGTCGTCCTTCTGAAGAGCTACGGCCGATACGAAAGCGGCCGGTCGGGTAGTCTGCTGCGGTCGGGCCGTAATCAGGCCGGCAGCTGCGTCGTCAACGGCGTATCCAGATCCGGATGTTCGTCGGGATCGGCCTCCATCAGCGAAGCATTTTCAGCCAGTCGCGTCGCGCGCATCGTGTCGGCGCGCTCGATGCGATCGGCGAGCAGGCGCCACGCGTCGGCGGCGCGCTGGCAACGGTCCCGCACATTGTCGAGCAGCGCGGCATCGGCTTCGCCCTGCTGTTGTGCCGCTTGTTCGCGGTAGAAAATCAACATCGACATGTGCGGCTCCCGTTTGAGTGGGTGCGGCGGGCACCACCATGGCGCCCGCCGCTGTCCGCATCAGGCAGCCTGGAGGTTGACCGCCGAAGTCTTGCCACGACGATCGGTCTCGAGCTCGTACGAAACGCGCTGATCGCGATCGAGCGTGCGCATGCCGGCCTGCTCGACGGCGCTGATGTGAACGAACGCATCGTCCCCGCCGCCCTCGGGCGCGATGAAGCCATAGCCCTTGTCGGCGTTGAAAAACTTGACTGTTCCGGTGATCATCCTGGAGTCCTTTGTCCATGGGTGACGGGCATACCTCCACCGTGGAGGCATCCCGGCGTCGAAGAAGCAAGAAAGGGACAAAGGGAGCCAAGGCGGCCCATTATCCGTCGCGAGCGACGTCAGCGGGCGCACCATAGGCCAAACCGCCCGACAAAGATAGGCAAGCGCGACATTGCCTCGGCGTTTCGATCCTCGCTAAGCTGCGCCGGCGGTCATCGCGGGACAAGACGTGGACGATGAACTCTTCAGCCGGTTGACGGAGCGGCAGCGCGAATGCCTGCGGCTGATCTACGCGCATCACAGCATCAAGGAAATCGCGCGGCTGCTCGGGCTGAGCGAGGACGGCGTGAAGTGGCATCTGCGCGAGGCGCGCGAGACGCTCGGCGTCGGCCGCAGCGCGCAGGCGGCGCGGATGGTGTTCGGCGACGCGCCCCCGCCCGCCTACCCGCAACGTGTAGGCCCGCCGGGAGTAGTACCCACCGCCGCCTTCGACGCGCTTGAGTCGCCCTACCCCGACGATCGGGGCGGGATAGTGTATGACGATGCCTTGCGGGAACCACAGGCGACCTATCGGATCGAACCCGCGTTCGACGACCGGCACTCCCTGCGCCTGCCCATCCCGACAGCAGGGAGGGCGCGCAATGACCTGAGCGCCATCGAGAAGCTGGTCTGGGGTCTTGCGATTGGCGTTCTGGCCGCGCTGCTCTTGGGCGCGCTGACGAGCCTGCAGCACACCATCCTCTGACCGACCGTCATGTTTGAACCGCTGCGCCTCGCCGAGGCAGCAGACAGGAGAGCCATATGTATAATTTTTCGAAAGTCGCGCCGCATGTCGCCCATGCGGTGGGTGCGGCCGAACGTTCCAATTCGATCGCGTTGCGCGACAACGCCCTGCTCGTCGCCGCGATGATCGACGGCGCGCTGACCGCCGGCATGCCGATCGAGGCGGACCACGAGATCATCGGCCATGCGCTCGCCAGCGTCGCGCTCCACGGCGAGGGACGCGGACAATATGTGCAGATGCACCGCCGGCTCGCCGCACTCGCGCGCAAGAACGATCTGAGCCCGTCCGCCTATGGCGACTGCGTCCCCGCGCCGAGCGCCGAACTCCACATCATCGATCGCGCGGCCTGATCGTCGGTGCGGGCATGGCTTGCATGGCGACCGGGAACATGCTGACCATGCGCCATGCTCGAACCGCGCATGCTCTTCTATACCGCCTGTCTGGTCGCTACCTGCGGCTATGCGCTGCTCTGCGGCGGTTGGCCCGAACGCGTGGGGGCGAGCATCAACATGGCCGGATCGGCGATCACGCTGCTGGTCGGATGGCTGACGCCCGCGATCTGGCAGTCCGCGATGGCGGGATTGTCGCTGATCGATCTGCTCGTCACGCTTGGCTTCCTCGCGCTGGCGATCGGAAGCACGCGCTACTGGCCGATCTGGGCGTTCGGCTTCTCGACGGCGGGGGTGGCCGCCCATCTCGCGCGCGCGATCCAGCACAGCGTTCCGGCGATGGCCTATTTCCGCAGCGAGGCGATCTGGGCCTATCCCTCGCTCGCGGCGCTGGCGATCGGCACTTGGACCACGCATCGCAGGACGAAGACCGAAGGCTACTGACCGCGCTGCTGACGCCGACGATCGGCATCGGCACGGCGGCAGCGATCGATGCGCTGTTCGATCATTTCGGATCGCTGCCCGCGGCGCTCGCGGCATCGGACGAGCAACTGGCGCGGATCGTCGGCGCCGCGGCACTGCCCCTGCTCCACGTCGCGCGCGATCTGTCGTTGCGCCTGCTGCATGCGGAGATCGAGCATCGCCCGCTGCTCGACTCGTTACAGACCGTGGCGGGCTATTGCCACGCCCGCCTGTCGCATCGGGCCGTCGAGGAGATCTGGGTCGCCTATCTCGACATCGGCAACCACCTGATCACCGACGAGATCGTCGCGCGCGGCACGATCGGCGAGGCGAAACTATATCCGCGCGAGGTGCTACGCCGCGCGCTCGAGACCGGCGCGACGTCGCTGATCCTCGCGCATAATCATCCCGGTGGCGACCCCGCGCCGAGCCGCGAGGACATCGCCGCGACTCGGCGGCTGTGCGGCGCGGCCACGCCGCTCGACATCGTCGTCCACGATCACATCATCGTCGCCCGTTCGGGCTGGTTCAGCTTTCGCGCACAAGGATTGTTATGACGACCAAAGGAGATTTCACGGTAGAGGCTCGGCGCGACGGCCTCATGCTGTCGTCGCCCGAGCCGTTCCAAACGCTGTTCGACGCGACCACCGCCGCGCTCGACCTCGCCGAGCGGCTCGGCCGCACGTCGTCGGGCACGACGCTGCATGTGACGATCGCGAGCGGCGCGGCAACGCTGCTCGATATCAAGGTAATTCCGGGACATCCGCTTGATTTCTGACGGCCGCCGTATCGTAACGCCGATCATTGCAGCCGCGGCATTGCCTTCCGAAGAGCGTCGGCCCTAAGATGTCTCCCGCCGCCACGAGCGGATTGCTGCACCTCGATCCGCATCGCGCGGAAAGCGTATGCAGCGCCAAGCGGGCGACCATGATGCCAATCGACGGCAACGCGATGTCCCAAGACGAACAGGCCGCGATCGCGGTGATCGCCGATGCGCTTCGCGAAAAGTTCGGCGATCGGGCGCTCGCGGTCGCACGCGGGCAGGCGATATCGGCGGACGGCGACGCGCAGAAGACCTGGTCGGCGATCGTCGATCATCTGGCCGAGCGGTGATCGGCGGTCGCCGCCGCCAGGCTTAGTCCAGCAACGCCAGGAAGCGCGCGGCGGCGCGGAAATCGCGGCGCTTGTCGTCGCGCATCGTCGTGGCGAGGCTGTCTTCGCCCCATTGCTCGGCCTGGAACAGCTCGTCGAGCTCGGCGGCGTCCCACGCCTGCTGTTCGGTCATCGCGCCCTCGGCGAGCGCCAGCGCGAGAAGCAGCGACCCCGACAATGTGACCAGCGGCGACAGGGCCGCGAGATGGAACGCGTCGTGCGCGGACACCGCCCTGGTTAGCCGTGCGACCGTCTCGGGGGGCTGATCGACATGGACGATCCCGCCGGTCACGACGAAATCGACATCGTAGCGCGCCCGCGCCTGGTCGAGCGGAGGATCCCATGTCTCGCCCTGCAGCGCGATAAGCTCCGTCGGATGCGATGCCCGGTAGCAGAGCAGGTCCGCCTGCGCGTAGCGCGCGAGCCTCGCGACGAACGCGGAGACATCGGGTGCGACGCGATCGATCGCGGCATTGGCGAGCCCGGTCAGCGGCATCGCGCGCGGATCGATTGTCGTATCGACCGCGCGCCATTCCTCGGCCACCGCATTGGCGAGCGTGTCGGTGGGCAGCTGCAATGCGGCACGGGCCGGCGTCCTGAGCGCGCGACCGTCGAGCCGGATACCGCGGTCGACGATCGCGACGTCGGTCCAGAAACGCTTGGCCGGGGTCACCGCGGCGTGCGCCATGCCCGCGCGAGGATCTTGGGGACGACGATCATGCCGGCGAAGCCCATCACCATCAGCACCGCGCCGAAGCCATAGGCGCCGCCGAGGCTGCCGCCGAGCAGCATCCACAGCCCGAGCAGGATCAGTGCGCCGCCGCCCGCGCGCAGACCCATCAGGATCGCGAAGCGGTCGCGTGCCTGCTTGTCGGGATCGGGGGTCATGTGGTCTCCTTCGCGCAGAGCGCGGGCAGGTCGGCGGGCGTCCCGGCGACCGCGTCGGCGCCTTCGGCGAACAGTTCGGCGGCCTCGTGATAGCCCCAGGCGACGCCGATCGCGCGGACGCCGGCGTTGTGCGCCATCGCGATGTCGAAGCTGGTGTCGCCGATCATCACCGTGTCGGCCGCGACCGCGCCGGCCTGCGCCATCGCCGCGTCGATCATCGACGGGTGTGGCTTGGAGGGGTGGCGGTCGGCGGTCTGCAGCGTGACGAAATGATGCGCGAGGCCGTGATGCTCGAGCACCAGCCCGAGCCCGCGGTCCGATTTGCCCGTCGCGACTCCGAGCAGCCAGCCGTCGGCCTCCATCGCGGCGAGCACCTCGGGGATGCCGTCGTACAGCCGCTCCTCGACGCGGCCTTCGAGCCGCAGCTGGTGGAAGCTCGCCTTATAGGCCTCGGCGAGCGCGTGATGATGCGCATCGTCCGCCTCGGGCACCAACGCGCGCATCGCCTGCGGCAGGCTGAGGCCGACGATGCGGCGCACCGCGGCGCGATCGGGTGCGGGCAGGCCGGCGCCGGCGAAGCAATGCTCCATCGCGTCGCAGATCGTCGCCTGGCTGTCGACCAGCGTGCCGTCGCAATCGAAGATGGCGAGACGGGTCAAAGCGAAAAGTCCTCCCCTTTCAGGGGAGGGAAACCGCCGGCGCAGCCGGTGGTGGAGGGGTTTCCGACTTCGGAGTCTTGGCGCCAAGGAGAGAGGTGGTCTACCCCTCCACCGCCCTGCGGGCGGTCCCCCTCCCCCTCCGGGGGAGGACCGAGATATGCCCCCATCACTCGCGAGCCCGTCCGCGTCGTTCTCCCTTGCGCTCGCGGCGCCGATCCTTGGCGGCGTGCGTGGCGGCGCGGCGCTTGCCCTCCGGGGTCGTCGAGAATTTGGGCTCGTCGATCGGCAGTGCGTCCGCGACATCGGTGTCGAATCCGAGCAGCGCAAGGCTCTCGGCGAAATGCCTGGGCAGTTCCGCGCGCACGTCAATGATGTCGCCGTCGGGATGGTCGATACGGATGCGGCGCGCATGGAGGTGCATCTTGCGCGAGATGCCGCCGGTCAGGAAACATTCCGGCCCGCCATATTTGCCGTCGCCGACGATCGGGTGGCCGATCGCCGCCATGTGGACGCGCAGCTGGTGCGTGCGCCCGGTCAGCGGATGCAGCTCGACGAAGGCGGCGCGGTTGCCGGCGCGCTCGATGACGCGATAGCGCGTCCGCGAGGGCGCGCCCTCCTTCTCGTCGACATACATCTTCTCGCCGCCGGTGCCGGGCTGCTTGGCGATCGGCAGCTCGATCGTGCCATCCTCGATCGAGGGGACGCCCGCGATGATCGCCCAATACACCTTTCGCGCGGTGCGGCTGGAGAAGCTCTTGGCGAAGAAGGCCGCGGCGCGGGCATTGCGCGCGATCACGAGCGCGCCGGACGTGTCCTTGTCGAGCCGGTGGACCAGCTTGGGCCGCCCCTCCGCCTCGTAGGTCAGCGCATCGAGCAGGCCGTCGACATGGCGTTCGGTCTTGGTGCCGCCCTGCGTCGCCAGACCGGGCGGCTTGTTGATCACGATCGCGGCCGAATCCTTGTGGATCACGAGGCTCTGCGCGAATTCGGTCTCGTCTGCCGACAGCTCCGGGCGCTCGCGCTTGGGCTTCGCCGCCGGCCGTGCGTCGGGATCGGTCGCCTCGAGCGGGGGGACGCGGATCGTCTGGCCCTGCTCGATGCGGTCGCCCGGCGTCGCGCGCTTGCCGTCGACGCGCAGCTGGCCGGTGCGCGCCCAGCGCGACACGGTGTTGAACGTCGCATCGGGCAGATGCCGCTTGAACCAGCGATCGAGGCGGATGCCGTCATCGTCGGCCGCGACCTTGAACTGGCGGACGTCGGCCGGATCGTTGGGATTCTTGCTCATGCGGGGACCATTCGTGCGATTGCGAGGCCGGCGAACAGCAGCAGGATCGCGCCGACCGCCGAACTGGTGACGTAGAGCAGCGCGGTGCCCGACTCGCCGCGCTGGATCATGGTGACGGCCTCGAGGCTGAAGGTGGAGAAGGTGGTGAAGCCGCCGAGTACGCCGACGCCGACCAGCAGTCGCCAGCTCTCGCTGCTTGCCGAAGGGTGCCGCGCGAGGATGCCGACGAGCAGGCCCATCAACAGCCCGCCCGACAGGTTGATGAACCATGTTCCCCACGGGAATCCGGGGCCGACGAGCGCGAGCGACAGGCGGCTCACCAGATAGCGCAGTCCGGAACCGAACGCGCCGCCGATCATGACGAGGAGAAGGGGCATGCGATGCGCCTTAGAGCAGCGGCGCCAAGGCGGCTAGGTGCGATTCGTCTATCCTCCCCGGGGGAGGGAGGAGCGGGCGCCGTGGCTCAGCTTCCGCTGGTCCAGACATAGTCGACGGGGGTCTCGCCGTGCTGCGGCGCGCCGAGCATGATGTGGTAGGCCGAGGCACCCTTACCGCCGGTCAATATCCAATCGTCGGAATCGTCGGCGCGCGCCGACGAATAGCCGGCCGCCTGCGCCTTGGCGCGATACCAGCCGAGTATCTGGCCGCGATCGCCGGGCACCGCGAAACTGACGACGCGCGCCTGGCATCCGCCGTCGTGGCCGGCGGCCTCCTCGAGCTTGGCGGCGGGATGCATCGGCAGATCGGCGGGCAGCTTGGTCGCCCAGCTGTTCGAATAGACCAGCCCCGCAAGGCAGCCGCTTCCGCCGTCGACCGCACTGCCTTCGCCATTCTCGGTCACCGCGGGCATCGCGGGTTGGCCGTGCGCCTGCCGCTCGGCGATCTGCGCGAGGCTGATGCCCGGGGCGCGGCCGGCCTGCGCGATCGCGGCATGGCGGCCGGTCTTGGCGGGATCGACGTGGATCGCGGCGGCGAGCGCCTTGTTGGCGGGGCTCTCGTCGGCGACCGTGCCGTTGACGAGATCATTGTCGATCGCATCGAGGCTGTTCGCAGGCGGCGGCGCCTTGTGGCAGGCGGCGGCGGAAAACAGCAGCGCGAGGGCGAACGGGAAGGCGAGGCGCATCGGAAAACGTCCTGTCGTGACGATTCCCGGCTATCGCATCCGTCGCCCGTTCGCGCCGGCGACGTGGCGCGCGCTGTCCCGAAAGGGGGCGGCGGTGCGCGATCGGCTCAATGGCCCGTGACGAAGAAATGGCCGTTGCTGCCGCCCGCCGACTGCGCGACCTGCAGCGCGAACTGCGTGGTGCCGTGGCCGCTTTCTTGCTTGGTCGCCTGGAACTGGTTGGCGCCCGACGGCGGCACGATCGTCCAGCCCTGCTGCTGCGCCTGGCCGCGATACCAGTCGATGATCTTGGCGGGGTCGCCGGGTGCCGAAAATCCCATCTCGACATTGCCCTTGCTGTCGCCACCCGAACCGTCGCTCGCCTGGCCCATGATCTTGACGCCGTTGACCTTGGTACCCGGGAAGATCAGCAGATCGTCGATCTTGGTGGTGTCGCCGCCGAGATCGAGGTCGGGGACGTTGAGCTTGGCCGAGAAGCCCGGCACGTTGATCGAGACGCTCTGCGTGCCGTTGCCGCCGCCATTGCCGTCGGTCGTGTTGCCGATCGTGATGCTGGCATCGGCATTGTCGGTCGAATCATGCGTATGGACGCTGCAGGCGGAGACCAGCAGCGCGCCGATGAGAAGCGGGGCGGCGGCCAGACGCGGGGCAGCAAGACGTTGGGCAGCAGGACGCGGGGTCGGGCGGGCGGTCATCGGCGGCTCTCCAGTCCAGTGTGTATTGTTTGACTATGACACTTGTCGCGCCCGCGTGAAAGGCATGACCCGACATCAGATGCGAGAACCTCTCCGAAAGTTCATTTTTCAGACGGAATGATGGATTATTTCAGGAGCGAAACTTTTCCGCAAGGCGAGCCCCTGACAACGCTGCTCAAGCCGGCGGTGCTTTCAACATTCCCCCCGGGAGTGCCGCCGGTTGCCAGTTCGGGGCGTGTCCAGCGTATCGGGCACGCCCCTTTTTCTGTTCGACGATCGCGGCTGGCAGCTCAGCGGATCGTAACGTCGCCCGCCGCCATGCAGCCGAGCGTCTTCACACCGGCCCCGCTCCTGGCTGGCCTATTACTCCGCCGCGACCCCCGCCCGCGAAAACATGTCGCCCTCTGGCTCCGCTGCATCCTCGTTCGCCACCGGCACGACGTTCGCCGCCTTGCGCCTGTCGAACGAGTCCCACACCTCGCCCCAATTGCCCCGTGTCGCCGCCTTGGAATATTCCGTCGCGCGCGCCTCGAAGAAATTGGCGTGCTCGACGCCGTTGAGCAGCGGCGCCAGCCACGGCAGCGGATGCTCCTCGATCATGTAAATCGGCTTCAGGTTGAGCTGCCCCAGCCGCCAGTCGGCGACGAAGCGGACGTACTTCTTGATGTCCTTGGGCGTCATGCCGTTGACCGGGCCCATTTCGAAGACGAGATCGATGAACGCATCCTCCATCCGCACCGTCTTCTGGCACATGTCCATGATGTCGTCGCGAACCGACGGCGTCATGCACTGGCGCTCCTCGCAGAAGGCGTGGAACAGCTTGATAATGCCCTCGCAGTGCAGCGTCTCGTCGCGGATCGACCAGGTGACGATCTGGCCCATGCCCTTCATCTTGTTGAACCGCGGGAAGTTCATCAGCATCGCGAAGCTGGCGAACAGCTGCAGCCCCTCGGTGAAGCCGCCGAACATCGCCAGCGTGCGCGCGATGTCCTGATCGGAATCGACGCCGAACTGGTTGAGATAGTCGTGCTTGTCCTTCATCTCCTTATATTGGAGGAAGGCGCTGTATTCGCTCTCTGGCATGCCGATCGTGTCGAGCAGGTGCGAGTAGGCGGCGATGTGCACCGTCTCCATGTTGGAGAAGGCGGTGAGCATCATCTTCACCTCGGTCGGCTTGAACACGCGGCCATATTTCTCGTGGTAGCAATCCTGCACCTCGACGTCGGCCTGCGTGAAGAAGCGGAAGATCTGCGTCAGCAAATTGCGCTCGTGATCGGTCAGCTTCTGCGCCCAATCCCGGCAATCCTCGCCGAGCGGCACCTCCTCGGGCAGCCAGTGGAGCTGCTGCTGGCGCTTCCAATATTCGAACGCCCAGGGATATTCGAACGGCTTGTACTGGCGGGAGGCTTCGAGGAGCGACATGGGACGGGCCTTTCAGGCGGACGCGAATGAGGTGGAGGGGCGAGCGGTTCCCCGGCGCAAGCCGGGGTCCAGTCCGAGACGTGGGGCCTGGGCCCCGGCCTGCGCCGGGGAACGAACCGGGGTTGCGCCTAAACGCGAAGTGGTGCGTTCTGCCCCCCGAACCCCCAGCGAAGGAGAGCGACCATGGTCGATGCGACCCAGATCAAGGAACATGCGAACGTGATCGGTGCGGACGGCGTGCATCTCGGCACCGTCGATCACCTGGACGGCGACCGGATCAAGCTCACCAAATCCGACAGCCCGCAGTTCGAAGGGCATGGCGGCAAGCATCACTACATCCCGCTCGGCCTCGTCGCCGAGATCGAGGACGGCACGGTGCGGCTCAGCGCCAACGCCGACGTGGCGTACGACCTGTTCGAAGAGGCGGAGTGACGCGGGGCTAGTACCGCCTCCCAACTCCGTTCGCACTGAGCGCAGTCGAAGTGCAGCCACCATCGGCGCGTGGCCTTCGACTGCGCTCAGGCCGAACGGGCATGGGGAGCGATCCTGCATCACCATAGCGCCGTATATAGGCGTTTCGGTGCGGATAGGGGAGGCATTCCTCACCGGCCCGCATCCTTCACGGCCAGATCGAGCCGATCCGAATAAGCATCCAGCACCGCCGCGACCTTCGCGACATACACCGTCGCATCCGCAAACCGCCGCTGTTCGATGCCCTCGCGGATACCCGGCAGCGTCTTGGCGCCGTAGCCGGTGAGCGTACCCGGCGCGTAGATCATGTTCTGATACCAGGGCCGCGCCGGCAGGCCTTGGCGGTCGAGCAGCAGCTGGTCGATCCCGCGCAGGTCCGCATCGAGCTTCGCGCGCGCCGCAGGCGGCAGCGTGTCGGCCTTGGCGACGACGGCGTCCGCCGCACTCGCCGAACGCAGCAGGCGATCCGACGCGCGATCGAGTACCAGCATGTCGATCAGTGGTGTCGTCGCCTTGGCGGTCGGCGCGCTCGTCGGATCGGTCTGGTCTGACGCCAGCTTGAAATCGCCCGCCGCGATCAGTTCCTCACGCGACAGATCCTTGCTGCGCTGATCGTCGGCGAGCTTCTTCACCTCGCTGACGTAGCGCGCGATCGTCGTCGCCATGTCGGCATAGCGCGCAGGGCCCACGTCGGCATCCGCCGCGCGCAGCACCAGCCGCCCGACCAGCTTCGCGGTCACCGCGCCGTAGACGAGGCCCGGATCGTCGAAATGCGTGACGTGGTAGAAGCTGTCGTAGACCGAATGATAGGAGCCGCCCGACGCGGACTCGCCGCCGAACTCGATGTTCATCGACGGGATGCCGAGATGCTGGAGGAAGCTCGAATAATCCGAGCCAGAGCCCA
>Ga0302314_10000509_pt1 | contig 72509 bp, 63 predicted proteins | sample III_Palsa_N2_3_FD_200533 | JGI IMG/M metagenome (GOLD analysis project Ga0302314, IMG submission 200533) | Peat permafrost microbial communities from Stordalen Mire near Abisko, Sweden - III_Palsa_N2_3 | ecosystem: Environmental > Terrestrial > Soil > Palsa > Peat permafrost | place: Sweden...
GACGCCCACCTGAACGGCGGTATTCCAGAGGCGGATGTGCAGGCTTTGGCTCGCTACTGGGCCGTGTGCCCGCAACTGCAGGCCGCCCTGTTCAAGCCTCGCCGGCCTGGCTATCTGGACTTGACCGTCACACCCTCTGGCATCAAAGGTGTCATCTACGCACACCCTGAATTCCAGGCCTTCACCCAGGCCATGAACAGCCATTTCGGGGCCTGGCGCGCGCCCACGGCCCAGCGGCTGAAAACCTTGGTGGCCGGCTTTCACCCCAAAGAGCTGATCCACATGCTGGCCGAAGGCCTGCTGGCCCACTACGAGCATCAGCCAACGGCCAAGAGGCTGATTGACCCGTATGCCGTTTACCAGCACCTGATGGACTACTGGGCCGGCACGATGCAGGACGACGCCTATCTGATAGCCGAGGACGGCTGGAAGGCGCAGCCCTACCGCATGCTGGAGACCAAGAAGAACAAGGATGGGTCACCGGGCAAAACGGTAGACAAAGGCTGGGCCTGCGACCTGGTGCCCAAGGCCTTGCTGGTGATGCAACACTTTGGCGCCGAGCAGGCCGAACTCGACCGGCTGGCCTCCGAACTGGAGAGCGCCCAGGCTGCGCAGACCGAGCTGGAAGAAGAGCACAGCGGCGAGGACGCTGTATTCGGCGGCTTCGACAAAATCATCGACAAGGAAGTGAAGTCGCGCATCAAGGAGATTGGGCGTGATGCGGACGCCGCCGACGAACTCACTGTGCTGCAGCGGTGGCTGGCCTTGTCAGAGCAGGCCGGCGCGCTGAAGAAGCGCGTCAAGACGCTGGACGCTGAGCTGGACGCCAAGGCCTTGGCGCGCTACCCGCTGCTTTCTACCGATGAGGTAAAGACTCTTGTCGTCGATCACAAGTGGCTGGGGGCGCTGGGCGCGGCGGTACACGGAGAGCTGGACCGGGTGAGCCAGTCGCTGACGGGGCGGGTGAAGGAACTGGCTGAGCGCTACGGGCAGACGATGCCGCAACTGGCACAGCGAGTGTATGACATGGATGCACGGGTGGCGGGGCATCTGGCGAAGATGGGGTTCGCATGGAAGTAAAGGAACCCAGCGCGACCTACCGACTTGGTGCGCTTCGCGAAACCGAAGTTGGTCCCGTCCCGGCCGACTGGAACATTGTTCGACTTGGCGAGATCACCGATCCTGATCGGCCCATTAGTTACGGAATCGTTCAAACCGGTCCCAGAGTTCTTAACGGGGTCCCGTGCCTCCGTGTTGTGGACATTCAAGACGGTAAGGTTCAACTTGACGACCTGATCACTACCTCGACCGAAATCAGCAACTCATACAGACGCACGAAACTTCGCGAGGGCGACCTGGTAGTGCCGCTACGAGGCAAGGTCGGAGAATGCGCGCAGGTTCCTGCTTCACTAGTGGATGCGAACCTCACGCGCGGAGTGGCAATCGTGGCACTGCTGCCGCAGTTCAGCGCTGGATTCTGCAGGCAGTTCTTCTCCTCGACCCGTTCGCGTGCTCGACTCTATGGCGCCATGAATGGATCCGCGCTGCAAGAGGTTCCGATAGCGACGCTGCGAACGTTCAAGATTGCGGTCCCCCCGACCTCGGAAGAACAGCGCGCGATAACCCAAGCGCTTTCCGACGCCGACACCCTGATCGACTCGCTGCAGCACCTGCTGACCAAGAAGCTCCAGATCAAGGAAGGCGCCATGCAGGAACTGCTCACCGGCAAGCGGCGGTTGCCGGGGTTCAGTGGTGAATGGATGATGTCTCCACTCGGAGATCTAGCAAAGATCAAGACTGGAAGCATGAACAACCAAGATAAGGTGGCTGACGGCGCCTTCCCATTCTTCGTCCGCTCCCAGACCGTAGAGCAGATAGATACCTTCACACACGACTGCGAGGCGATCCTCATCCCGGGTGAAGGCGGAATCGGAAGCATCTTCCACTACGTCAATGGACGGTTCGCCCTGCATCAACGTGTCTACGGCATCACGGAGTTTTCCGTCGACCTGCTTGGCCGATTCCTCTTCTTTTACGTACGGGTCTTCTTTGCCGCGCACGCGATGCAGAACTCGGTCAAAGCAACGGTTGATTCGTTGAGGCGTCCAACTTTCCTAGATTTTGAAGTTCGGGTCCCACCAACAATGGATGAACAAGCAGCAATTGTTAAGGTTCTCTCGGATCTTGAAGACGAGGCCGATGCCATCGACTCCCGCCTTACCAAAGCCCGCGCCCTCAAGCAAGCCATGGCCCAAGCCCTGCTGACCGGCAAAATTCGCTTGATCTGAAGTAGGCTACTCAATCATGAAAATCCACTACCTCGCGCTGCAGAACTTCCGACGCTATGAGCAAGCCCGGTTTCAGTTTCACCCGCAGTTCACGGTCTTGATTGGCAACAATGGTGCTGGCAAGACCACTTTGCTGGACGCCTTGGCCATGCTGCTCAACACCTATTTCCAGGGCGCCAGGCTCCCGACTGGTGGCGGGACGATCAAAGCTGAAGACGCGCGGGCGGTGTTCACCCAAAAGGAAGGTCAGGTCTTCAAGGAACAGATGGATGAGGTCGCGTTGGAGGCAACGGCAGATCTGAGCCATGGGCGCTTGACTTGGCGAAGAGAAATCGGCGACCGCGGCGGCAAGGCCAAGAACTTCGTTCAACTGGGCGCAAAGGGTCGGGCGCAGCTCAAGACTGGGGATAGCCCGGATTTGCCCCTGCTGCTGTACTACGGCGCGGGCCGGCTGTGGACGCTGCACGACAACGTGGAAACCAGCCAGCCATCCTCGCAGCTCGATGCTTATCGGTATTGCCTAGACCCGAAGTCAGACCAGAAGGCGTTTGAGAAGTGGTTCAAGAAGCTGACATTTACCGCTTTGCAAAAAGGCGAGCCCAGCCCTGCGATTCAAGTGGTCAAAGATGCAGTGCTGGCGTGCATCCCCGGTGCGCAGGACTTCTTTCACGACACTGAATACGACGAGCTCACCATCCGCTTGGACAAAGAAGGCTTGGTTCCCTTCAACAGCCTAAGCGACGGGTATCGGAACATGGTAGCCATGGTGGCCGACATCGCGCACCGCACATCGCGACTCAATCCGCAGTACGGCAAGGACGCAGCTCTTAACACCAAGGGCGTGGTTCTGATCGACGAGATCGACCTGCATCTGCATCCGAAGTGGCAACGTCGGGTGGTGGCGGATCTTCAGAGGGCATTTCCGGAGCTGCAGTTCATTGCCAGCACCCATTCGCCGTTCATCCTTCAGTCGTTGAAACCGGGGGAAGTGATCGACTTGGATCAACCTCGGGTGAGCGAAGCAGACTCTTCTACAGCGGAGGGCGTAGCGGCCCCCGGGCCTGGCAGCCCTTTCAGCGACCGATCCATCGAAGATATTGTTGAAGAAGTGATGGGGGTGGAGCTGCCGCAGCGAAGCGAACGGCTGGAACAGATGTACAAGACTGCCAAAGCCTACTACGCCGTGTTGAAGCAACCCCGGCCCAACAGTGATCAGGCGCTGGAGGCCCTGAAGGTTCAGCTAGATGAGCTGTCGGCACCCTACAGCGAGGAAGTGGCGTACCACGCCTTCCTAGAGATGGAGCGGCTGGCAGCCGGCCTCGGTTCATCGCGACCTGTCAAAGGAAAAGACTGATGCGTCCGGTCGACAGAGGTGGCTGCCCCCAAGACAAACAGGGGCAGGACATCAGCTTCTCTGAATACAAGCAGGCCAGACGCGAACTGATTCGCCGACTTGGGGAGTACTGCTCGTACTGTGAAATGCACCTGGATGCATCGTTGGCCGTCGAGCATGTCCAGCCCAAAAAACCCCCTGGGGCGCTGGCGGTCATGCCTGACCGGGAGCTGGCCTGGGACAACTTCTTGCTGGCTTGCACCAACTGCAATTCCACCAAGGGTGATACCGATGTTGTTTTGGACGACTACCTCTGGCCCGATAGAGACGACACCTTCCATACCCTACGGTATGGCGTGGGAGGGGTCGTCGATGGCACGCCGGGTTTGAACAAGGCGAAGGCCCATCTGCTGATCAAGCTGGTGGGGCTGCACAAGCAGGCCGACACAGCGGAGGCTTCAGACCGACGCTGGATGAACAGGCGGGAAGCCTGGGATATGGCCGTGCGTGCCAAAGATCGATTGGCACGCTGCACCTGCGACGAGATGCGAGAGCAAATTGTGGAGACAGTCCAGGCCAAAGGTTTCTGGAGCGTCTGGATGACGGTCTTTGCAGATGTCCCCGAGATGGTGGATCGGCTGCTCGTGGCGCTTCCCGGTACGCAAATCGACCATTTCAATCCTTGAGGGCGGCTGATCATCCCAAACGACCGGCCATCCCACTGCCATTAGGCCCACAGGACCGATGAAGATGCCCAAGAAGAGTTGCTGCCGCGTCATGATGGGCCCCCTGTGTACTCACGCCACCGAATGCCCAACCGGCAGCCTTGTCGGCGCCGATTTCGGCATCGAGCGAGAGCTAAGCGATCAACTGCCCGAAGAGTGGTGGCAACCGGATGCGGACTTCTGCCTCCAAGAGCTACCCAGGGGGTAAACCAAATGACCAATGTCAGCAAGCCCGAGCGAGCCACCCAAAAGCGTGTGATCGAGCTGTTCACCAAGACGCTGGGCTACGAATACCTGGGCGATTGGTCAAACCGGGCGGGCAACCATTGCATCGAGGAAGGATTGCTTTCTGCCTTCCTGACACGCGGCGGCTACAGCCCTGCGCACATGAACGCCGCGCTGCACAAGCTGCGCTCGGACGCACTGCTACACGGGCGCAGCCTGTATGCCGCAAACCAGGCGGTGTACCAGTTGCTGCGCTACGGCATCTCGGTGAAGGTGGAGGCCGGCCAAGTCAGCGAGACGGTGCATCTGGTGAATTGGGACAAGGCCACCGACAACGACTTTGCCATCGCGGAGGAAGTGACCCTCAAGGGCGGCCACGAGCGCCGGCCCGACATCGTCCTGTACCTCAATGGCATCGCTGTAGGCGTGCTGGAATTGAAGAACAGCCGCGTGGGCCTGGGCGAAGGCATACGCCAGTGCCTGTCGAACCAGCAGCCTGAGTTTAACGACTGGTTTTTCAGCACCGTGCAACTGGTGATGGCGGGCAATGACTCCGAGGGCTTGCGCTACGGCACCATCGAGACGCAGGAGAAGTACTTTCTGACCTGGAAGGAAGACGAGGCCGACAACGCCGGCTACAAGCTCGACAAGTACCTGGCTAAGCTGTGTGGCAAGGCCCGGCTGCTGGAGCTGATCCACGACTTCGTGTTGTTCGACGGTGGGGTGAAGAAGTTGCCGCGGGTTCACCAGTACTTTGGCATCCAGGCGGCGCAGGCTCATGTGCGGCAGCGGCGCGGCGGGATCATCTGGCACACCCAGGGGTCGGGCAAGAGCATCCTGATGGTGTTGCTGGCCCGCTGGATCCTGGAGAACAAGCCCGCCGCCCGCGTGGTCATCATCACCGACCGCGACGAGCTGGATCGGCAGATCGAGCGGGTGTTCAAGGACGCCGGTGAAACCATTCACCGCAGCCAGAGCGGACGTGACCTGATGGCGCAACTGGCGCAGCCCAACCCGCGGCTGCTTTGCTCGCTGGTGCATAAGTTCGGCCGGCGCGACGTGGACGACTTCGAGGCCTTCCTGCGCGACCTTGCTGCACAGCCCAGCCAGACCCAAGGCGAGATCTACGTGTTCGTCGACGAATGCCACCGGACCCAGAGCGGCAAGCTGCATCGGGTGATGAAGGCCATGATGCCCAACGCGGTGTTCATCGGCTTTACCGGTACGCCGCTGCTGAAGGCCGACAAGGCCAGCAGCCTGGAGGTTTTCGGCGGCTACATCCACACCTACAAGTTCGCCGAGGCCGTGGAAGACGGCGTGGTGCTGGACCTGGTGTACGAGGCGCGCGACATCGACCAGAAGCTGGGCAACTCCGATCAGATTGACCAGTGGTTCGAGGCCAAGACCAAGGGGCTGAACGACTGGCAGAAGGACGAGCTGAAGAAGCAGTGGGGCACGATGCAGAACGTGCTCAGCTCCCGCGCCCGCATGGACCGGGTGGTGACCGACATCGTGTTCGACTTTGCTGTCAAGCCGCGACTGTCCAGCGAGCGGGGCAACGCCATCCTGGTGGCATCCAGCATCTACGAGGCATGCAAGTACTTCGTGCTGTTCGGCAAGACGGTATTCAAGAACCGCTGCGCGGTAGTGACCTCCTACAATCCGCAGGCGTCGGACGTTAGCAAGGAAGAGACCGGGGCCAACACCGAGAGCGACAAGCAGTTCATCTACAACTCCTACACTGAGCTGCTGAAGGAAGTGGTTGCCCGGGCTGGTATGAACAAGACCGAGACCTACGAGCAGGACGTGAAGGAGCGCTTCATCAGCGCACCCGCTCAGATGAAACTGCTGATCGTGGTGGACAAGCTGCTGACGGGCTTTGACGCCCCGCCATGCACCTACCTCTACATCGACAAGTCGATGCAGGACCACGGCCTTTTCCAGGCCATCTGCCGCACCAACCGACTGGATGGCGAGGACAAGGATTTCGGATACATCGTCGACTACAAGGACTTGTTCAAGAAGGTGGAGAAGGCCATTGCCGTCTATACCGCTGAGCTGGATCACAGCGCCGGCGGCGCCGACCCCGAAATCCTGGTTAAGGATCGGGTGGAGGCAGGACGTGAACGACTGGACGACGCTGTGGAGGCCCTGGCCTTGCTCTGCGAGCCCGTGGAGCCGCCCAATGGCGACCTGCAGCACATCCACTACTTCTGCGGCAACACCGAGATTGCCGACGACCTGAAGGCGCGGGAGCCGCACCGTGTGGCGCTCTACAAGGCCGTGGTGGCGCTTGTGCGTGCCTATGCCAACCTGGCCGACGAGCTGGAGGCTGCTGGGTACACGCCCGAGCAGATCGAGCGCATCAAGGGGCTGCAGAAGCACTACCTGAACCTGCGCGAGATCATCCGGGGGGTGTACGCCCAAATCTCAGAAAATTTCCGCGACCCAGGGTGCACCCATAGTTTCCGCGCCGCAGCCTCCGCCTCGTAGCCTGCCGCCGGCACCGCCTTCTTACCGCGTCGGCGCTGCAAACACGGCCGCCATCTGGCGCGCACGCTTGACGTCGTCGGAGTGCAGGTAGATCGAGGTCGTTGCCAGGGACGAATGACGGAGGTTGTCGCGCACGGTGGTAAGTTCGGCGCCGCTCTGCAGGGCGTGAGTGGCGTGGGTATGGCGCATCCAATGAGGGCTGGCGCGACGCAGCTTCTCGGCGAAAACCGGGTTGTCCTCGAGCAGGAGGTCGGCGACGGTCGCGAAGAAGCGCTTCATCACGACCCACAGGCGCGCGCGCTGAATGCCGGCCTCGCCGGCGATGTCGCCCACCAGCGGGGTGCCGGGATCCCATCGCTGCGGCGTTGTTGGCAGCCTCCGCAGCACCAGGTAGCGGTCGAGCGCGGCGCGCGCCAGCGGCGGCAGCGTCACACGGCCGGCGCGTGCACCCTTACCGACGACGTGCAGCCAGCGTTGATCGTGGTCGACTTCGATAGCGCCGAGGGTGGCCTGAACCAGCTCGCTGGCCCGCAGCCCGGTGGCATACGCAAAATCCAGCACGAAGCGCAGCCGCTGCGCGGCTGCAGGTTGCCAGCCGTAGGACCATTCCAGGCCGTCGGCCACCGTGCGCAACAACGCCCACTCTGCGTCCGAGAATGCCCGAGAGGTATCCATGGCCGCAGGTTTTGCCCCGCGCACCTTAATGCCCGCGAAGGGGTTGGCCAGGACATATCGCTGCTCGATCAGCCAGCGAAACATGGCGCTGAGCACCGACAGGCCGTGCGCAGCCGATCGGGCTGAAAGCCCGCCAGCGAAGGGCCGCCATTCGGGTGACGAGCGCGAACGCGGTGGCCCCACCCAGCGCTGGCGAGGGGTGGGCCGGCGTAGGAACGCCCGGTAAGCGACGGCGTCCTCCTGGGCCAGCGACGACAGCGCGCAGCCGCGCTCGACGATGGCCCACAACATCAGGCGTTCGGCCTCCTTGCGGTACTTCAGCTGCGTGGCCGGCGACTCGTGCAGCGAGAGCCAGGCCTGCACGGCCTGGTAGTCGTTGTTGGCGCGTAGCGCGCAGGCCGCGCGGGGGGCTCGGAAGGTGCCCCGCGAGCCATCGACGTCCTCGGGCACGACCAGGTTCTCCCACGGCGACAGGTCTGGCGGCGACGCGACCACCACGAGTGCACGGGCTCGTTGCGTGAGTTCCGGATGGGCGGCAAAGAACACCTCGATCTGGCGGGCCCCTGTGGCGCCCAGGCCGGGCACAGTGACCCACCAGCGCCGTCGACGGGGCACGCGCACGGTCAGATCGGCCAGCGTCTTGATGCCCGCGGCCCGCAGCGCCGCGGCCAAGCGGGGTTGAAGCCAGCGTTCGACGTCGTCTCCGATCAGCGGCTGGGGCACAGGCAGCGATGCCAGGGTGTTGAGCGCGCAGGCGATGGCGGCTGCGCGCTTGGACCCCCGCGCGCCGGCCCGTTCGAAGAGCGTTGCGAGATCCGGGCGATGGCGCGCACGCGCAAAGTCAGCCACCTGGCGGCGCAGGCGCCCCAGCAGGCCGCGGGAGGACTCCCCGGCTGCGCGCCGCTCGCCAAGATAGCGTTCGACGGCCGCGCGGGAATCCATGCCCTCGTACCAGGCGCGTAGCGCGGCCAGCGCGGCGGCATCGGGTAATGCGTCGCTGTCGCTCGAACCGGCTGTTACAGACTCCGAGGTTTTCACAAACTGAAGTTTATATGTTTAGTGTGGCTAGAGCGAGAACAACTCTTCTGTTCGTAGAATCCGCCGTCGCGCTTGCCAGCCCCTGTTCTGACCCTCTCCTGCCAGGCCGCAAGGCCGGCGGCTCAACGCTCAGCACCAATGACCACAACGAAGAATCGGCAGCTGACCGTCCTCTCGCCGGCCGAACAAGATGCCCTGTACGGGTTACCTGATTTCGACGACGCCCAGCGCCTGGAGTACCTTGCCCTGTCCGAGCCCGAGCTGGCCCTGGCCAGCAACCGCAATGGCCTGCACTACCAGGTGTGGTGCGTCCTGCAGATCGGTTACTTCCAGGCCAAGCAAACGTTCTTCCGCTTCACCTGGGAGGACGTCCGAGACGATCTTGCATTCGTTCTGAGCCGCTACTTCCCCGGCCAGAATTTCGAGCCGTACACGGTCTCAACCCGGGAGCACTACACCCAGCGCGCCCTCATCGCCCAGCTGTTCGGCTACCGACTGTGGTCCAGCGATTTCCTCGACCACCTGGTGCAGCAGGCTGCGCAGATCGCGCGCCGCGACGTCACGCCCAGCTTCATCGTCACCGAACTCATCGCCTACCTCAACGAGTACAAAGTCGAGCGCCCCGGCTACACAACCCTGCAAGCGATCATCAGCCAGGCGCTGGTCACCGAGCGGGAGCGACTGGCGCAGCTACTGTCCACGGCACTGGACGAGACGACGAAAGCATCGTTCGCGGAGTTGCTGGTGCGAGACGACACCTTGTCCGAACTCGCCGTGCTCAAACAAGACGCCCGGGATTTCGGCTGGCGGCAAATGGTGCGCGAGCGCGACAAGCGAACCCGCCTTGAGGCGCTGTACCAAGCGACCAAGGCGCTGCTGCCGAACCTGGCGATCTCGCAGCAGAACCTGCACCACTACGCGGGTCTGGCGAACTTCTACACGGTCTTCGACCTGCGACGGATGAAGCCGGAGCAGGCGAACCTGTATCTGCTGTGCTACGCGTGGCAGCGCTACCGTCAGTTCACAGACAACCTGGTCGACGCGCTGGGCTACCACACGAAGCAGGTCGAGGACAAAAGCAAAGCGCTGGCCCAGCAGGCGTTCATCGAGCAGCAGCTCAAGCGCCAGAAGGAATCCCCCCGGCTCGGGCGCCTGCTTTTGCTGTACGTCGACGACACGGTTCCCGACACGACGCCGTTCGCCACCGTACGTCAGCGCGCCTTCCAGATCATGCCCCGCGACGAGCTCAAGGGCGCGGGCGAGCGTCTGAGCGCGAAGCCGCCCAGCCAAATGGCTCTGCGCTGGGAAGCGGTCGACGAGCTGTGCGCACGCGTGCGGCGCCATCTGCGACCGCTGTACGAGACGCTCGAACCGGCGAGCATCGAACCCGAGAACTCGTGGCTAGCAGCCCTGGCGTGGATGAAGCGTGTCTTTGCCAAGCAGCAGCGGCTGTCGCAACGGCCGGCCGACGAATGCCCTGAGCACACCGTGCCCAAGCGCCTGCGCCCGTACCTGCTGACCTTCGACGCCAACGGCAAGCCGACCGGTGTGCAGGCCGCCCGCTACGAGTTCTGGGTTTATCGCCAGATCAGAAAGCGGCTGAAATCGGGCGAACTCTACGTGGACGACAGCCATCAGCATCGGCACCTGAGCGCCGAACTTGTCTCGACTGAGCGGCAAGCCTTGGCGTTCGAGCAGTTGGACATCCCCTGGGTGCGACGGCCGCTGGCCGAGCAGCTCGCCGACCTCGCCGCCAAACTGCATACGCAGTGGCTGGACTTCGATCGCGAACTGCGCGCGGGCCAACTGACACACCTCGACTACGAGGAGGAGACTGCGACCCTGACCTGCCGCCGCCCCAAGGCCGCGGAGGACGATCCGCAGGACGCCTTCTACGAGCAACTGGCGTGCTGCGACGTGGCCGATGTGCTTCGTTTCGTGAACCGGGAGTGTCGGTTCCTGTCGGCGCTGACGCCGCTGCAGCCGCGCTATGCCAGACAGATCGCCGACGAGGACAGCCTGTTGGCGGTCATCGCCGCCCAAGCCATGAACCACGGCAACCTGTTGATGTCGCGCACCGGTGACATTCCTTACCACGTGCTCGAGACGGCCTACGAGCAGTACCTGCGCCTGGCCACGCTGCAAGCAGCCAATGACTGCATCAGCAACGCCATCGCCGCGCTGCCGATCTTCCCCCACTACTCGTTCGACCTGGAGACGCTGTACGGCAGCGTCGACGGCCAGAAGTTCAGTGTCGCGCGGCCCACCGTGAAGGCGCGGCATTCGCGCAAATATTTCGGCCGCGGCAAGGGCGTCGTCGCGTACACGCTGCTGTGCAACCACGCGCCGCTCCAGGGCTGGATGATTGGCGCGCATGAATACGAGGCGCACCACGTCTTCGACATCTGGTACCGCAACACCTCGGACATCGTGCCCAACGCGATCACCGGCGACATGCACAGCGTGAACAAGGCGAACTTCGCGTTCCTGCACTGGTTCGGGCCGCGCTTCGAGCCACGCTTTACCGACGTCGACAACCAACTCGGCGAGATCTACTGCGCGGGCGACCCGGCGCAGTACGCGCATTGCCTGATCCAGCCGGCCGGGCAGATCGACCTGCAGATCATCACCGACGAGAAGGAGAACATCGACCGCATCGTCGCGACGCTGGGATTGAAGGAGATGACCCAGGGCACGCTCGTGCGCAAGCTGTGCACTTACGATGCCGACCCGACACGGCGAGCAATCTTCGAGTACGACCGGCTCGTGCGCAGCGCTTACACGCTGCGCTACTTGCGCGACCCGAAGCTGCAGCGCAACGTGCACCGCTCGCAGAACCGCATCGAGTCGTATCACCAGCTGCGCTCAGCGATCGCGCAGGTCGGCGGCAAAAAGGAGCTCACCGGGCGAACGGACCTCGAGATCGAGATCAGCAACCAGTGCGCGAGGCTGGTCGCCAATGCGATCGTGTACTACAACTCCGCGATCCTGTCCCGGTTGCTGACCAAGTGCGAGGCCAGCAGGAACGAGAAGGTGCTGGCGTTGATCAAGGCGACGTCGCCCGTGGCCTGGCGGCACGTGCACCTGAACGGCCGCTACGCCTTCCGCGACAGCGGGCAGCCCATTGACCTGGACGCGATCATCCAGGGACTGAACCTGGTATGACCAAAAACACCGCTGGGCAAGCCGCTGAGCCCAGCCCGCTGGATGCGGGCGCACCGAGGCAACTTTGCCATCACGGAAGCGTTCAACCGCTCGGAAAAGGATGTCGACTTCGACAGTCGGATCGACGCGGAGATGAGGATGTGCGCCGCAGGTCGGCATTCGTACACCTTCAGCCACGGCGGGCACATGCAGCGATGAGCCGTTGATTCGCGAGGTGCGATACCGCACTTCAAACTCAAGGCTCCCTCTCCGGCTGTTCGCGCGGTAATGTGATCACGAATTTGCTGCCAAATCCCTTGCCTCGGCTGCTGGCCACGATCGAGCCCGCATGAGCCTCGGTGAGTTCCCGCACGATCGACAGACCGATACCGAGCCCGCCGCCGTGATGTGCCGTTGCGTGGGTTTCCTGTTCGAACAGATCGAAGATCCGTGGCAGCGCATCACTCGTGATGCCGATCCCATCGTCCGCTACCGTGATGGTCAGCACGTCCGCGTCCGCAACCGCCTCGAGGACAATATTTCCTCCATTGAGGGTGTATTTCGAAGCGTTGTCCAATAGGTTGGCGATCACCTGCGTGAGGCGCATGGCATCGCCCCAGACATTGAAGTCCAACGGCGTTGTGCGCATCGTGAACGTTTGCTTCCTCAGCACAACGGCCGGCCGACAGGCATCCGCCGCCTGGTCGAGAATGGCCTTCATGTCGACGCGCTCGCGTTCGAGCCGAAACTTCCCCGTACTGGCGCGTGCACCATCGAGCAGGTCGTCGATCAACCGAGACATGTACCCGATCTGTCGCCGCAGCAAAACCTGCAGGCGGCCCAACATCGCGTCGTCCGAGCGCGCCTTCTCAAGCAGCTCCGTGGCAGTGCGCATTGGCATCAGCGGGTTGCGCAGTTCGTGCGCCACCATCGCCAGGAATTTGATCTGGCGTCTTTGAACAACCTGAGCATCGGAGGCGACTTGCTGTGCAGCGACGGCGGAGATAACGAGTTGTTCGTTGGCATCACGCAGGTCGCTAACTTGCCGCATTTGCCAAGCCGGTACGTTTTGATCTACTGCGCCTTCGGAGCGAAGTGGGGGCGCGGAAGCAGCGAGGATCGAATCCGCACTCACGTCGCTCGGATCCGAGTGAAACTGGAAGGTCCCGCCACCCCGCCGCTTGGCGCGATACATGGCAGCGTCGGCGCACTTGATCAGTGTCGTCGGGTCCATCCCGTCATCCGGGTAGAGGGCAATGCCGATGCTTGCTGATAGTTCGGGCATCACGGCCTCACCGGCGCCGGGCAGCGCCAGGAGAATCTTGGTCGCTACCAATGCCACATCCGATGGACCTGTCACCTCCGCCAGCAGCACCAGGAATTCGTCGCCGCCGAAACGACTGACCGTATCCGAATCACGCACGCTGTGCGTCAGCCTGGAGGCCACGCGTTGCAAGACGTCGTCTCCAACGGCGTGTCCCAGCGAATCGTTGATGAGCTTGAAGCCGTCAAGGTCGAGAAACAAGATTGCGACAAATCTACCGTGTCGACGCGCCTGCGAAATTGCATTTTCGATCCGGTCGTGCATCACCGACCGGTTCGGTGTGTCAGTCAGTTCGTCGAACTGGCTCGCCCGGGTCAAAATCTGAAGGTCTTCTCGGGCGGTGTCGGCCAGCATGCGCGCATGCAACGCCGACATAACGAGTCGTTCGTTCGCCTCTAATAGCTGAGCAGCCTTGGTGTCACCGAAATCGCTTTGCGCTTCCACAAGATCGCGTCGCAATCTCGCCAACTCGGCACGGACACGATTGGCTTCCGTCGCCAGAACGTGCAACGTATGGCGAGCCTCGGCCGCCTTCTGGTCGCCCGTGCGATCGCTCATGGGGAGCCCGCTAATGGCAGATAGCTAGTCATCGTCTGCCGGGATAGCCGAGACCGTGCGATCCGAGCTGCAGTCGTTCACGCTATTGGGCACATGCCGCAATGTCGGCCGCCCTCCCAGCAGCCCCTCGTGATTGGCCAGCGTCGTGCCGATACGGATGCCTTGGTCGTCGATGTGAAACACCCGCAATTCGTCTGAATGAGCGCTTCCCCGGACCTTGACGACTGCCATCACGCGCTTGAGCCGGCTGTCGACCTCGATGTAGCGTTGGACGATGATCGCATCCGTCAGGAAGGCCGTGCCGTAGGGACTGAAGCGAAGGTCGCTGTAGCGGTCTTCGAGTTCGGACGTCATCAGCACCGTGACGCCGGTACTTGCCAGGGCCATCACCATCCGGGACAGCGACTCTCGATAGTCCTCGCGAAAGGTCGGCGCCAAGGCCAGCTCGAATCCCGACAGCGAGTCGATGACGACACGCGTGGCTTTGAGGCGGCGAACCTCGGCAATGAGCTGCATCGCGATTTCGTCGACCGACAGGGACGCGGCCCGCGAATCGACGACGCCGATGCGCCCGGAGACGATCAGTTCCGAGATCCGCGGCCCTCGGGTTCGGTTCGGCCGTTGCTCGAATGCGGCGATCACCCCGGTTTCACCGAGGCGCGCACCTTCCACGAGAAATGCGGTCGCAAGGATGCTCTTGCCGGAGCCTGACGGACCGGCGATCAGAATCGAATAACCGCGCGGCAGGCCGCCGCCCATCATCTCGTCGAGCCCCGGTATCCCCATCCCGAGGCGGTCATCCACGACAGGCATGTCCGAATCGCTGACGTCGGTCCCGAATGTGGCGGGCGGGAAGACCTTCACACCCGCGGCGCCAATGCGAAACGTGTGCAGGCCGGCGAGCGTCGGCTGCCCACGAACCTTCATGATTTCCATTTTGCGCACGACGGAGTTTCGCTGCACGGTCTGGCGCATCCAGATCAAGCCGTCAGCGACGGTGAACACGGGGTTCGGGTCGCTTTCGCTGAAGTATTCGCCGATCAGGAACGTGGTCGCTTGCCAACTGGTCATCAGCATGCCGAGCTGCTGCACGAACTCCTGCAGGCTGATGAACGCCTGGCCCGCCGTCTGACTAGCCAGCACCACAGAGCGGAAGGAGTCGACGAATACGAGCGCCGGGCCGTGGGTCTGCACCTCGGCAACGATGCGGTCCAGTACCTTCTTCAGATCACCGGCGGCCATCTCACTGCCGAGGTTGACGAAATGGATCGAGCTGCCGATCTTCTCGCTGTCGAAGAAGTCAAACTGTTGCTGGTAGCGCAGCATCTTCAGGGGCGGCTCGCCCAGCACCGTGAAATAGAGTGCCGGTCGCTCGGGAGTCGCCAGCGCGAACATCACCTGGTGTGCCAGGGTCGTCTTACCGCAGCCTGGCGTGCCCGCGATGACGTTGAACGAGAATTCGGGCAAGCCGCCGCCCAGCACCTCGTCGAAGCCAGGCACCCCGGTCTTCAGTCGATTGATCGTTGCTTTTCCTGAAGTCATGGCAGTTTGTCCTGCACGGGGCGGGCGTGCGAAGTGGGAGCGGATACAGGTCGCAGGAGTCGATCGGTCAACGAGGAGCCGATCAACTCGGCCAGCAATTCTCGAAAGGTCGTGATCAAAGCGTCGGTCGCTGCTTGGGCCTCATGGGCCGGGCGAAGAGCAATCGAAGCCTGCAGTTCCGTGAATTCGACGGGATCGAGCGCGCCCTCGTGCACGCCGGGCAACCATGGGTTTGCTGCGCGAGACAGAAAAAGGCTGCGTCGATAGAGAGCTGCGACGCCGCCGCTCCCGATGATTGGGGCCAGCGCAGCGTCGAACCGTTGCCAAGTCGCAAGCGTGCGCTCTCCAATTCGCGTTGCATCCTCGTCGACTGATGGGTGCGACGAGGAGCTTGCGCCGACCTCATGTTCCTTGCCGTTCATGGCCTACCTGATTCCTCGTTGCGTCCGATGATCCGTGATTGGCTCGGCGCTCGCAGGTGGCGCTTTCCGTCAAGCCCTGCTTGTTCCCTCAAACGCGCCGAGGGTCGAACCCGGCTTGCACGGTAGTCCGAGGAACCACCGTGCAAGCCCTGCGGCGCGTTTGTGATCGAGTGCCCGGCGTTGATGGTCGGTTTACCCCAGCACCATCTTGTCCGAGCGATTGCGTATCGACTGTCTGCTACCGCACATGTCTATTTCGTGCGAGTGCCAGAGCTATCCCGGCTGTAGGGGCATTCAATTCATCCGCAAACCTGCGAAGGCGGAAGGCGAGGCCTCGCTCGCGTCGCGCGGAAGACGGATCGTGAAGACTGTGCCCGCCTCTGCGTCGGACTCTACAGTGGCCGTTCCGCCATGAGCGAGGGCGATTTCACGCACGATGTAGAGCCCCAAGCCAAGGTTGTAGCCGTGGCTGGCGGCGTTCTCCCCCCGGACCAGCGGCTCAAAGAGACTCTCGCGCGTGGCCTGGGCGATGGGGGGGCCGCCGTTTTGGACGCTCACGACGATTTCAGCGGCCGCGGAACCGTCAATACGCACGCTGACGGGCTCGCCCGACGCGCCGTACTTCAAACCATTGCTCACAAGGTTTGAAATGGCCTGGGCGATCCGCTCCTCGTCGCACACGCATATCAGATCGCCTCGCTCGTCGAGCGCAATCGTCCGCGTCGGATGGTTGGCTCGCAGCTCGCCGACAATTCGACTGCATACTTGGCTCATGTCGACGCTCGTCGGCGAGACTCTCATGCCCTCGCCGAGCCCACTACGCACGTAGTCGAGCAAGTCGTCAAGAAGGCTCTGGATTCGTCTGCCTCCGCGCACAACGCGCTCCGCGGCTTCGGGCATGTCTTTCTTCAGTCTGGCGCCCAGGACGAGGCTGTGGCCCGAAGTCATGACGGTGGAAAGCGGCGTACGCAGCTCATGGCTGAGAACGCCCAGGAAAAGGTTACGCATGCGCGCAGCCTCAGCGGCGAAATAGAGGAGGCTGGCCGCTAACGCCTCGTCCATCGACTCGTTGAAGCGCACCAATTCGAAGACCTCGTCACGCCCGAGTTGCGGGTTGCTCTCAATCCAGAGGCGAATCACCGATGCACGCAGTGCCCGGTATTCGGCCGCGGTTTGATTGACATCGAAACCGGCCGCAGCACGAAGCGCCCCGTGGAGTTCACCGGCGGCTTTGGACTCCTCGCTATCGGCTTTGGACGCATGTCCCAACGACTTCGCGTGTTGCTCTTGATCGGTCTGGGGCTGGCGCATGTCCAGTGCGATGGCAACCAGGACTTGTCGCGCGTGGTCCCGTAGCGCGGCGACGTTCATGTCGGCGGCAGCGGGAAGTTGCTCCTTCGCGAAAGCCTCGAACTCGGCCATTATCTTGGCCTCCTCGAGCGTGATGAAGTCCGAGAGTCCCATGGACGGATCCTTGTTTTCGTTCGAATCGACCAAAGTGCAGACGCCGGCGAGGGCTACTTCTGGCGCAGTCAATGATCGGCGGTCAGTCGAGTCAGTAGCCTCAGCAGCTTGTTAGGGTCCGCCGGCTTGAGCAAAGAGGCCAAAAATCGGGGGTCTTGGGAAGCGGCCTCGCGCAGATCGGCGTTGCCCGTGAGGGCGAAGATTGCGGAATGCTTGTCGCCCGACGCTCGTCCCAATTGCTCCGCCGTGTCAAACCCGTCCGCTCCGTGCATCTCCATGTCCATGAGTATGGCATCGGGAGGCAAGGCGGTCGCCTGGGCGATCGCGTCGGCCGGCCCGTAGGCCGCAACGGCCATCCAATCGGAACTCAGGCCGACCCATTCGCAAAGAGAGTCGACCAGATCGTGATCGTCGTCGACAACCAGGAGGCGGCGTGGTGACTGGTGGGCGTTGAGTTCCATCACGCTTCAGGGCAATCGGGCATCCTGCACGCGGGCCTGTGCTCCACTGCACTCGGCACCTGTGGAAGGCTGCTCCAGCGCTGGGATCGCCCCGGCAGCCCCTGCCGTTGGCAGAACGCCCAACGAGTTCCCCGATGCTCAGCCATGGCTCCTGACATCACGACCGTGTTGCCCAAGTCTCCAGCATGGATTAGCCACGCGCGGCACCTTCACGTTCGCCGGACGCGGCACGCACCCATCGAATTCAATCGAAGCAGCAAGGCTTCGGCGCCGCACCTGAACGCCATTTGATGCCCAAGCCGGAACCCGTCCCCGAGTTGGTCGAGGTCCTCGCGTCGATCACGGCTTGCAGCAGCCACCGATTCAGGGCGATGCGTTGAAGAGGCGGCGGACGTCGGTCATCACTAGGTGAGGCGGACGGAGCGTCAGCATTCGCAGACACCTCTGAGGCAGTCGTGGAAAGTTTCTGAGATTTGGGCGTACACCCCCTTGGTGTTTTCGTTGGTGCCTCGCTGCCACGGACTTCTTGGATCACAGAAGTAGATTGCCAATCCCGTCTCGATTCGCAGTTGCGCGTGCTGGGCCATCTCCGAACCCTGGTCCCAGGTCAGTGACTTTCCTAACTGGGCTGGCAGCGTCGCGATCTTTGCGGCGATGGCATCACGTACGGCCTCCGCTCCATGACCTGCCAATGCTGGTCCATTCTTAACTCGATCGCCTTCTCTGTGACCAGCCATAGGGGGCAGGTGAAGAAGCATCGTGAACCTGGTGGTGCGTTCGACCAACGTGCCGATAGCTGAGCTGTTTAACCCGATGATCAAGTCTCCTTCCCAATGACCAGGGACGGCACGGTCGGCAACTTCCGGCGGCCGCTCGCTGATCATCAATTCGGGCGTTATAAATTGCTTTCCACGCTGTCGTGTTCTGGCTCGAGGAACACGCAGCGCGCGACCTGTACGCAGGCAAGCCGTCAACTCGCGCCTCAGCCCGCCTCGCCCCTGAACATAGAGCGCCTGGTAGATTGCTTCATGAGAGATCCTCATGGATTCATCATCCGGGAAATCCACTCGCAGTCGACGGCTGATTTGTTCTGGGCTCCAGCTCATGGCCCAGCGTCGATCTGCTCGGCGACCGTGACGTCGTCCTTTCCACGGCACCTCAGGCCCAGAAATTCGCCTGCCGCGGGCATCTGCGACTTTGCCGGCAAGTCGCTCTTGCACATACGCTTGCAATCGCTTGTTCTGAGCCAGCTTGGCCATCTTTGGCCGCTTCGCCAATCTCTCCGCTTTCCACTGGGCCACCGTCGCGCGATAGTTCAGCGCCCCGCTGCGGGTCGCAACATTGCGGCGCAACTCCCTTGAGATAGTCGAGGGCGAACGTCCCAAACGACGCCCGATCTCCCGCACGCCGCACTTTTGGATTCGTAGCAAAGCTATCTCTTCACGTTCAGCGAACGAAAGATACCTGCCCGATGGAGGCTTTGATGAAAAGGGTGACATCCCGCCAGCTTGCCGGAACCACCGTGGGCCCAAGGGCTGAGACACACCACAGGCTTGGGCCGCCTGCTCGCTAGATGCGCCGCTCGCGATGCATTCCCAGAAGGCCTGCTTGACCCCCCGCTGGTTCACTCCAGGCCGGCCCGGCGAGCGCATTGGCGCTCTCCCAGTTCGCTCTGTCACCCATCCTGCAGATCGTCCCATCTCATGACTCCATGTATGAGGTGTTGCGACGTTGCCTTGAATCCACCCAATACGTGTCTATCCGCTACAGCGAGCGGTTAGCTGAGGCCGGCGTCGAGCCCTCCGTTGGCAGCAAGGGCGACAGTTACGACAACGCCCTGGCCGAGACGATCAACGGCCTCTACAAAGCCGAATTGATCCATCACCGGGCCCCCTGGAAGACCAAGGAGTCGTTGGAATTCGCGACGCTCGAATGGGTGTCATGGTTCAACCACCATCGACTGCTGGAGCCCATCGGCTACATCCCGCCCGCCGAGGCTGAGGCAAACTACTACCGGCATCTCGCCGAGCAGGCCGCTATCCCGGCCTGACTTAAACCAACTGGCCTCCACGGAACCCGGGCCGATTCAAACTTCGATTTCGGTCGTCGCCTTGTGCCAGGCTCCAATCGCTATTCAATTTACTGGCAACGGCGCACCCGCGGCTTACAGTGACGCCTTGATCGCCGCGAGTCCCGTATCGATGTCGTCGATATTGTTGTAGTAGTGCGGCGAGAAGCGGATGAAATCGCGGCGCAGCGAGGCAATGACGTTGGCCTCCTTGAGCGTCCGGGCGAACTCAGAGCTGTTCTTGCCGGGAAAGCGTGCAGCGACGGTCGCCGAACGATTGATGCTGTTGGTCGGCCCCAATACCTCGGCGTCAAGGCCTTTCAGTCCATCCATCAGGTGGTCGGAAAGCGTGCGATTGTGCGCCGCGATCCGGTCAACCCCAGTCTCGAGGATGTGGCGCACCGACTCGGTGACGCCATACGTGGTGCCATAGGCCATGGTGCCGAACTCGAAGCGCTTGGCGCCGTCGGGCAGTTCGAGTCGGTCCGGCTGGAAATCCCACATGTCCTTGTGGCTGCGCCAACCCAGAATACCCGGGTTGAGCTTTTGCAGCGCCGGCGCGACATACATCATGCCGGCACCGAATGGTCCGCAGAGCCACTTGTAGGTCGAGGTGGCAACGGCATCAACGCCGGTGGTCACGTCGATGGGTACTTGTCCTGCGGATTGCGTCGCGTCGACGACGAGCAGCGCGCCATGCCGATGCGCCGCGTCAGCGAACCGCTTCAGGTCATAGACCTGCCCAGTGCTCCATTCCACATGGCTGAGCACGACGACCGCGGTATTGTCGTCAATCATCGCCTCAAGCGCGTCCGGATCGATCGTGTTGCCCGCGCCGGCGCGCATCCAATGCAGCTCGGCTCCGGTATGGTCGCAGACGCGCTTCCAGGGATAGATCGCGGAGGGATGCGTGATGTCCGTAGCTACTACGCGTCGGCCCTTGCCGGGCATCACTGCCCAAGCCAGCGACTGCATCAGCACGGTCTCGCTCGAGGCGATGGCGATGTCGTTCGAAGTGGCGTTGAACAGTCGGGCGGTGGCCGCGTTGAGGTTGTCGAGGCACTCGACTTCCGCCTGCTCATCGAAGGCGATGGTTCCTTCCTCGACCAATGCGTTTTGCCAGCGCATCATCGCCGCCGCTCCACCCTTGTGGCTCAGGCCTACTGAAGCTGCGTCGAGATAGACATGGCGCTCTGCAGGGGGAAAGAGTTCGGCGCTGCCGAGACGAAAGGAGTTGCTGACGGGCATGGGGGATCCAGGAGACGAGGGCGCACAACGCCCTGTTCGGTGAGAGATATAGCGAATGCTTAGGGGCTGCCGTTGCTGATCGGCAATGGAGGCAGGACGTCGTCGATCGGCCAGATCGGACGGCCGATGCGGCGGTACGGCAGGTTCTTCAATTCGAGGTTCAGCGAACCCGGCGCATTGCTGTACACGGTCGACGAGGCGACGGTGTCGAAGGAAGCGCGGAAATGCTGCGACGACTTCACCACGACGATGTCCTTCGTACGGAGATCGATGCCGAGATCCGTGAAGACGTTCGTCGACGAGGTCTGCTGCCGGATCGAATGGATGACGATCTCGATGCCTTGCGCGCGGAGCGCGACACTGAGCCCGGTCGGCTCGCCGCTCACGCCATCGAAACCAAGTTGACGCAGATCCGGGCGCACCGCGATCACTTCCGCCATCAAGTCGACCGGCTGGCCCGACTGCGGGCCCACCTTGCCGCCGATGCGCAGCGCGATACGGGCACCGACGCCGGCGTCGGCTGCGATCAGCGCGGCCTGGGGATCCCAAATCATGCCCAGGGCCACGTTGGTCACGCTGCGATCGAGCAGGGCGCGCAACACGAACGTGCTGTCGCACGCCGCGCCGCCGCCCGGATTGTCGGAGCTGTCGGCGAGGACGACGGGACCGCGATGGGTTCGTGCGGCCAGTGCCGCATCGATCGCCGCGTCCAGCGGTAGACGATTGAGCACGCCGCTCGCTCTGATCGAGAAGAGTTCTGCCGCCAGGGAATCGGCGAGTGCGCTTGCGTTCGACGCTGCATCCGCGCTGGCGCCGTCGTGCACCACCAGCAACGACGCGCCCATGTCCGGCACGTCCGACCAGGCGAATCCCTGCATCGCCGAGACGGACAGGATGCCGCCCGTGCCTTCGACCGCCGTGAGTCGCTGCACGAAGTCGCGCATCGGGCTGTCGGTCGTTCCCAGGAGCGCGATCATCGGCAATCGGTGCAGGTAGGTCACCGGGGTCGCGCCACCGTCGACGGCCGCGGCCAGCATGCTGCGCAGTTCGCGCGCGCGAGGCAGGTAGTCCGTGTGCGGATATTCCTTGCAGCCCACCAGAATCGCACCGCTCTCAAGCATGCCGGGCCCGACGTTGCCGTGCAAGTCCAGGAGCGCACCGATCGGCACCGATTCGCCGACGATGGCACGAGCGCGACGCAGGATGTCGCCCTCGCAATCGTCGTAGCCATCAGCGAGCATGGCACCGTGCAGGACGAGCAGGACAGCATCCAACGGCCCGGCGTTTCGCAAACCGAGGAGCAGCTCGTCGCGCAACTGCTCGTAAGCAGCGCGCGAGACGATGCCCGACGGTTCTGCCCATGCGCACAAGCCGGGTGCGATGTCGTCGCCCGCTTCCTCGAGCGCGGTCAATGCTTCGCCATAGGCCAGCGTCTGCCTGGAGTGTGCGAGGGTCTGCTCGTCGCCGGGGCGGTGGATCAGTCCGGCCTCGAACGACCGGATCGTCGTCGGCAAAGGCGAGAAGCTGTTCGTCTCGTGGACCAGGGCCGCAAGAAAGGTTCTCATTGCAAGGAACGTCTTTCGCTAGTTCGCCACGCGCTCAGAACTTGGCGGTCAAGGTCGTTCCGACCGTGAACGGGCGCGCCTCGGTGACCTCATTCGGGCCGCCCAGTGCGGCGAGAGCCGTCTCTGCGCCCAGCTGTGCGTGCTTGTCGAACAGATTGCGGACGAACACGGCCAACTGGAAGCGTTGCAGGTCGACGCCTGCCTGCAGATCCGTCAGAGAGTACTTCGGCAGACGGTATTGCGGCAGACTCTCGTTTCCGGTGAAGCCCGCGTCGCGATTGCCCACCCAGTGGTCGGAAATGCCGACGTAGGCCGAATGTCCGCCGAGATCGAACGCGAGATTCGCGGCGAGGTTCGCCGAGAAGCGCGCGTTGTTCGGCAACGGTGCGCCGTTGGCGCCGAGGCCGGGCGCATCTTGAGTCAGCCGGGCGTCGTTGTACGCAACGGCGCCGACCAAGGTCAGCGGCGACGTGGGACGCCAGGTCGCCGACAGCTCGGTGCCCTGGATCGCCGCCTTGCCGCCGTTGGTGATGATGCCCAGTCCGTTGCCGGCCGTGGTGTTCTGCTGGATCTGGCTCCAGTCGATATCGTAGACCGCGGCTTGAATCGACAGTGACTTGTTCAGAAGATCCGCCTTGTAGCCAGCTTCGTAGCTCCAGAGCGTATCGTGCTTGAAGGTCGGGGCCGAGCCCGGTACGGCGAAATTCGGGCCGCCAGGCCGATAGCCGCTGGCGATGCGGACGTAGACGTTGCTGGTGGGCGTCAACGCGTACTTGCCGGTGGCCAGGTAGGTGCGGCTCGTCTCGGCCGAGCCTCCCGGAACGCTTTCGTCCGGGCCACCGCCCAGAAGGATGCCGCCGCCGGTCTGATTGAACGACTGGACGTTGCGGGCCACGCGCATGCCACCCGTCAGCGAGAACCTGGACGACACGTTCCAGGTCACGTCACCGTAGGCCGCCTCTTCGCGGTAGTTGCTGGGCAACACCGCGTGGAGCAGGTCGCCGGTCGTTTCTCCAGTGAAGAGCTGGTAGTTCTGCCCGGTTTCATGGTTGTAGTAAAGGCCGGCGATCCATTCGAACTCCTGTGCGGCTTTCGATGTGAGACGGAACTCCTGGGTCTGCTTGTGGAGGTAGTAGCTGTTGTCGAAAGACACGGTCTCGAAACCGGTGAGCGGTCCGTAGATTGCGGAGTAGTCCGTCTGCCCGATCATGCGGCTGGTCTGAGCCGAGCTGATGGAGTTCAGGAGCGCCCATCCGAAGTCGTACTCGATGTCCGCGGCGGCGACGCCGACTCGGATCGAGTAAGGCTCTGGCAGGTCGATCTTGTGAATCCCGTGCCCGTACAAGGGCTGGCCCGAGGTGATGTCGTAGTCGGTGTAGTCGGATCCGTCGCGGCGGGTGTCCTCGCCCGTGGCCGTGAGGCGCACCTTCCAGCGAGTTGACGGCTCTACCAATAGCGAGACCCGCGCACCCTTGTTGCTGCCACTGTCGACGTTCTGGTCCGCGGCCCCGCCGATAGCGTCCACGTAGCCACCTGCGCGCTCATGGAACGCCGAGACGCGTAGCCCAGCAACGTCTTCCTTCAACGGAACGTTCACGATGGCCGACTCCGTGTAGCTGGTTGCACCCCCTTGCGTGAGGCTGCTGCCCAGCGACACCTGGCCCGACATCTCGTAGGTGTCGGGCTCGTTGGTCACGTATTTGAGCAGGCCACCCATGGCTCCCGCGCCATACAACGTGCCCTGTGGGCCGCGGAGCACTTCGATATGGTTCAGGTCGAGCAACGCCATGTCGAGCGCCGACGCGCCGCCGTTGGTGAAGGCATTGCTGGAGCCTACAGCGACGTCGTCGATGTAGGTGCTGACAGTGGCGATCGTCTGGTCGCCGGTCGAGACACCGCGAATGTTGATGGCGTTGTTGCCGGCTCCGCCAGTCGTCTTGACGTCGATACCGGGCTCGTCGGCCAAATAGTCGCTGAGGGTCTTGGCACCGCTCTCCTCCAGCTTCTCGGTGGACAGCGTGTCGACCTGCATCGGCACTTCGCGCGCGGGCTCGCGTCGACGCGTGGCCGTGACGATGACCTGGTTCATCTGGATCACGCCGTCGTCGGTCGCACTCGCGGCGCTGGCAGGCGCCCTGGCTGCCTTTGCAGCGCTCGCGGCAGGTGCCGCCTCCGGAGCGGCTTGCGCCATAGCGCAGATCGGCAAGGAACCGCTCGCAACCGTGAACATCAGTGACAACAGCTTGCGCATGGGAAAGGGTGCGGCGTGGCGAGCGGTAGGCGAGTCGAAATCCGTCATGTGTGTCATCCGGGAAGTGGTTTCAACGGGTCGATTCGGCAACGATGCCAGCACCGACTTGGGATGCCCGACATGAAGTCGAGCAGCTTACGAAGGCTACCTCACGATTGTTAAAAATTCCAAGAACTTTCCCTAATTCGGGGATTTGTGGCTTTCAAAAGACATTTTATCTAACTTTCCCTGTGGCAGCGTATCAGGTAGAGTTGCGCCAGGTAAGACCCGGCGTGCCTTTGGCGCGGCTTGTCTCCGCCACAGACTCGCGTGTTGCGAGCGAAACGATTCCGGATGAGCTCAATGCTGATAAAGTTCTCAGCTATGGATACGCACAGCAAGCTACCCGTCGAAGAGGAATCCAATCCGGGCGAGACGATCCGCACGCTGCGAAAGCGTGGCGGTCTGACTTTGAGCGACTTGAGTTCGAAGACAGGTCTCGCGGTTTCTACGCTATCCAAGGTTGAAAAAGGCCAAGTTTCGTTGTCTTACGACAAGCTCATGCTTATCAGTAGGGGACTTGGGGTGGACATGGCGCAGATCCTAGACTCCGCACCGCACCCGGGTGGAAGAGGCGTTGGAAGCGGGCGCCGCGTCTTGCATCGCATAGGCGAAGGGCAACTGGTCGAGACCCAGAGTTACAAGCAACTCTACTTAGCGACAGAAATGCTCAGCAAGCGCCTCATCCCGATGATCGGTGAGGTCAAGGCACGCACCGTGCAGGAGTTCTTCGAAGAGTTCGGCGACTACATCCGGCATCCAGGGGAAGAGTTTATCTACGTGCTCGAGGGTGAGATCGAATTTCATACGGAGTTCTACGCTCCGGTGCGATTGAAAGCCGGCGAATCCATGTACTTCGACAGCGAGATGGGCCATGCGTACCTCAAAGCCTCGGAGGAGACTTGCCGAGGCATAGTCGTGTGCTCCGGCCGAGGCAACGAGACCGAGATGCTCAAGAAATTCGTGAGCGCGTCGGTGCGTCTCACCAACAAGGAAGCGGAGCGGCCCGCTGCCGCACCAAGAGCCGCGCGAGGCAAGGGGCGTGCAGCCAAGTAGCACGCCCATCATCCCCAGAGAAAAATATCATCATTTTTCTCTCCTGGACAATTATCTAGAACACGTATAAATTCCGCACATCTTCAACGGAGAGGTGTGCGTGATGGGAGAAGTGAAAGTCGCCGACTACCTCGTGGTCGGCGCGGGAATGGCGGGCGCAGCAATCGCCGCGGATCTGTCGCGCCGCGGACGCGTGGTGATCCTGGAGAGCGAGGAGCACGCGGGCTATCACTCCACCGGACGCTCTGCCGCGTTCTTCTCGGAGAACTACGGCAATGCTTTGATCCGCGCGCTCTCGCGTGCCAGCCGCAACTTCATCTTCGAGCCGGATGGCGACTTCACCGCGGTGCCACTGTGCAGGCCGCGCCTCGGGCTCTATTTCGCCACGCATGGCCAGCTCGAGGAAATGCGAAGGTTCCGCGAGGATCCCAATGTGCTTCGGACCACGCAGGAAATCACGGCAGCCGAAGTGCGTTCGCACATTCCGATATTGCGGGAAGACTATCTGACCGGCGGCATCCTTGAGCATGGCGCCGCCGACCTGGACGTCGATGCGCTGCACCAGGGTTTCATTCGCCAAGCTCGATCGCGTTCGGCCGAAATCTTCTTCGACTGCCCCGTGCGCGCACTCCGTCGGGAGGGCGGCCGCTGGATCGCCACGACGCCACGCGGTGCCATCAGTGCGCCCGTCGTCGTGAACGCCGCGGGAGCCTGGGGCGACGAGATCGCGGCGCTCGCTTCGGTCCCTCGCATCGGGCTCGAGCCTCGGCGCCGCACTGCACTGTTGATCCCGGTCCCCGGCGGCCTGAGTGCGGAGTCCTGGCCGGCCGCAGTCAACATCTGCGAAGACTTCTACTTCAAACCCGATGCCGGCTTGTTGATGCTGTCGCCAGCGGACGAGCATCCCTGCGCGCCGTGCGACGTCCAGCCCGAAGAACTCGATATCGCTATCGCGATCGACCGCTTCGAACAGGCAACGGGCGCCCAGGTCCGGCAGGTCAAGCGCAGTTGGGCCGGGCTGCGTGTCTTCACCCCCGATCGCTCGCCGGTCATCGGTTTTGATCCCTCAGCGGAAGGATTCTTCTGGCTCGTCGGGTTGGGTGGATATGGCATCCAGACGGCACCGGCCGTGGGCAGGCTTGCCGGCGCACTGGCCAGCGGGGAGGCGGTGCCCGAAGACATCGCGCGCGAAGGCGTGACATCGTCCATGGTGTCGCCAACGCGCTTGCAGCCTTCCGTGCAGTCATGACGAAGACGTGCGCTGCAGAGCCATCGCCGGCCGACAATTTGCAAGAGTGGACGCGTTGGGACATCGCGGAACGTCGAGGGACATCGTTCCTGTTTCACGATGGACGTGTCCTGTCATCCGACAATAAACTTGAGAATCGAAGAATCATGAAACGACTTCTTTTGCTCGCCATGACGATGGCATGTCTCGGCGCACAAGCTGCCCGTGCGGAGACTGCGACCGCAAGCGTCGCGGCGGCGCCGGCGGTCACTCACGAACTCGCCAAGGCGGACGCAGATGCTTGGCTCGACGGCTTCATGCCCTTGGCGTTGACGCAGAACGACATTGCTGGCGGCGTCGTCGTCATCGTCAAGGACGGGCAAGTTCTGACGGAGCGCGGATTCGGCTATGCCGACATCGCACTCCACAAGCGCGTCGATCCGGAGACCACGCTGTTTCGCATCGGATCCATCTCGAAGCTGTTCACGTGGACGGCTGTGATGCAGCTCCAGGAACAGGGAAAGATCGACCTGGACGCGGACGTCAACCGCTACCTGGATTTCAGGATTGCGCCTTTCCAGGGCAAGCCTGTGACGATGCGCCAGCTCATGACGCATACCGCAGGCTTCGAGGAAGCGATCAAGGGCGGCGACGTGTATTCGGGAACGGCGCCAAGCTTGGGCGATGCCGTCAAGGAACTCGAGCCGGGACGTGTCTTTGCGCCGGGGACGACCCCCGCCTATTCCAACTACGGCGCCTCGTTGGCGGGCTACATCGTCGAGCGCGTCTCCGGGCAGTCGTTTGAGGAGTACGTGCAACAGCACGTCTTCAGGCCCCTGAAGATGGATCTGTCCTCCACGGTGCAATCGTTGCCAGCGTCGCTCGGGCCCTACATGTCGCAGGGTTACGACCGCGCTTCGTCGAAAGCTGAGCCCTTCGAAGTCATTTCGGTCCCACCCGCGGGGGGCATCTCGTCCTCGGCGGCGGACATGGCGAAGTTCATGATCGCGAACCTGGCCCAGGGCGCCGACCTGCTGAAACCCGCGACGCTCGAGCAGATGTGGACGCCATCGCCGAAGGTCTTCGTGCCTGGCTTGAATCGCATGGGCCTGGGGTACTACCAGCAGGACATGAACGGTCTGCAGGTTGTCGGGCATGGTGGCGACCTGCGCCTGTTCCACAGCTACCTGTGGCTGGTGCCGGCGTCCCACGTGGGCGTCTTCATCTCCTTGAACAGTGCGGGCACGGAAGGGTCGAACTGGGCGATACGCCAAGCGCTCTTCGAGCAGTTTGTCGATCGCTACTTCCCGGCCTCCGACACCCGCGCGCTGGTCGAACTGGCGACAGCCAAGGCGCATGCCGAACAGCTCGCTGGAAGCTACGTGAGTTCTCGTGCCTGGTTCACTGACTTCATGTCAGTGCTCAACCTTGTCGGGCAGGTCCGCATCGAAGTGGGTGAAGACGGCCGACCCGTCGTGCCCGACCCCCTCGGCGGGCCTCCGGTCAAGTGGATCGAGACTGAGCCCTACGTCTGGCACGCCGCCTACGGCCATCAGCGCCTTGGCGCCACGGTGGAGGACGGCAAGGTGGTGCGTTGGAGTCTCGACGCGGTCTCTCCCTTCATGGTCTGGGATCGCGTCGACTGGTACGCCGATGCCGCCTGGATCGTTCCCGCCCTCATCGCCGCGGTACTGGTGATCCTGTTGACGGCACTTTCATGGCCGATCGGCGCCCTTGTGCGTCGTCGATACAAGGTCGGCCTGCCGTCAACGGGTGGTGGCCCTGCTGTGCACCGGGCGGTCAAGGGCGCAGCGTCGCTGGGCGTGCTTGCGATCGCCAGTTGGATCGCGGTATTCATGGCTTCCGACCCGCTGGCTTCGGGCACGATTGATTGGCTGATCCGAACCGCCGAAGTCCTGAGTACCCTCGCCGCGGTGGCGTTGGTTGGCGCGTCGTTCTACAAACTCTGGAGCGCGTTCGCCGTTTCGACGACGAGGTTTCCGCGGGTGTTTGCGCCTGTGTTCGCAGTGGCCAGTCTGTTGCTGGTCTGGGTCATGCTGGCTTCTCACCTGATCGGATTTGGCGTCCGCTACTAAACCAGAATGAGGTGACGTAGGCAGTCCAAGACCGTCCAGCAGATCGCAGCTCGGTCCCTGCAGGCGGAAACTACAGGCGGGACCTGCTGGTTGCCTCGGACCGGGGAAATTTGCCGGCATCGGCGAGTGCTTGCTTCAAAGGAAATACAGTTGCGATCGAACGATCCATTCGCAGACCATTCAAAACCATGAAGCTTCCATACAGCGTCGTCGACGTGTTCAACGACGTTGCCTTTCGCGGGAATCCAGTCGCCGTTGTCTTCGGCGCTGACGGGCTCTCGTATGAAGACATGGTTTCGTTCACAAAATGGGTCAATCTCAGCGAGTCGGTGTTCGTCTCCAAGCCACTCGATGCGCAAGCGGACTATCGGGTGCGTATCTTCTCTTCACTGCACGAACTACGGTTTGCCGGACATCCCACGCTCGGTGCGTGTCACGCTTGGGTCGAGAGGGCTTCCACCTCGCACCGGAGCGAGTTTGTGCAGGAATGCGGCGCCGGCCTCGTCACCATTCGCCGACTTCCAGCAGGCCTTGCGTTTGGCGCTCCCCCTCTGATCAAGTCGGGCCCGGTGGACGCGGCGTTGATACGGCGCGTCTCCGCCGGTCTCGGTTTGAGCGCGGTCGGCGCTACGATGTCAGAAGCGCAGTGGGTCGACAATGGGGCGGGGTGGCTGGTTGTAGCGATCGATGATCGCGAGAAACTCCTGTCGCTCAAGCCGGACTTTTCTCAGCTCGAGGGCCTAGCCGTCGGCGTTTTGGCCCCTTGGAATGGCGCACCATCCGAAGCGGACGCCCAATTCGAAATCAGGGCGTTTGTGGCTGGGGATTGTGTGCCCGAAGATCCCGCCACAGGTAGCTTGATCGCCGGCGTCGCACAGTGGCTTGCACGCGATCGGCAGATGCCAAAGTCCTATTCATTCAGTCAGGGCACCGTGTTGCAGCGGAACTGTCGAATTCGCGTCACGCAGGATCCCGACGGTATATGGATCGCAGGCGCGACCCGTACCTTACTGGAAGGCGTCGCGACCTTCGAGAGTTCTGTCAGCGGAGCCGCTTAGCTGTCCAGACGCAGTCCAAGGTGGACGGCCACCTGCTCATGAACTGGTTTTCGTCCGCGACGATTTCTGCTGATAGCTTGCCATGCCCGCGGCCCGGAGTCCGACAACTGAGGCGTTGACTTCCTGAAGGCATTCGTCGAAACGTCGTTGGCCTGCAGCAGAAATCCAACGATCGAATGCGTGCTTGAAGATGACGGTGGCGACTTCCGCCAGCACCAGGGCCTCGCCCGCCTCTAGGCTGCGCTGCTCCAGACAACGGGCGATCACCGAAGAAATTCCGGCCAGTTTTGTGCGTTCGCGCTCCTGCAACTCCGGACTCGCGTCGATGATGGCCCGGCGCTCGCCAGCCTGCTTCACATGGGTTGCCAGCACGTTGCCGACCTTGCCAAGCGCGTGTAGCACCGCGGCGAATGGCGAGGCGGACAGGCCGGCATCGGCGATCTCTTGCGCGAGGGCGGGCGCCAGCTGATCCGAACCTGCGAACAATACCTCGCGCTTGTCGGCGAAATAACGCGAAAACGATCGTCGCGTCAGCCCAGCGCGCTCGGCGATCTGCGTGACAGTGACGTGCTCGTAGCCGTGCTGCTGGAACAGCTCCACGGCGGCTTGCCGCAGGCGTTCTTCAGTTCCGGGATCCCATCTGGCCATGTTGCCATTCTAGCGGGCGATGTCTCAGTGGGACATGAATGGTATGCTTGTGATGTCTCACTGAGACATCACCATCCAAATGACAGGTCATCCACATGAATCAAGCCGCTGCCATTCCCAATGTCTGGATCCTGGGTGCGTCGGGTCGCATCGGCCGCGCCGTCGCGACCCGACTTGCAGCCCGAGGCATATTTCCCACGCTCGTAGGTCGGAACATCGAGGCCCTTCAACGGCTCGCCCGAACGCTTGGCGCTGCGGACGATGCCGCCTGCATCGCGTGCGGTAGCGCGACGGAGATGGCTGGCCTGATCGCGAGCCGACGCCCCGACATCGTCTTCAACGCGCTCGGACGCTATGCCGATACGGCGATGCCCATCGCACGCGCCTGCCTGTACGGTGCGCACTACGTCGACCTGGCCGTCGACTTGCGAACGATGCAGGACCTGTTCGGGCTGCAAGCGCAAGCACAGACCGCTGGCAGCACGATCGTGACGGGCTCGGGTTTCGGAGTCTTGGCCACCGAGGCCGTCGTCGTGAAGTTGTGCGAAGGACGTCCAGCGGCGGCCGCGGTTCGGGTCGATGCCCTGGCCTCCGTCGCGACGGAAGCCGGAACGACCGGGGACGCCTTCGCAGCCACGGTGCTGGACGTGTTGACGACCGGCGGGCGTCGCATCAGAAATGGACGCCTCGTCGAAAGCCGGTTGGGCTCTGACGCAGGCACGATCACGCTACCCGATGGCAGTACCGTGAAATCCGCTGGCGTGCCTGTCGGAGAACTCCTGGCGGCCCAATGCGCCAGCGGTGCTCCCGATGTCGTGGCGACATCGGCAATGGCGCCCACAGGCGTGCTTGTTCGAACCTTCCTGCCCCTGGTCGGCGCCGTGATGTCGATCCCCGCTATCGGACGGTTCGCCGCTCGTCAGATGGCCCGCGCCAAGCTTTCGGCAGCGCCGCGTCCCCGCGCGCATTCCTGGGGGCACGCGGTCGTCACTTGGTCGGACGGTCAGCTTGCAGAGGGTTGGCTTCGAGCCGGCGACGGCATGGACTACACGGCTGACGTCAGCGCGACGATCGTAGCGGCATTGCTTGCCGGGCGTGGAAAGCCCGGTGCCTTCACACCTGCGATGGCCTTCGGGCATGAGATCGCTGTCGAAGCGGGCGGCACGTTCGTGCCGTGACGCCGGGCGTCGCGTTCGCCGGACAACGAGACGGGAGGGCGACGAATGGTTCGTCTTGCCGAGGCGGCCGCGTCGCCTGCCTAGTTCAAGGGTCTCGAGAACACGTTGACCAAATTGCCGTCGGGATCGCGCAGCAGCAGCGATCTGTTGCCCCAGGGCATCACGGTCGGCGGCATGACGACCTCCGCTGATCCTTCCATGCGCGCATGCACGACGTCGACATCCGTCACCTCGAATTCAAGGATCGCGGAGCGATTCGACGCGGCCACCGCAGCACCAGCGTTGTACAGCTGCACGATGCGCTCGTGGGAGATTGCCAACGTGGCACCGTCGAGACGTATCTCCGCGAATCCGTCCGCGAGACGAGTCGCTTCGGTGGCGGACAATACGGCGTAGAACGCGACTAGCGCCTCGAATTCGTTGGTGACCAGACGGACAGATGCGAATTTCATTCAGTGCTCCACGATGCAAAGGAGCGCAGCTTAGGACGACATGATGTCAGTTACTGGCAGTATGTTGCGGCCTGCGACCTGAACCAGCTGCCGCCATTCCCTGAGCAAGATCTGCCGCCCCCGGGGATAGCGCGCCTCGAGCAGCTCGGCTTCGTCGATCCTGTCTGCGCGGAAGTTTCGAAAGTCGCTGCGCAGCTCGCACCACGCTGACAAGACCCGCGATTGGTCGAAATAGACGATCGCGAACGGCCACACGACGCGTCTTGACACATTGTCTGACGGATCGCGATAGGTGATCCGCAGCTTCCTCTCGGAACGAACGGCTGCGCGCAGCACGTCAGGTTCGACGACAGACCCGGCCCGCTTTCGACCGACGCCGACGAGGAGCGCCGAAGCCTCGAGTTCGCGGCGCATGTCTGCAGGAAGCACCGCTGCGATTTTGGCGATGGCGTCGCGGGCTCCGGACGAAAGCCCGCGGTCGCCATGTTCGGCGACCCAGCGCGCGCCGAGAGCAAGCGCCTCTATCTCTTCTTGCCGGAACATCAGCGGGGGCAACATGAACCCTGGCTTCATGACGTAGCCAATGCCGGGGGAGCCTTCGATCTTTGCGCCCTGAGCCTGCAAGGTGGCGATATCGCGATAGAGCGTTCGAATGCTCACTCCCACATCGTGTGCAAGCAGCCATCCGCTAACAGGCAAGCGATGACGCCGAAGCAGCTGAAGCAGTGCGAGAAGACGTTCGGATCGAGACATCTTCTTGATCATAGTCGCGCGCGAACTGCGTTTGCAGTGCGGGCACTTGCATCCGCGTGCCCGGCGTCGCGCTGAATGAGCAACTCGGCTTCGATCTGTCGAGAGTTGCCCCAACATCTCTCGCTTTTGGCGGCCCAGGACAACGCTTGAGAAAAATGAACTTCGCGGCGTGAGCGGAGTGTCGTAGACTTTGAAGCTGCAGGAGAGCGCTGGGACTTCCCAGCCACCGAAGGCGCAATCTCCCATGAACGCTCAGGTTCAGTACTGCACACCAATATCGCCGTCTGGAGAGTCACAGTCTACTTTTTGACTGTGCGCCGAAGGAGCAAGGCCCGGCAACCTGCCGCGGCTGAATCTCTCAGGTACCGAGGACAGGGGGAGCGGCAACAACGCTGGCTTGCGGACTATCCCGCCACGCGTTGCGCACTCATTGGTGAGTCCCATGAAAGTCATTGTTCTCGGCGCCGGCCTGCTCGGCGTCACGTCGGCCTATTTTCTGCGTCAGCAAGGCCATGACGTTACGGTCATAGACCGCCAGGCGACACCAGCCGCGGAAACCAGTTTCGCCAACGGCGGGCAGATCTCCGTCAGCCATGCCGAGCCGTGGGCCAACCCGGACGCCCCGCTGAAAGTGCTCAAGTGGCTGGGCAAAGAGGATGCGCCGCTTCTCTTTCGCATCCGTGCCGACATGCGCCAGTGGCTCTGGGGACTGCAGTTCCTGCGTGAGTGCACTCCGGCGCGAACGCGCCACAACATCGAACAGATCGTCCGGCTCGGAACCTACAGCCGTGACACGCTGTGGGGGCTGAGGCGCGACCTGGGCTTGACCTACGACGAGCGTACCGTCGGCATCCTCCATTTCTATACCAGTCAGAAGGAGTTCGACGGCGCTGAGCGGCCAACTGCCCAAATGCGCGACCTTGGCTGCGACCGGCGGGTCATCTCCGCCGACGAGGCGGTTCGCATCGAGCCGGCGCTCCGTCACATGCGGCCGCAGTTGGCTGGCGCCACCTTCACGGCTGAAGACGAATCGGGCGACGCCAACAGCTTCGCGCGAGCGCTCGCGGCGAACTGCGCGGCAGACGGCGTGGAATTCCTGATGAGTCACAACATCACAGCGCTGCGTGTGGCGGGTGGCCGACTCGACCATGTCGAGGTTACCAATGCCGAAGGTCGCTTCCAGCGGCTGCACGGCGACGCGTTCGTGGTGGCCTTGGGCAGCTTCAGCCCGCTGCTGACAGCACCGCTGGGGATCCAACTCTCCATCTATCCCGCCAAGGGCTACTCGGTGACTATGCCAGTCAAAGACGAATCGATGGCACATCAAGTGTCTCTTACCGATGACGAGTACAAGCTGGTTTTCTCGCGGCTGGGCGATCGCCTCCGAATCGCCGGCACCGCTGAGCTGAACGGCTATAACCGCGACCTCAACCAGGTCCGGTGCGAGGCCATCGTGCGTCGCGTCGAGGAGCTGTTTCCTGGAGCGGGCGACACGACACGGGCCCAATTCTGGGCTGGCTTGCGCCCCGCGACGCCGTCGAACGTTCCCTTGATCGGTCGAACCAAAGTGCCTAACCTTTTCCTGAACACCGGGCACGGCACGCTTGGCTGGACACACGCATGCGGATCCGGAAAAAGCATCGCGCGCATCGTCTGCGAGCTGCAGCCCGAAATCGATTTCGACTTCTGTGGGCTTCCGAAGCCGGGCAGATCTGGTACTGCGCTTGCTGCGGCGGGTCGCTAAATTCTCTTGAGTGTCGGGCGCATCGAGCGTCCGTTATCGAGCGTCCGTTCGGAGCCCGGAGTGATGCCGCGCTGAGCTAGCTGCCGATTCTTGGCGTGCATCGTCAAAGTCGCTGGGCGGCGCCACTCGTTCTAGCGTTCGCTCGAGCCAGTCGCGGGCTAATGCCGTCGTCGAATTCACTGACGCCTCCGGGCTTGCGGCCGTCCGAGACTCGCTCGGTCTCCCGACCGCGCGCGAAGCATTTCAGGTGCACGACTGCCACTAGCGTCCGAACTGCTTCGATATCGAGGTTGCCGCGGACAACGTCTTCGAACGTTCCTCGCGAGCCGCGAACTATTTTGCCGACCACACGTATTTCGCGCAGCAGTTCACTTTGCGAGCGCACCGGATCCCCGGTTCGTAAGCAACGCATCTTCGCCCAAGAAATTTCGACACACCATGGAATAAGGCCCTGAGTCCGTTCGTCTGTATTCATGTCGCCTTCACACACCACTGGATTTCAAGATGAACCGCTCCTTCCTCGCGATTGCTCTCACCGCTGGCCTTGTCGGCGCTGCTTACGCCGGCCCGAGTGCCGACGACGCGTCCACGCACTTTCAAGCCATCGCCAGCGGCGACCTGAGCGTGCTCATGCGGAGCTACAACGACGCTGCACAGTTGCAGTGGCTCGGCGGCCCGCTCGACGGCAGCTACTCGGGCACGGCAGCCATCCGCGGTGTCTGGGAAAGGTTTGAGAAGGCCCAGGGCCCGCTAAAGGCGACCGTTGAATCGGTGGAGGAGTCGGCCAACCCCATGGGCGCGACCGTGACAGCCAGGGTACTGTTCGTTGGCAAGATGCCGATCAAGGTGCGCTACGTGCTGGTCTATCGCGCCGGTCTCATCGTCTCCGAGACGTGGCAGATCGACCCGAAGCTGACGCTCGGTGCCGCTGCGCCGACCTGATCGGTACCGTTGAATAAGAGAGATCCGGCGAGATGCTGGCCGACGACACCGGCACGACACCGTATATCGCCGACAAGGACATGTCTTGTACGGGCGCGGGCATCTTTGACGACACCTCCGGCATGCTTGTCGCCGCCAGCAAAGGCATCGGCCGACGCGAAGACGACAACACTGTGACATCGAGCAGCCGCAACGACAGATCGAAGCCATGAACTCTCAACCGTGTGGGACATGAATTTGATGCGTAAAGATACTGCCTCCCTTGGGGACGGCCGCCGTCAGCGAAGTCGGCTCAGCGCTGCGCTCGGCGCCGGTGCGATCGCCATCATCGTGAACACGCTCTTGTTGAAGGTGGCGGACTTTGTGTCGCTCGCTACCGCGCACGGCGGCCTTCTGCGCCTGTTGCTGAATCTCTTCGCAGCACCCGCCAATCGACTGGGGGTGGGCGTTGCCTGGTCAGCCATGGGCGGCCCTCCACCCAATAGTCCGGTGTTTCAGACGGCGACGCATCTCGTCGTGGGAATGCTCATGGCGCTGTTCTACGCATGCCTGCTTGAGCCCCGATTGAAGGCAACTGCGTGGCTCAAGGGCGTTCTCTATGCCGTCGGCATGTGGGTACTCAACGCTACGGTGATCTTGCCCGCAACCGGCGAAGGGTTTGCCGGGAGTGCCCATTTGACGCTTGCAGGAATGATCTGGTTTGCTGTGGCACACACGGTCTTCTTCATGCTCCTGGCAGTGATCTACGAGGCGCTCAGAGGAGGGCGTTCTGTCGTGGATGAGCGGGCCAGTCTTCGAATACGTCGTCGTGAGTGACCTGCCGTAGCTCTGCAGGAGCACCCTTGCATTGCGTTGATCCGGCTGAGTCGATTTCGAGTTTCTTTTGAAGTCAGCGGAATAAAGCCCTCAGTGCGTCGTCTACGTTTGAAGGAACACTTCGTTTGGGATCCGCATGAACAGCTTCCACTTTCTCTTGCAACTGTGACGAGGCCAGAGGATGCTGGTCATCGCAGTGGCGGCGCTTGCCGTTCTTGAGCCTTCATCCACCGTTGCCGCTCCGAAGGACGATGTTGGCGTTGCTTCGTTCGTCCAGGAAAACAACGTCGCCATGGACAAGATGATGATGGACATGGCCATCCAACCCTCCGGCGACGTGGACCGCGACTTCGCCGCAATGATGATTCCGCATCACCAGGGCGCCATCGACATGGCGCTTGCCGAGTTGCGTCATGGAAAGAATGAGCAGCTCAGGCGCATCGCCCAGGAAATCATCGTCGAGCAGCAGCAGGAGATCAACGCGATGCTCCTGGCCGTCGGCCAACCGCTGCTGCCCGCCGCGCCTGCGCCCACCCAGGGCAAGTCCGCTCTTCCTGCCTCTGCGACCGACGCCGGCGGTGGTCCTTCTCCCGTACACGTTCATCCCACTCACTGAGGCGACACTTTCGTGACATCAAATTTCATTGCTCGTTTCTCGTGCTCCCCGGCGTTCAAGGCGTCGATGGCGATCCTCATGAGCGCGACGCTCGGCACCGCAAGCGCCGGGCAAGCTCCCGGGGCATCGGGTTCTGCGGACATACCGATCAGCCACCGCGATCGCATCTACTCGGCCGAGCAGTTCTCCAACACGGTGTCGGTCACCGATCCGGTCGACAACAAGCTCCTCGGCGTAATTCGGCTGGGCGACCCCTCACCGGGCAACTTCAGCCCGCTCTACCGCGGTCAGGTGCTCGTCCACGGCATGGGGTTTTCGCCCGACCATCGCACGCTGGCGATCGTCTCCATCGGCTCGAATTCGGTGACTTTCATAGACACGGCCACCAACGCTGTCAAGCACACGACCTACGTCGGCCGCTCGCCGCACGAGGCGTTCTACACGCCGGACGGCAAGGAGGTCTGGGTTACCGTGCGCGGTGAAAATTACATCGCGGTGCTCGACGCGTCCACGTTTGAGGAAAAGCAGCGCATCGTGACGCCGGGCGGCCCAGGCATGCAGATCTTTTCGCCCGATGGACAGTACGGCTACATCTGCTCATCCTTCAACCCGGAGACCGTCGTCGTGTCGACGGCGAGTCACCAGATCGTCGGCCACGTCAAGCAGGACAGCCCGTTCTGCCCCAATATCGCGGCGTCTCCGGATGGCAAGCAGGTGTGGTTCACTCTCAAGGACGTCGGTCGCACCGAGGTCTTCGAAGCGAAGCCGCCTTTCAATGTGATCAAGTCCTTCGACACAGGTCCGATCTCGAACCACGTGAATTTCGCCAACACGCCCAAGGGGCTGTTCGCCTATGTCACAGTCGGCGGCCTGAACCAGGTCAAGGTATTTCGCACCGACGACTTCTCGCAAGTAGCGACGATTCCCGTCGGTCTGCTGCCACATGGCATCTGGCCGTCCGGCGACGGGACTCGCATGTACGTTGGCCTCGAGAACGCGGACGCCCTGACCGCGATCGACACTGCCACCAATACGGTTGTTGCGACGGTGCCCGTTGGCCAGGCGCCGCAGGCCATTGCTTACGTAGCAGAAGCCGTCCCGCAGGGCGAGGCCGGTACGCAAGGCTTGCAGCCCCTTGGCGTTGCCGGCCAGGTGGCTCACTTGACGCTGTTGAGCCTGAAGGATGGTCGTCCGGTGGCTCAAGCCAACGCGCCGACCAGCGTGTCGTTGTTCGACCAAGGCCTATTGCAGGTACTGCAAGCCTCGGCGACCGGCTTGACACCGAAGACGGCGTACACCCTCGCCTTGGCTGACAAACCGGATGGCTCGGGCCCACTCGAGCCCTTGGCCGCTTTCATGACGAACCCGGCAGGCTCGGCCATCGTGAACGCGATTGGCCCGCTCCGCCAGATCGTACAGAGCGCTCTCGACGACAAGCGACGCTACCTCGTCATTGCGCCACAGGTCGACGGCAAGCCCGGCACGCCGGTTCAGGTGCAGGCGCTCTGAAGTTCGGCGACTTTAAGCCGGGAGCGCCGATCACCCGATGAAAGACTTGATCAAACAGATCGATCCGCTGATTCCTGCGTTGCGGCGTTATGCGCGAGCGTTGCTCCGCGATGCAGATCTCGCCGATGACCTGGTCCAGGACTGCCTCGAGCGGGTCATCGGACAGTGGTCACAGCGCCGTGAAAGCGACAAGCCGCGGCAATGGGCTTTCGCCATCCTCCACAACCTCGCGATCGATTCGATGCGTCGGCGCGAACGGCAAGGCGTTCATCTAGCGATCGACGATGTGGACGAGAACGAAATGGCAGTGCCCGGCCGGCAAGAAGATGGATTGCGACACGAGGATCTCCTCCGAGCGCTTGAGGTGCTCCCACCTGATCAGCGCAGCGTCGTGCTGTTGGTCTCGGTCGAGGACATGACTTATGCCCAGGCCGCGAAGACGCTCGGCATCCCGCTGGGCACGGTCATGTCGCGGCTCTCGCGCGGGCGAGAGCGTCTGCAGAAGGTGTTGGACGGGGAACTCACTACGCCAGTGCGTACGGCCATGGCGCCGACCTTAAGGAGATTGAAGTAGATGGGCAACGACACACGACCCCCACGCCCGATCCTGGAAGAGGATCTGCACGCGTTTGTGGATAGCCTGCTCGAGCCCGAGCGGCGACGTGAGGTGCAGGACTACATCGATCATCGACCGGAGGTGGCCGAATTGGTAAGCCGCTTGAGTGCGCAGCGCCAAGCCCTTCGCGCTGCCTTTTCAGACATCGTGAACGAGCCGGTACCCTCGCGATTGAACTTGCAGCGACTCATTGAGGAACGCTCAGCTCCCCTCGAAAGAGGGCCCGTTTGGAGAATCGCAGCTGCTATCGTTTTGACACTGGGACTTGGCGGCACTGGAGGCTGGATGGCACGCGGTGCATCTGAGAAAACCTCGGCCGGCATCGCGTCTCTGTCGCTGGAGGCGAACACCAATTACGCGGTCTACGCCTCCGACACGGTGCGACCTGTTGAAATCGACGGGGCCCACAAGGCGGAATTGGTGCGCTGGGTATCGAAGCGCCTGAAGCGTCCGGTCCCAGTGCCTGACCTTGAACGATCGGGCTTTCATCTGATCGGGGGGCGACTGGTTGCTACCGAGCACGGCCCCGCGGCGATGTTCCTCTATGACGATGAGAAGGGGACACGGCTAGCTCTGCTGGCCCGTCCCATGGCGATCCAGCACAACACGCTAACCATGCAACGCAACAACGGTCCGTTCGGCGGGTATTCATGGGCGGACGACGGCTTGGGGTACAGCGTCGTGGGCAATGACGATGCGGCCGATCTTCATCCGCTCGCAGACGAAGTGCGACGTCAGGTCCGAATGTCACTGTGACCCGCCTTAGGCCACGGTGCACTTCAGGTGACGCAGGCCAGGATCTCCACGTCCGACGGGCAGCAGCGCAGAGCGATCGCGTGACTGGATATCCGTCGACAGGTCGCCGCGCTGCGGCAATCAATCGCACACCAGATTGCTGCCGCTGACTCTGGCGCCTGCCAAGATGATGGTCACACTTGGAAGCGCGTCCTCGTACGCCAGTCCGGCGTCTTAAGCTTGAGTGTGCTGGCTTGTATTGCCGGGCTACTTCAGATCGGATAGGACAATCGTCGTTTCGCAAAAACGTCTTCGAGCATGACCTACGAAAACACCTCCCACAAGCTTGTCATCGTGTTCGATCGAAATCGCTCACCCGAAGTTTTGCTGAACGCAGGAGCCCATGTCAGCCTGGGCCTGGGGACGTTACTGCAATCCTTGGCCAAGCCCTTGTCGTACGCGGCACCGGGGTTGGGCGTGACCGCAACGATTTCCGAGCATCCAATCATCCTGCTCGAAGCCAATTCGTCGACGCAACTGATGAACCTACTTGTCAAGGTGCGCACGACAGACGAGGCCACGTACAACATATTTGCTCACAGCATGCTGGGTCGTCCACCGACGAGCAGCGGTCGGTCACGTCACGACTGACGCCGGAAGCGGCTGGACTCACCGGCGTGGCCATATTCGGGCCGCGCGAAGTGGTCGATGGTCTGACGAAGAAGTTCTCCGTCTATAGCGCCGTGGCGGCGTTCCAACGCATTGCGGCGGCGGCGATACCGCAGTCCGAGGCGCCGCCTACGGGTGTCGACGCAGACCTTCCGGTCACGGGACGCTGATCATCGGAGAAATTGCAGTTGCGGTGATCCAAACACGTTCGTGCCGGCTGAATCCTAGCGCCCTGGTGGGATAAATTCATCATGCGGACGAGGTGCCGGTTGAACGCGTGCATCAGCTCGCTCTCTAGCTGCGAGCGCGGCCAATACCAAGCCTGATCAAGAGAAAATCCGGAGATCTCTTGCGGTTGGAGTCGAAGCGGCGCGATCGATGGAATCCGAGGCATTTCCAGGCGACCCGATCGAGCCGGTGTTGGCCATAGGCGAGGGCGATAGATACAACGTCCGGTGCGTTGCTCACAGGCGAACAGCCACCAGACGCCTCAAGAGATTCGAAGCGAGCTTGACTTGAGCAGCCCGTGGTCCTGGCAATACCGCTTCACCGAATCCTCGATCGTTGGCAGCGTGCCGAACAACTTCCTCTGGGTCTCCTGGTCGTGACTGACATAGCCGCCCTTTCGCAACCATGCGAGCACGGAGATTCCGTCTCGCAGGGACGGCACGCGCCGAGAAATCAGCGGCATCGCCATCCTGACCAAGGGTGAGAAGGCTGGCTTCGCGACCACTGACCGGCCCAACGCGCGGGTGAAGGCCGCCGCCACCATCGGGCCGGTGGCCGGGACGTCACAACAGACATCCACACTTTGGTTCAGCGCCGAGGCAGGAACGTCAAGGGCGGCCTCGATGGCATACCGGGCAAGGTCGGGCGTGTAGATCATGCCCATGGCAACGCCGGGAACAACGTCCGGGAAAATGCCGTGCTTGACCTTCTTGGCGACAACGTCATACGACCGGTCTAGGAAAGCGCCTGCACGCAAAGCAAGATAGGGTTGACGCTTCTCGGCCAAGTATTGTTCGGCCAGGAACTTTTGACGGAAATGGGGAACCTCGGCTGCCTTGTCGCATTCGAGGATCGAGATCATGATGAATCGGGGGATGTCTGCGCTTTTCGCTGCGTCCACCAGATTCCTGTATCCCTCGGTGTCCGTCTGCGAGTTGTCTTCCTTCGTCAGACGGGAGTGAGCGGTAAAGCCCGCGGCGCTGGAGATCACGGCGTCAGCGCGAGGTTGTGCCGTCAAAGCCCGCTCCAACGACGCGGGATCCATGAGATTGGCCACCACATAGTCCGTCACGCCCAGAGCCTGAAGTTTGGCGCAGTTGCTGGTGGCGCGGACCATGGCTCTGACCCTGACACCGCGTGCCAGGAGCGTCTTCGCGATCACCGCGCCCAGAGTTCCAGAGGCGCCAACTACCAGAACGGTCTTCGTCTGCATCGAATCTGTTTGTGCCATTTGTCGAAGCGCTCGCCGCCTGTCAGAGCAACGGATACGTCCGGAAATCCGTACTTTAGGCGGTTCAGTTCGTACAATGAATGCGTCAAAGAACGCTTTACTTGTTTAATCGTACGGACATGCCGAACGACCTATTTTCAGACGTCCTACAGTTGGTTGGTGCCCAGTCCGTCCTCGCCGGTGGGTTCACAGCCGGAGGGCCTTGGGCTCTGCGCTTTCCGGCGCCGGAGAAGCTGAAGTTTGCGGCCATGGTCAAGGGCTCATGTTGGCTTCGCGTCGAGGGCGACGACGAGGTCATCCGGGTCGAATCCGGGGACGTGGCGCTACTGTCCACCAAGCGCGCGTTTATCCTTGCAAGTGATCTCTCGATTTCCCCGGTCGATGCGAAAGCGGTGTTTTCCAGCCAAGGGCCCACGTTCGCGATGCTCGGGGACGGGCAGGATTGCGCTCAGTTGGGTGGACACATCGCGCTGAATGCCACGAGCGGTGACTTCCTCGCCTCGGCACTTCCTTCTTTGATCCACGTGCGGGCGTCGTCCGTGCACGCCGCCGACCTGAAATGGTTGATCGAAAAGCTTGTTCGCGAGCAGACCACTGACAAGCCAGGCTCGGGAATCGCATCCTTGCAGATTGCGCAGCTCATGTTCGTGGAGTTGTTGCGTGCGCATCTCGCGGCCTCGGGAGAATTTCCCATCGGCTGGCTGCGGGCGCTCGGTGATTCGCGGCTTGCGCCTTCGCTGCGCCTGATGCACGGCGAGCCCGGTCGAGAATGGAAACTTGAGGAACTCGCGCAGGCCTGTGCGATGTCACGAACGACGTTCGCAGTTCACTTCAAGAGATCAGTCGGAACGACGCCGCTGGCCTATCTCATCGATTGGCGGATGCGCCTGGCGGAGCGAGCCCTGCGTGAGAGCGATCTTCCTATCGCGGCAGTCGGTCAATCGGTGGGCTACACATCCGAGAGCGCGTTCAGTCATGCCTTTAAGCGGGTGATCGGGCAGGCGCCCAGAAACCACCGCTCTGCCCGCGCAACTGAGCCAGGGACTGGCTGATCTGTTGCGTTGTGAAGCGTAATGAGCCGCCCCCGACGGCAGCCTTCCGTACGGCCATCCCCGCGGAAGAACTTTAGGCCTGAGCGGGCCAATCGATTCCAGCTGGCCTTGAATAAATGGCAGCAGCGAACCGGTCAGCGTCGACGCCATATTTCGCGGCTTCGGCCAACGCCTCCGACCAGAACGTGCGACAGCACAGCAGGGGGGGCGCATCGGCGTCGACAACTCACTGCCCCGGTGTCCCGACGTTTCGCAACACATCGTAGGCCAGCTGCCGAAGCCACTCGTTGCCCCGGTCCGCATGGAAGCGCTCGTGCCACTGCTGTCGAATCGGGAACGGTTCGACTTCAAACGGCAGGCGCAACAGACGCAGATCGTCGCTCGCGCGGCACATGGCGCGTCCGAGTCTCGCCTGCACTGTCAGCAGCAGTCGTGACGACGCGACGATGGCGGCCAACCCAAGCGAATGTGCGACCTTGAGCACGACCCGCCGACGCTCCAAGAGGTCGTTCTGAGCCAAGCTGGCCTGGAGCGCATCGTCGCTGGCACCGCTTGGGCGGTAGGTCACGTGTTCGGCGGCCAGGTAGTCTTCAATCGTGAGCTGCTCGCTCTCGAAGCCGTGGTCGCGAGCGACAACTGCGACGAAAGTCTCGTCAAACAATTTCTGCTGATAAAAGCCGGCGCCGACGAGGCCCCAACTGCCGACCGCCAAGTCGATCGTACCGTCGACCAGCGCCTTTTTGACAGCGTGCGTATCCGACACCTCTACCGTCTCTATTCGTACGCCGGGCGCCGTCTCGCGCACGGCTCGCATCAGAGTTGGCATCAGCACGAGCTGTCCGATGTCATTGATGGCGATCCGAAAGAGCCGGTCTGACTCCGCGGGTATGAAGCTGCTGACCTGGTCGATCGCTTGGTGCAGCCGCAGCAGTCCACCCTCCACATTCGCGATCAGCAGCGTGGCCATCGCCGTCGGTGCCATGCCCGTATGCGTGCGCACAAACAACGGGTCCCCGAAACTCTCGCGCAGACGTTTGAGCGCGTTGCTGACGGCAGATTGGGTCATGTGCAACTGCTCGCCGGCCAACGTCACGCTTCGCGTGCGGTAGATAGTCCGGAAAACGGGCAGCAGGTTCAGGTCGAACGCACGCAAGTTCACGGGTTCACCTTTCGTCGCGAGGATGGCTGCGGTTGGTAGCGTGCCATCACGTCGCAGAAGAACTCCGCCGCCGGAGTCAGTGGCAGGTCAGGACGGCGCACCAGTATGACCGGCGGAGCGGGCAAGCGCTCGCGGATCGGGATTCGCACGAGGCTGTCACGCATCATCGGAAACTCTTCCCATTGGACGGGCAGAAGTGCCACGAGATCGCTGTGCGCTAAGCCTACCAATAGCGACAGCGCCGAGCGCGTCTGCAGCATCACCCGCGGGTGCGCGAGTCCGTAGCCCTCGAAGAGTCGGCGCAAATCGTCCTCAGTGTCGTAGTCAATCGAGGTTGTCGCCCATTCCGCATCGGCCAACGCTTTCAGTGAACGCACCTGGGCAAGCGGATGACCCTTGCGCGCCACGACAGCCCGCGTGTTCTCGAACAGCAGCGTGGAACTCAGCCCGGGGGCCGGTGCGAGTCGCGGCGCTGCACCGATGTAGAAGTCGATCGCGCCGTTGCGCAGGCGCAACTCCAGATCGGGAAAAAGACCCTCAATCAGCTGGAGTCGGACCTTTGGATAGCGCTGACGAAAGACGGGCAACGCCAGCGGCAGCATACCCACGTGGGGCATGATCGACAGCCCCGCCACCAGATGGCCGGAGTCGTCGCCTTGGGCTTGTGCGAGTTCGTCGCGCGCCCGCCTCAGCTCGTTGACAACACCGCTCGCACGCTCGTGGAATAGGCGCCCAAGCGGCGTCAAACTCATCCCCTTGGCTTCCCTCTCGAACAACACGACGCCGAGTTCGCGCTCGAGTGCGCGGATGCTCTTGGACATCGCGGGCTGCGGCGAGTCGAGCTGGCGCGCGGCGGCCCGCAAACTGCCATGTTCCACGATCGCGACCAGATCTTGCAGCTGCGTCAGTTTCATAGAGGGTTTCTAAGAGGGAATCGCTTGTAATCTTTCTACATCTTACGGGCAACTCAGTCGAATCCTAAATTCGTCATCTACAGCTGCGGCCAAACGCAGCGAAGAACAGACGAGACAACCACAGGATCGCGAACGACCATCCGCGCTGCCCCTGCGGCCGACCCCCGATCGGGTCGCTGACTCGCCTCTTCGTCGCTGAATAGACGCGCAGCCAAGCCCGGCTGCCTCGCGGCGCCACGATGAACAGGAGATCGAGTTGGAACGAAAGAAAATGGCTCTCGTCACGGGCGGCGCTACCGGCATCGGCCGCAGCGCAGTTCTGGCGCTCGCACGCGCCGGCTACGACATCGCTCTGGTGTATGGCTCCAGTGCTGACGCAGCGCAGGCAACCGCGGCCGAGGCTGGCGCACTTGGGTCGACGGTGCTGACGCTGCAATGCGACGTCAGCGACGAAGCCGCTGTGCGGGCAACCATGAGTCGGGTCGGGGATGCCTTCAGCCATCTCGATGCGCTGATCAACAACGCCGGAACCACGGCGAAATGGAAGGTCAGGGATCTGGACAGCCTTGACCTTGCCGAATGGGATCGCACGTTTGCGGTCAACGTTCGCGGCACCTTCCAAGTCACGCGCGCCGCCGTTCCTTTGTTGGCCAAGGGAACCAACCCGTCGGTGGTCAACACCGCCAGCATCGTCGGTCTGCGGCCCGGGCCGCAACCGTTGCCGTACGCAGCGAGCAAGGCCGCGGTCGTCAATCTCACCAAGACGTTGGCCTGGAACCTCGGCCCACAGATTCGGGTGAACGCCGTCGCACCTGGCTGGATGGAAGGTGAATGGATGGAGCGGATGTTGGGTGACAAGTACGACGATCTCATGGAAAAACGCGCGCATCAGACCCCGCTTCGGCGCTGCGTCACCGCAGACGACGTCGCCGAAACGATGCTCAGCCTGATCGAAGGCAACCGCTTCGTCACGGGTGAGATCGTCGTGATCGACGGCGGCTTCACCAGTTCGACCTGAGGAGATCCAAGTGCTCGAAGGACTTACCCCGTTTCCGCCCGAATTCGCACAGCGCTACCGCGATCGCGGCTACTGGCGCGACCGCTCGCTTGCGCAGGAATTCTCCGACATGTTCCAGGCCTACGGGCCACGCACTGCGCTGGTCGACGGTACGCGCAGCTTCACGTACGCCGAGATCGATGCACAGAGCGACAACCTCGCGCTGAATCTGCTCGAACTCGGTCTCAAGCCTCTCGATCGGGTCATTCCGACACTGCCCAACGTCGCCGAGTTCGTCATCCTGTATTTCGCGCTCCAAAAGATCGGCTGCATCCCGATTGCTGCACTCGTCACCCATCGGTTTGCCGAGATCAGCCAATTCGCACAGCTCTCGCAAGCACGCTGCTGCGTCTATCCAACATCCGTTGGAAAGTTCGAGTTCGCACCGATGGTGGTGCGGGTGCAGCAGGAGAACCCCTCCGTCGTTGTACGCATCGTCTTGGGTGCGGGCGGCCCCGACGAGCATTCGCTGCAGGATCTCATCGCACGGCCGGCGGTGATCTCGCGATCGGCGCTCGACGCGCTTCGGATCGAACCGACTGACCCGTGTATTTTTCAGCTCTCCGGCGGCACCACGGGCATTCCCAAGCTGATTCCGCGCACGAACAATGACTACGCGTACAACTCGCGCGTGGCTGCGGACGTCGCTGGCGTGGATGCTGAATCGGTATTGCTGCTCGTGCTGCCGATCGCACACAACTTGCCACTCGCCTGCCCGGGGTTGCAGGGCTTCCTCTTGCGAGGTGCGAAGGTCGTGCTTCATGGAAACACGAAGCCCGAAGAGATGTTCGAGCTGATCGATCGCCATCGGGTCACGCATCTGAAGGTCGTGCCCGCGCTGCTGATTCGGCTGATCAACGATCCGGCGATCGTCCGTTTCGAACTTAGCTCGGTCCTGCAAATCCAAAGCGGTGGGCAACGCATGCAACCGGAAGTCCGTCTGCGCACGCGGGAGTTGTTTCGCAACGCTTTCGTCCAGGAGAACTTTGGCATGAGCGAAGGCCTGCTGATGTTCGTTCGCCGGGGAGACTCCGAAGAGGTGCTGCTGGAGACCTGCGGGCGGCCGGTCTGCGAAGACGATGAAGTGCTGCTGCTGGACGATGAAGGGCACGAGGTCGGGGAGGGCGAGGTCGGCGAACTCGCGTGCCGTGGGCCTTACACACTGCGTGGCTACTTCGGCGTGCCTGAGTACAACGCACGCCAGTTCACGCCTGACGGCTTCTACCGTTCCGGCGACTTGATGCGACGCCACCCCAGCGGCAACTATGTCGTCGAAGGCCGACGCAAGGACCTCATCAACCGCGGTGGCGAGAAGATCAGCGCCGAGGAGATCGAGAACCTGATCCTGATGCACCCGGCGGTGCAAAACGTAGCTTGCGTTCCGATGCCAGACGCCACGCTCGGCGAGCGCATGTGTGCCTGCGTGATTCTGCGACGTGGTGCGGTACTCACTTTGACCGAACTCGTCGCGTTCCTCGAGACCCGCGAGATCGCGCGCTTCAAGCTCCCTGAGCGCTTGGAACTCCTCGAGGATTTCCCCGTCTCGACCTTCGGCAAGGTGTCGAAGAAGGCCCTCGGCGAACTCGTCGCCCAACGACTCACTCACGCCGCGTGAGCGGTCAGCGGACCACCCCATGAGAATCATCGACCTGCATTGCTATCCCGGCACCCAGGAATGGATCGACGCGCAGGGTCCTTATCCGGCTGCGCTGGCGCACTACTGGAAGCGCGACTGGGTTGCGAAATCCGAAAAAGATGTGATCGCGGAATTCACAGCCGCGGGCGTCGAGGCGTGCCTCGTCGCACTCGATCTCGAGACCACCGTCCCGGCGCCCGCATGCACCAACGAGCAAGTGCACGCGATGTGGAAGCGCCATCCTGAACGCGTACTCCAGTGCTGGGGTGCCGTCGAGCCGGCGAAGGGCGAGATCGCCTTGCAGCAAGTGCGCACCGCGGTGCGGGAGCTCGGATTCGTCGGCTTCCACTTCCATCCGATCATGCAGCACGTCGCTGTCAGCGACCGACGCCACTACCCGTTGTTCGAGGAGATCGCCTCGCTCGGAGCCGCCGTGATGATCGACGTGGGCACGACAGGCATGGGCGCGGGTATGCCCGGCGGCCACGGCGCGCTGATTCGTCATGCGCACCCGTCGCATATCGACCAGTTGGCAGCGGACTTCCCCAGCCTGACCATCCTCATGGCCCATCCAGGCTGGCCGTGGGTAGACGAGACCACGGCGGTCGCGCTTCACAAAGGCAACGTTTATTGGGAGATGTCGGGTTGGGCGCCAAAGTATTTCCCCGGCAACCTCAAGGTGGACATTCGTGGCCGCCTGCAGGACAAGATCATGTTCGGCAGCGACTATCCCAGCTTGCCGTACGAACGCATCCTGCGCGAGTGGTCGGAGCTCGGCTATTCCGACGCGGTGATGCACAAGGTCATGCACGAGAACGCCGAGCGCGTGCTGGGGCTGTGATGCGCGCTGCGTTCATCTGCGACGGCGTGCGCACGCCCATTGGCCGCTACGCGGGCGCACTCTCCGGCGTGCGCACCGACGACCTGGGCGCGATCCCGATCCGACAACTCGTAGCGCGACAGGCGAACTTCGATTGGGGGCGGCTCGAGGAGGTGTACTTCGGCAACGTCAACCAGGCCGGAGAGGACAACCGAAACGTCGCGCGGATGTGCGCGCTGCTGGCGGGTCTTCCGGTGAGCGTGCCGGGCGCGACGGTCAATCGCCTGTGCGGATCGGGCCTCGAGGCCATCGCCAGCGCGGCGCGCGCGGTCTCGGTCGGGGAGCTAGACCTCGTCATTGCCGGCGGCGTTGAAAGCATGAGTCGTGCGCCGCTGGTGATGCCCAAGGCGACGTCGGCCTTCGCGCGCCAGGCGGAAATCCATGATTCGACGATCGGATGGCGCTTCGTCAATCCGCTGATGCAGACGCTACATGGCACCGAACCCATGGGCCAGACAGCGGAGAACGTTGCTGAAGAACACCGCATCTCGCGCGCCGACCAGGATGCGTTCGCGCTGCGCAGCCAGCATCGAGCAGAACGCGCAGTCGCCGATGCCCTCATCGCCTGCGAGATCGTCCCGGTGCCCGTGCCAGGACGTCGCGGGCGCGACGTGTCGCTCGTGAGCATTGATGAACATCCGCGCGCGCAGGCGACGCTGGAGCAGCTCACGCGCTTGCACCCAGCGTTCCGTCCTGGCGGTAGCGTGACGGCGGGCAATTCCTCGGGCGTGAACGACGGCGCTGCCGCGCTACTTATGGCGAGCGAGGCGGGCGTAGTCCGCTCCGGATTGACACCCGTCGTGCGCGTGCTGGGCATCGCGACGGCCGGCGTTGCGCCACGCGTGATGGGCCTGGGGCCGATCCCTGCCGTGCGCAAACTGCTGGAGCGGCTGCGACTGACGGTCGATGACTTCGATGTCATTGAATTGAACGAGGCCTTTGCCGCACAGGCGCTCGCGGTGCTGCGCGCGTTGGGACTGCCCGATGACGCGCCGCACGTGAACCCGAATGGAGGGGCGATCGCATACGGACATCCACTGGGTATGTCTGGCATCCGACTCGCTTTGACCGCGATGCGCCAGTTGCAGCGAACTGGCGGGAGGCGAGCGCTGTGCACGATGTGCATTGGCGTAGGTCAGGGCATCGCTGTGGCGATCGAGCGCATCTGAAATGAACGCGACCATGGAAAACGAAGCTATCTTGCTTGAGGACCGACCCACGCCGCATGTAGCCCGAGTGCGCCTGAACCGTCCGCACGTTCTCAATGCGCTCAACCTCGACTTGCGCCGCGCGCTCGCGCACGCCTTCGAGCGACTCGATGCCGATCCGCGCGTGCGTGTCATCGTGCTCGCGGGCAGTGAACGCGCCTTCTGCGCCGGGGCAGACCTCGGCGAATACGCCAACGCCGATCCGGTCGAAATCGTCGGTCGCGGCATGGACCGCCTGTGGGGCGCGATCGCGCATTGCCGCAAGCCCGTGATCGCTGCGGTGCGGGGCCACGCGCTTGGCGGTGGCTGCGAGCTGGCGATGCACGCCGACCTGATCGTGGCCGGTGCAGGCGCAACGTTTGGCCAGCCCGAGGTTCGGCTAGGCCTGATGCCCGGCGGTGGCGCGACGCAGCGGCTGACTCGCGCGATCGGCAAGTTCCAGGCGATGCGGCTACTGCTCACGGGCGAATCGATTGCTGCCGATCAAGCGCTTGCGATGGGATTGGCCAGCGAGGTCGTTGAGGACACCCAGGTCGAGGCCCGCGCGCTGGAGATCGCCGTAGCAATAGCGAAAGGACCACGGCTGGCGTTGCAGTTCGTCAAAGAAGCCGTTCTCGAAAGCATGAATGCGCCTCTTGAACTCGGCCTGCAGTTTGAACGCAAATCATTCCAGATTCTCTTCGCGTCGTCGGATGCACGCGAAGGTGTGCGCGCACGGATGGAGCGGCGACCGCCTGCCTTTGAATGACACGCTCACGTGCCAACGCCGCGTGAAAACCCTCCCGATCATTGCTGCTGCACATGCGGCACATCACATCGTTTCGTTAGCCACAACGGCGGCCAAGTCCTAACGTTGACCCACTCAATATCTATCGAGCCACAGAGACTTGCGCTGACCATGCATCACACGATTACTTTTCGCCCAAGCGGCCATGTCCTGAGCTGCACCGGGGCACGCAGCATTCTTTCAACGGCCCTCGAGAGCGGGATCGAATTGCCCTTCAGCTGCCGGTCGGGGGTCTGCAGGACGTGCCGCGGGCGCGTGCTCGAAGGTCGCGTCGATCCGGGAGACGTTCACCCAGCCTACCTGTCTCCTGAAGATATGGCTCACGGGTTCGTACACCTATGCCAAGCGCGCGCGATCGGTGATTGCACCATCGAGGTCGAGGAGCTCGACCCGGCACTATCTTTTCCGACTCAGCAGTTGCCCATGCGCGTTCTCGCGATGGTTCGACTCGCGCCGGACGTGATGGCTGTACAACTCGGAACACCCGCGAACGAACCTGTGCGTTTCCATGCGGGCCAGTCGATCGAAGTGCTGCTCGACGACGGCAGTTCGCGCTCCTACTCGATCGCGAATCAGCCCTTGCCGAATGGTGTGCGTCGCGTCGAGCTGCATATTCGCCATCTGGCCGGCGGACGCTTCACTGATCGCGTTTTCGCAACGCTGCGAACCGGTGAAATCCTGCACGTGCGTGCGCCGCTGGGCCTGGTACGGATGGGCCCGGACGATGCACGACCTCTCATCCTGGTCTGTTCAGGAACGGGCTTCGCGCCGGTCAAGGCAATCGTCGAGTCGTCGCTCGCTAGCGGCTCGACGCGGCCCCTCCACATTTATTGGGGTGGTCGCCAGCACGGCGACCTCTACCTCGACACGCTCGCTCGCGGCTGGGCAGCCGAGCATCGTCACATCTCGTACACGCCGGTTTTGAGCGAGGCTGCGCCGTCCTGCAGTTGGACGGGCCGAATCGGCTTCGTTCACGAGGCGGTTCTGGTCGACTACGCCAACCTCGAGGGCCACAGCGTCTACGCCTGCGGCGTCCCCGCGATGGTGGAAGCGGCGCGGCGCGATTTCACTGGCCTGCGGTGGCTGCCCGCGAGAGATTTCCTCGCAGACTCCTTCGTGAGCGAAGCCGACCGCATACACCTTCATCCCACGGAGATGACCGCGCCATGATTTCGTTTCCTCCCGTCGCCCACGCGATCCCCGCCGACGCGCGTGCCGCATTGCCTGTCCGACGCTCGATCGTCGAACCGTACTGTCTCAGCCACGGCACGCTTGAATGCCGCGACCTCAAGCAGTCACGCCGCTTCTACGAGGAGTTCCTCGGCCTTGAATGCGTGCGACACGCGATCACGGCCATGTCTGTTCGCCTGGGCATGCGCTTCCACATCGTCTGCGTGCAAGTGGGCGATCAGGTTCACCCATGTCACGTGCTGAACCACTGGGGGCTCGACGTGACTAGCCGCGCGGCGGTCGACGACGCGCATTCCAAGGCGCTCGCCCACCAGGAAGCCTACGGCATTCGACGAGTACTCGACGTACACGACATGCACGGCGTGTATTCGTTCTACCTCGAAGACCTCGACCACAACTGGTGGGAGGTCCAGCACTACGACAACGGCTTCCTTCACGATGACTACTTCGATTTCGGGGACCGTTTCGACACAACTGGCTAGACGTGCCAAAGAGCGCCAGACATACGACAACAGGAGACGACATGAATCTTTCCATCACTGCCTTGGCGCGTGGCGCACCGGCTGATCCGGGGGCGGCAACGAGCGAATCGCTCCGCGACGCCGGCGGCCACATCTACGCCGGCTGGCGCACAGCGTTCGCGTCTATGGTCGGCATGACCCTCGGTCCCAGCGCGATGCTGGTGTTTTGCTTCGGCTCGTTTGTACCGGCGCTCGAGCGCGAGTTCGGTTGGGGGGTCGGGGCCATATCGTTTGGCGCCACGCTGACTACCGCGATGGTGGTCGTCGCATCGCTGGTGGCTGGCGCGCTGGTCGACCGCTTCGGAGCGCGACGCCTGGTGCTCACGTCGATTCCGCTCTTCGGCGCCGCTGTCGCAGCGCTTTCGCTGTTGACACCCGACATCCGAGTCTTCTATGGGGTGCTCGTTCTGGCCTCGCTTGCGGGTGTTGGCACGTGGCCGGTCGCATACAACCGCGCGACTGCGCTCTGGTTCGATCGCCGTCTCGGGATGAGCCTGGGCATCGCGAATGTCGGCATCGGACTCGGCGCAGCACTGCTGCCGGTGCTGGTGAGCACCATCGTCGCACGTTACGGCTGGCGCACCGCGTACCTTTCGCTCGGCACGTTGGCGATCGTGATTCCCTGGCCGGTGGCGTGGGTGTTCCTGAAAGATCGGCCGCTGGAGCGGCGACCGCATGCCGAAATTGGTGCGCTCGCGCCCGGACTTGCGTTTGGTGAGGCCCGTCGGACGCACACGTTCTGGCTTGTGATGGGTGGCTTCGTGGCACTCGGCGCTGGCAGTTCTGGCGTCATCGTCCACCAGGTGCGAATCCTCGTTGATACCGGCATGACGATCGCGCAGGCAACCGGCATGCAGGCGGTGCTCGGCCTGTCGCTCATCGTCGGCCGGGTCTGCACGGGCTGGCTACTGGATCGCCTCCATGTCTCGACCGTCATGACCGCGCTGTGCCTGGCAGCGGGCGTCGCCATTGCGCTGCTCGCCGCGGGCGCGCCATCGTCGTCGGCAATCGTTTGCGCGGCAATGGTCGGCTTTGTCGTCGGAGCGGAGTTCGACGTGCTCGGCTTCCTGGTGCCGCGCTACTTCGGCCGCCGCGCGTTCGGCCTGATCTACGGAGCCATCTTCGCAGGGTTCCAGATCGCGTCGGCCGCCTCCGTCGGGCTGCTCGGCTGGTGGCGCGGCACGCATGGCTCGTACGTGCTCGGGCTGGGCGTCATCGTCGCAGCATTGGGCATCGGTGCGCTGCTGTTCTCGCGACTCGGCGCATACCGCTTCGCCGCTCGGTCGCAAGGCGACTGACCGGCCACCGCTTCCTGTTCCTAGGCCTGCAAGGGCAGCCTCGCGCTGCCCGACGGGCACCGCCTTGCCAATTCAATAACACGAGGAGACAAAATGAAGATCAACGTACCCCTGACGACGGCTGCCGCTTTGGTGCTCGCTACTTTCGGCATCGTCACACCCGCGGCCGCGACTGAGGCGGGCGGTAACTCGTACGCTCTCGGCGTGGAGACTGCTTTTTCCGGGCTCATGCCGGCCGATGGCTTCCACCAGTTCGTGTACTACGCGCACTACGAGGCTGACACCAACAAGGGCAATGACGGGAGCGACAACAAGGCGCTCGCGTACTACAAGCTGCGCTCGGACACAGTGTCGACCCGTTTGTCGTACGTTTGGCCCGGCGTGCAGCTCTTCGGCGCCAGCATCGAAACACGTGTCGCGTTGGTACTGCCAACGATCGATCTCTCGCTGGGCATCGCGCGGCCGGCACCACTGACTCCCATCGACAAGAGCGGGTCCACCACCGGGTTCGCAGACCCCCAGGTTGCGCCCGTGCTGCTTGGCTGGCACACACCGACGCTGCACCAGACGGCCGGCTTCGAGACGTTCCTGCCGATCGGCAGCTACGACGTGAACAAGCCGGTCAACGCGGGCCGCCACTATTTTCAGGTGGCACCGATCTACGCGGTCACCTGGATCCCGGGCAACGGCTTCCAGGGCGACATCAAGCTTCGCTACGGGATCAACGGCGTCAATCACGAGACGCACTACCGGTCGGGTGACGAGCTGAGCATCGAGCTGAATGCTGACTACCGCGTGCTGCCGAACCTTTCCCTCGGTGCCAACGGCTTCGTCTACCGCCAGACGACCGACGACCGGCTTGCGGGCGCTGCCGTCAATGGCAATGGCAACCGAGGACGGGTGGCCTCGATCGGCCCGATCGCGGCCTGGAACATCACGCCGAAGTTCCTCGTGCTCGCCAAGGTGCTGCCCGAATTCGATGTGCGCAATCGCGGCGACGGCACACGTTTCTGGCTGCAGGCCAAGCTCCCCTGGTAACCAAGGAAGACCGAATCACCATGAAACTCCTGACTATTGACACGGGGCGCGAGGGCGAGCCGGGCGCCTTGTTGGCCTCAGGTGAGATCCTGCACCTGCGGAGGGCCGCACTGCCGGGCACGACAGAGCGCTGGCTGCCACCTACCATCGCAGCACTTCTCGAAGCCGGCGACGACGGTCTGCAGATCGCGCGTGCAATCGTCGACCGCGTCGAGAACGCCGACGAGGCAGACCTCGCCGTGCTACGCACGCGCCACGCGATCACAGACACGAATACGCCACTTCTGGCCCCCATCCCGACGCCGCGCCTGATCGTTGCGGCCGGCCTCGCCTATCGATCGCATCTGGCCGAGATGTCCGGCACCCCAACGCCGCCACACCCGACCGCGTTCATGAAGAGCCCGCACTCGGTGACCGGTGGTGAGCGCCCGATCCGGCTGCCAGCGGACGCACGCGAGCAGGTCGACTATGAGGGAGAGCTCGCCGTCGTATTCGGCTCCGAATGCCACCGCGTCAAGGCCGAAGACGCGCTCGAGCACGTAGCCGGATACACGGTGGCCAACGATATCTCTGCGCGCGACTGGGTGCGGGACGTCTGGGGTGCAACGACGCCATGGGATGCGAGGCGTACCTGGGAGGTCAACATCATGGGCAAGCAGTTCCCAGGCTTCACAGCGCTCGGTCCGGTGCTGCTGACGCGCGACGAGGTGCCCGACGTCAGCCGGCTGCGACTGACAACACGACTGAACGGCCGCGTCATGCAGTCAGCCGAGGTCTCAGATCAGATCTTCGACCTCGCACAGACGATCGCCTGGTTCTCGCGCTGGTACCACTTCGCGCCCGGCGATGTGCTGCTGACAGGCACCCCGGCCGGTGTCGGTGTTGGCCGCAAGCCGGCGGTGTTCATGCGCGTGGGCGATGTCGTCGAAGTCGAGATCGACGGCATTGGCGTACTGCGCAATGCCATCGCGGCGCCTTGACACGTAACTCCGTCTCACCTTGTCTGCCTCACGGTAGGCGTCCTCAACCCCCCAAGAGATCGACATGTCCGTCATCCTGATCAACACGTTCATCGTCCCCGAAGAGCGGGAAGCCGAATTCCTTGCGAACTGGAAGAAGACCACAGAGCATTTCAAGCAGCGGCCAGGCTTCATCGAAACGCATTTGCATCGCAACACCGGAGTGGGCAATGACACGTTCCGCTTCATCAACTACGCGAAGTGGGAAAGCGCCGAAGCCTGGCGCTCCAACCACGAAGCCTACCGTCCGACCGAGTACGCGATCCCGGGCGTCAAGGGCCATCCCGCGATCTTCGAGATCATCATGGACGTCTTCAGCGAAGTGCGTGTTGTGTGATCCACGCAAGGGCGTGCTGCGCAGAAGCCGGTGCCCTTCATCGCCATCGCGCCAATGGCCCACGCGGGCACGCGCGCGGGCCAGGTACCCGGGTGAATCGATCCCGCGACGAGCTGAGTATTTGTGACGATGCGGGCGCCGAAAATGACGTGCCCATTGCCCATTGCCCAGTGAACGGGAAACGTCGTCGAACTGAGAGTGGAAGACGGTTGCGCAGGTGATGCAGTCGTCGCCTTCAACACGATTTCAGTATCGACAAAATGGGTTGATTTTACCGATATAAGTTGTTTTACGAGTAGAAGACTGTTGGTCAGACTCCATTTCATCCCTTGCTGCCGCTCGACCGATCCCGGCTCCCTCGGCAATGCAACCGTTGAAAGACAGCTGTCATGCTTGCCAAGCCGCTCTCCCGTCTCGCTCACCCCCGCGAAATGATCCGCCAGTTCACGCCGAACTGGTTCACGGCCACGATGGGCACGGGTATCCTCGCCCTCGCGTTGAACCAGTTCCCGTTCCCTGTCACTGGCTTGAAGAGTGTTGCGCAAGCACTCTGGTTCGCGAACATCGCTATCTTCGTGCTGTGCACTCTGCTGTATGTCGCGCGTTGGGTGTTTTTCTTCGATGGCGCGAAGCGCATCTTCCAGCACAGCGTGATGTGTATGTTCTTCGGGGCGATCCCGATGGGGTTGGCAACGATCATCAACGGCCTCTTGGCATTCGGCCCCGCACACCTGGGCGACACCGCCGTGCAGATCGCGTCGTCACTGTGGTGGCTCGACGCAGCAATGGCACTCGCGTGTGCGTGGCTCATTCCTTACTTGATGTTCACTCGGCAGGATCACAGCCCGCAGAACATGACGGCGATCTGGCTGTTGCCCATCGTGGCCGCCGAGGTCACCGCTGCGTCGGGTGGGCTTTTGATTGGCCATCTCGAGCTTGGCGCGCAAGCCAACCAGATCCTGTTTCTCAGCTACGCGTTGTGGGGAACCTCGGTGCTGCCGGCGCTCGGGATCCTCGTGATACTGTTCCTGCGCATGGTGCTGCACAAGCTGCCCAAGCGGGACATGGCAGTCTCCAGTTGGCTGTCGCTGGGCCCCATTGGTACCGGAGCACTGGGCTTGCTGCTGCTTGGCGAGCAGGCGCAACGGTTATTCGCCAACACACCGATGGCGGCGCTGGGCGTGGCAGCAGATGGCGCTGGGATCGTCGGCGCGACGATCCTCTGGGGGTACGGCGCATGGTGGCTGGCACTGGCTGTCCTGATCACGCTTCGCTACGTCCGTGAAGGTCTGCCTTTCAACATGGGCTGGTGGGCCTTCACGTTCCCGATCGGGGTGTTTTCAGTGGCGACGCTTGCTCTCGCACGCATGACAGGCGCCGGCGTTTTCGAAGGGTTCGGCGCTGCTTTTGTCGTGCTGCTGGCGGTCTTCTGGGTGATCGTCTCCCTGCGTACGCTGCAAGGTATTTATCACGGTGATCTATTCGTCGCGCCGTGCCTGTCGGTTGGCACAGGCCTGAAGCTCCCGTCACCGGAAGAGCAGTGGGATAGGTCGACACTGGTCGCGATCTGAAACCTCGCTGCGCCTACCGCAGACGAATCTGAAGGCGATGTCATGAACGGACTTTTGCCCCATCTGGCTCCTTCTGAATGGCAACTGGTGCCGAGAAGCCAGTTGCCACGACGTCGTGTTCTGGCCCCCGGATTCATGACCGCTCTGGCACCGAGGTCGCGCGGGAACTGGTCTCTACGCCACTACATGTGCCGGAACAATCGGCGCGGCATTTGGCAGCCACGGAACGTCCTTCGGCGGCGGCGCGGCCACGGGCAGGGCCTCGATGGCGATCGGCACCGCGGCCAGAAGCGGAGGCGCTGCCGAACGTGCGGCGACACAGGCGAGGTCACAAGATACCCGCCTTGGTCGCCAGGCCGACCTGCACGGTAAAGCGGTCATCCGGCGTGAACGATTTCACTTGGCCGCGACACTCAGTGTGAGGGCGCCCCTCGGAGTTGGCGCTCCCCGGACACGATCTTCTAGACGCCGAAGCTGACCCACACCTCAAAAGCTTGTTCGGCGTGGCTCAGGGCCTCCGGGGCAGGTGGATAGCTGGCACCCTCGACAGCCTTGAGCGCGGCCCTGTCGACGATGTTCATGCCGCTGCTGACCACGATTCGTGCGCCGCTCGGGCGGGTGTCGTTGAGACTGAAGGCGACGCGCGCACGGCCCTTGAAATCCTGCGCCTTCGCGGCCATCGGGTACTCGAATGCGCCCTGGACGGCAGCGCGCACCTTGGCGATGTACTCGGCCGACGGCGCCGCCGACGCCGCGGGGGCTGGTGGAGGTGCGACCGGAGCGGCAACGGGTTCCGAGGTGTGCACGAGAGCTTGCGTGGGCGGACTCGCGACGAGTGGAGGCGGGGCGGGCACGGGTGCCGGCTCAGGCACCACTGGCAATCTCACCTCGGGCAGCGACAGCGACTTGGCGCGCGGAGGCGGGACATCCGGCTTTGGAAGGGGTTGCGCCACAGGCGGCGCGGTCGGCGTCATGAGATTGACGGAGAGCACGACGGGCTCGTCGTGCTGCACGTGTCGCGCAGCGCCAACGAGCAACGCGACGACGATCGCGGCCTCGATGGCCGCGGTCATCCCCAACGCCTGCCAGCGGGGACGGACAGACATGCCGTGCGGCGGATAGGTTGCAAATGCTGTCATGGCGCGTTCCGGGGGACGAATTCAAGCGGCGGCAACGCCGGCCCGGGAAATTCTCTTGATTTCATGTGACAGTTCGATGGAAAGGGACGGCCCCGAAAGGCCGACGTCCTCTCGTCCAAATCAGAAGTCCGCCTTGACGCTGACCATGAAGCTGCGCGGCGCTTCCCACTGGCTCTGGGACGTGCTCAGCGGGGCATCCGCTTCGATCAGGGTGCGCTTGTTGGTCAGGTTGAACACGCTCAGTTGCAGCTTCAGGCGCTTGAGATACGGCGTGGGCAGCGTGGTGAACGTGTAGCTGGCGTTCAGGTCGATGTTGTCGACCGCCGGCATGTGGGTCGTCGAGCCGCAGAGGCCCGTGGTGCCCAGCTTGGTGTTGCACTGGGTGCCGATGTGCTTGTACATCAGCGACTCGTCCCAGTTGCCCTGGTTGAACAGCTCGCCCAGCGAGTAGGTGTACTTCGGCGCGTTGGGGACCGCGCCGACGAAGCCAGCGCCCGTCGCTTGCGGCTTGTTCGCATTGCTGCCGAGGTAGTTCGCGTCGTTGAGGCCGAAGTTGGCGTAGGCGGCGAAGCCGTAGCCGAGTACGTAGGTCGCCTCCGCTTCGGCCCCCTTGTAGATCGCCCCGCCCACGTTCTGGTAATCGGGAAGCTGGGTGGTGCCGGTGTTCTCTTCCAGGTTGTTTACCGTGATGAGGTACAGGTCGGCATCGACCGTGAGGTTGTCCGACTTGTGCACCGCGCCCAACTGCAGGTTGGTGGTGGTTTCCGGCGTGGACTTCTGACTGTCCTGTGTGCCCGCGCCCAGGAAGACCAGCTGCATGCCCTTGGCGAATTGCGCGTAGACGGAGTCCTGCGCGCCCAGCTTCTGGTTCACGGTCAGGAATGGCAGCGACGCGTGGTACGTCCAGTCGTAGTGCTGGGCGTCCAGCGCCTTCTGGTTCATGGCCGAATCGAGGTGGAAGTCGTACAGCATGTACTTGTAGCCCGGCGTCACCGTCAGGCCAGGCGCGGCCGTCCACTCGAACTCCACGAAGGGCTGGTACTGATGCCATCCGGATCGCTGGTGGGCGAAGTTGCTCTTGGTCACCACGCCGTTGGCCGTATCGCCGGTGGCCGTGTCGGTGACGCCCGGCAGGATGTCTCCGGTGGTGAGGTCCTTCTCGAGGTTGTGGCGCGAGGTGTCGGCACGCTCGAACCAGATACCGGTGCGCAGCAGGCCGAGATCGCCGAACTGTTTGGTCGCCTTGAAGATGTCGCCCCAGACGCGGTAGGCGTTGAGCTTGTCGTAGCCCGGCACGTCGCCGTTGGGCAGCGTGTACTTCTTCTTGTTCATGTCGGCGTACTGCAGCGACGCGTCCGCGGTGCCGTTCCACTGCGTCGGGTCCTGGCCGGCGGTGGTCTGGTTGGTGTACGCGTAGGAATAGAGGTTGTTGTCGGTCTCCCATCCGGCACCCCAGCTGCTCTGCACGCGGACGTAGTCCATGTCCGTGCGCTTGCCCTCGGCGTTGTAGCCCCAGTAGCCTTGGCTGCCCGGATCGTTGTTCAGCGAGTAGTTCTTGCCGAGTGCCTTCACCTGGGCCACCGTGGTGCCGTCCACGTTGTCCGGCGTGTCCGTGCGGATGTAGTTGATGGTGCTGAACAGCGTCAGCACGGAGGTGTCGCCCAGCGGCCGCTGGTACTTCACCGTCAGGTTCTTGCTGGCGATCGCGTTGTGCGTCAGGTAGCCGTCGCTGTCCATGCGCTGCGCGTTGATCTGCAACGTCGCATCGCTGCCTTCCATGCGGCCACTCTCGAAGGCGACGCCTTCCAGGTTCGTGCCCCAGGAGCCCAGCGAGGTGTAGGCGCTGATCAGGCGCGTCGCAGAAGCCTTCTTCGAGAACATGTTGACGCTGCCGCCGTAGGTCGAGTAACCCAGGTTGCTGGCGTTGCCCGGGCCGCGCTCGACCACCATGCCGCCGATCACCGAGGCCGGGAAATACGCGGTCGAATGGTGAGTGGGGCCGTTGGCGTCGCCGAACGGGATGCCGTCGAAGGTGACGTTGTATTCGCCGTCCTGGAAGCCGCGCAGCGTCATCTTCTGGTCGGACAGGCCCGGGCCGTTGGTGGCGGGCGTGGACGCGACGCTGGGCGCGATCGCCAGGATGGTGTTGAAGTTGCCGGTGGGCGGCGTCGAGTTCTCGATGAACGCGCGCGAAATGATGGACTGCGGCTGGGTGGCACTGAGGTTGGCCTGCGTCGGCGCCACCGCGGCCGCGGTTCCGCTGTTGGCGTTGACGGACGTCTGCGTCGCGGCGCCGCCGCTGCCGCCGACGGTGCCCAGGTCAACCGGATCGGCGTGCGCGAGTTGTGGCCCGGCGGCCGCCATCGTCGCGATGGAGAGCAGCACCTTATTCAAGGCGAATGGGCATTTGCGGATCATGATGAAAAGTCTTTCTGCGCGGGGCGTGCCGCGACGGCTAAAACGATGAAGGGAAAGAACTCGGTGCGTTCAGCGCGGCAGCGGCGCGAAAGCTATGCCGCGGATGACGGTGTCCGGCGCAGATGCCGCCAGCACCCGGAACGCCTCGTCGGCGGGCAGGTGGTTGGCCAACAGGCTGTCGGTGATGCCGACCACGAAGGTCTGGCCGGTTTCGTCGAGCGACGAGGTGGTGGCGAACAGTTCGACGCGGCCGTCGACGACGCGGCCAGTGAGGCCGATCAGGCCGGAGGTGCCGACGTGCGCCGTGTTCGGCTGCAGGTCCAGGCCCTTGGACAGCGTGTAGTCCAGCTGCCAGGCGCCGCCGACCAGTGACCACTTCTGCAGGCCGCCGTCGCCCGGGCCGTGGCGCTTGGGCTGGCCGCCGTCGGCGATGTACAAAGTCGAGGCGTTGGCGAAGAAGAAGTTCTCGGGACTGAGGTTGGCCTGGCCGCTCGTGTTGATGCCGTTGCCGCGGCCCTCCGCCACCGTCACCTGGTCGGAGAGGCCAGGCAGGATCGCGGGCGTGACGGCGGCGGTCGGCAGTCCGTCGCCGTACATCGCGATGTTGGCTGTCCCCGGGGCCTCGGGCGTGCCGCCTTGCTTGGTGTCGGTGGACACGTACAGCTTGCCGTCGGCGATCGTCGCGATGCGCACGTCCGTGCCGTGATAAAGCACCGTACCCGACGACGCTCCGGCGCGCACGTATTGCACGCCCTGGGTGGCGTCCCGCTTGTGGCCCTGGCCGGCGACGTAGAACGCCGTGCCGTCGATCGTCGCGACGCTGCGCGGGTTGTTGGTGTCGGCGAAATCGAACAGGGCGGTGCGCGTGTCCACCTCGCCTTGGGCGGTGACGGCGGCAACGACGCGCGGCACGGCAATGACCGACCCGTTCTTGAGGCTGCCTGTCTGCGCCAGCGCCTGCGTGCCGTAGGCGTTCTTCTTGTCGATGGTGGCGTCGTTGAACACCGCGGCAGGGATGCCATAGCCCATGATCAGGAGCAGATGACCGTCGGCCGAGAGCTGCAGCGTGCCTTCCGACGAGGAGCCGTACTCGCCCGAGATCGGGAAGTTCACCTCGCCCGCGGCGTTCTTGAAGCCGCTCTGCGGCAGCACGATCTGGCCCACGAACGCGCCCGTGGTCGTGATCTCGCGCAGCACGATGGGCGCTGCCCGGTTGTGCTCGTAGTGGCCGGTGTTGGCGCCGTTGCCGTAGACGCTCAGTACCAGGTCGCCGGCGTGGAACACGTCAGCGGCCTTGGCCGGCGCCAGGGTTGCGAAGGGAGCGGCGACCAGGGCCGCGCGCAGGATGTGGGAAAGAGGTGAGTGCATTGGGAGGGTCAGTCAAGGAAAGTTGATGTCTGGCAAGGCTGGCGTGCGTTCGGCCTTCACGGCGTGCAGCAGCGTCGGATCCAGCTTCAAGGCGGCGAGGATGGTCGGCGCAACCTGCGTGGTGACCACCGGCGCGGCGTCCGCGCGGCCAGTCCAGGAAGGCAGCGAGACGATCAGCGCGACGTGCCGGTCGTCCGGCGCGTCGCCACCGTGGTCGGCGTCCTTCTTCTTGCTGGCGCTGTAGAGCACGCCGGGGTTGGGGAAGACGACGATGTCGGGCGCACGACCCTGCTCGGGGTTGCCAAACTTCTCGGCCAGCGCCGCGCCGGACAGGATTCGAGCCTGCGGGCCGTCTGCGCAAATGCCGGTCGCCGTACAGCCTGCGTTCGCTTTCAACAGGGCGACAACCTCAGCGGTCCGGCTTTGGTCCTTCAACCAGATCAGGCCGACGTCGTCGGTTTGGACCAGACCAGTCCCGGCGAGACCAGCACCCTCGCCGATGACGCCATGCGCTTTGAGCAGCGCGGTCAGCGTGTCGCCGTGCTTGACCAGCGTCGCGTGGTCGCTGGCCGACTGCCCGTGTTTGGCCGTCAGGACAACCAGCGTCGTGGCCGCCAGGTGCTTCTCGTTCAGCTCCGCGACGACGCGCCCGAGCGCGGTATCCACGTAGTGCAGCGCCGCCGCCACCTGCGGGCCGGGCGTGAAGGCACCGTCCACGTAGCCGCCGCCGTTCGCATGGATCGCCTTCTGCGCGACGCTCAGGGTCTGGAAGTTGGTACCGAACAGCGTGGGCACGGCGCCATCGGCACCCGTCGAGGTCTTGCCATCGATCTGGTTCAGGATGATGCGAAGGTGCAAGTCGTCGAAGATCTCGGTGTGCGTGTAGCCATCCTCGTAGTTGTGGCCGGTCGCCGCATCAACGGAGCTGATCTCGGTTCGCGCAAGGTCATCCACGCCGTGGCCCGACGGCCCGTTGACCCAGTCGTAGGCCCAGGCGTGCTTGTCGGCCCACGCCGTATGTGCGCCAGGCAAGCCGGCCTTGACGGCCTCGAACACGGTATTCGTCTGCAGGTAGTCGTGCGGCTGGACTGGCACGCAACGACCGTTCACCAGCGCGTGCGGGATCGCCTGCGGATTGAAGTCGCCGCCGCCGTCAAGATGGATCGCTTCGCCACCATTGACGGCGTCGAGGCCGACGGTCTCGTTGAGCACCATGTTCCAGCCGGTCGCGCCGGTGCAATGCGCATCGCCCGGCGCGTACAGCGTGCGGTCGTAGGACACGTCGTAGAACAAACCAGCGCTCTTCGGCGTACCGCCGGTGAGCAGCGCGGCGAGGCCCGGGAAGGAGTCGGACAGGCCCGGCGTCGTCGCGTTCGTGTAATGCACGCCAGTGTCGGCCAGGGCCGCGATGTGCGGACATGTCGAGGCCGCCATGCAGCGCGCCACGTCCTCTTCGTGCAGGCCGTCCACGCTGAGGAGAAGGACACGCGCGACGGCGCCGGCATCACGCGCCGAAGTCGTGGGCATTGAGTGACCCCCCGAACCTAGCGCGCACGCGGTCAGCGAAGCGAGCGCCGCCAAGGCAGTGGCGAACAAAGTGAGGCGGCCGGGGTTCATGTGTCATCTCATCCGTATTCGAGCGAAGGCCGAACGGTAGAAATCTCACATGACGTTGCCGTGACCTTGCACGCTACCTTGCGCGAGTCTGTGCGAGTTGTTGCGCGGATGAATACACTCGTCTCGAATCGACGGTGTACTAATCCTTAACTAAGACTTCGTGGGGCAGGCTTCGGGTAAGACGCTTGAAGCGTTTGTCGGTACTTGGTCGGGACCTGCCTCGCAGACGCTCGCCTCGAGCTTCAGCAAACGCGGTCTTCGATAGCGCGCGCTTTGTCGCGACTACAACCGCTCGATTTTGGCGCGGACTGGTCCGAGGCCGGCAAGCAGCAGGCGCGTATGCAAGGCAATTTGCTGCTCGGTATCCGGCCAGCCAAAGCCTGGGAAGACCAAGCGCACTGCGACCAGGCCATGAATGCCGGCCCAGATCGACTGAGCCAGCACCCGGGCCGTGAAGCCCTGGTCCGAGATCAAGCCAAGTTCGATTGCCCTGGCGACTTGGGCCTCCAATCCCGCGAAGACGTGCAATCCAAATCCACTGCGCCATCCTTCGGGCCCAGAGTCCGACCGCACAGGATCGAGCAGCATGAAGGCCAATCGATATTCATCGGGATGAGCCAGGCCGAAGCGGATGTAAGCCGGCAAAGCCTCGCGGAGGTATTCGAAGGGTCCCGCTGATCGTTGTTCGATCTCCTCGAGCAAAGCCTTGAGTCCGCCAAAAGCAGCGTCGATCAAAGCGTTGAGGATCGCTTCCTTGTTCTCGAAATAGACATAGATCGACGTCTGAGACAACCCGACCGATTTCGCAATGCGGCGGGTTGAAATGGCCTCAACGCCTTCTTGCTGGAAGAGCAGACGAGCGGCAGCAAGGATCTCCTGGCGCCGCTCATGTCCACTGCCCCGCGGCTTCTTGTGTTCCAACGAAACGCTGAAGGTCTTCTTCTTGGGTTGAGGAGGCACGGTGTCCTTCTTTCTTGAGGATTGCTCGCATTCGTCGTCCTCATCCAAAAGTCCGAGCGGGAACGATGCAAACCATTATACTCACTGCTCAGTGTTCGATGAACACTTGACCATCGAGGGGAATGAGTTCAATCGCAGACGCTCTGTACAGAGCAACACGTTCGAGCCGTCATTCCTCACCTCTCCAAATTGCCAGAGACACGTCAACATGAAGCCGTGGAGCATGTCCTTTGCCGTCGTCGCCGCGCTCGCGGTCGGCTGCGCGGTCTTCATCTCCAGCACGGCCTGCGCATCGAGTCAGCAGGCGCCTCTTCAGGACATCAAGGGAGTGGGTTGTGCCGTTGGCGTCGATTGGCGCGAAATCCTATCCCGTCCAAATCACCAGCGCCTCACTCCAGAGCCAGCGTGCGAATCAAAGCGCCGCCAACGCAGCACGTCGAAGTAGAAACCCGATGCAGAAATCCTACGAAGTTGAACCACACAGGAAGCACGCGTCAGGCAGAACCCGGCAAAAGCGCTCGGAAGCCACACGCAATTCGATCCTCGAGGCGTCGATCGAAATGCTGTCGACTGATGGCGGCACCGAGTTCAATACAAATCGCATCAGTCGCCGGGCAGGGGTCAGTATCGGAACGCTCTACCAATATTTTGAGAACCGAGAGGCGATTCTTCTCGAGCTATCGCGCCAACATCAAGGCGGCATAGCGGCCACTCTGGCGGCCTTGACCGATTCGACACGCGGCGCGTCGTTCGAGGATGCGGCAAGGACGCTGATACGCGCGACCATTGAGGTGCACGCCGCCGATCCACGGCTGCACGAAGCGTTGAGCAGGATCGTGCCGTCGCAACAAGCCAACGAGCAAGATGGCTCTTCACTAGTCAGAGCCAGCCTTGCCGCGCTCTACCGCCGACACCAGGCTCAGCTGCGTGTTGACGATATAGACCTTGCGGCCTTCGTGACCTATGAGATGGTGGCCCATCTTGTTCATCGAGTGGTCGCGCAGGGCGCATATCCCATGACTTCCCTGATGCTAGAGGACGTCGCTTTCCGAGCAGTCAAGTCCTACCTGGATAGCGGCTAGCACGCATGGTTTCTCGCCGGCGGATCGGTCGCCATTCTCATTCAAGCCTCAATACCAGCATCAGCCGAAGAGTTCGGGAATGAGTGCGGCTTAGTCACGTCCCGTGAAACTTAGGGCCTCTCGACCGACCCTTTAATCGGCGAGTAATGCAAGCGAGCAAGCGATGCCGCTTGCGCTGTGCAACCTGGAAAGAAACCGAAAGATATGACCGTCTCAAACACCTATACGCGCGCACTATTGCCGATGCTACTGCTTTGTGCATTCTCGGCTCGTGCAGCGGACAACGAAGGTGCAGCTCGCAGTGCCGACGAACCTGAGAGCTACCACTGGGGCCTTGGCATCGGAGCCGACGTCAGAAAGAGTCCCTACGAAGGCATCGGGTCGAAGACGACCGTCCTGCCATTGGAGTCGTTCGACAATAGGTATGTCCGGCTGTTCGGCAATCAGTTCGACATCAAGCTGCCCTCGTACGGTGCGTTCGACTTCTCGCTTCGCACACAAATTACCCTCAACGACGGCTACAAGGCCTCCGACTCCCCGGAACTCAACGGGATGGCAGACCGCAAGAGCGCGATCTTCGTCGGCGGTGCCTCGACTTGGCACACCGACATTGCGAAGGTATCGGTGACCTGGATGAAGGATATTTCTGGCCACAGCAAAGGTTCTGAGTTCAAGCTCAACGCCGAGCATCCCTTCCAGTTTGCAGAGCGCTTCGAGATCGCTCCGCACGCCGAATTCGCTCGTCTCGACTCGAAATACGTCAACTACTACTACGGCGTGCACGCAGACGAAGCGACCGTGAGCCGCCCTGAATACCTCGGAAAGGCCACCTCAGACGTGCAAGCTGGGGTGCGCTTTGGCTATCTGTTTGCGCCCAAGCAACGGCTCCTCCTGGACATCACTGATACGCGCCTCGGCTCGGGCATCACCGACAGCTCGATCGTTGCCCATAGGTCAATGCCAGATGTGAAGATCGGCTACATCTACGCGTTTTGATGAACCGGCGTCGAATGGGGCGATCGCTGAGACTGATGGGATCTGTCCTCCGTACGTTTCCACTGGCGACTCGTCGTCGGGTGGTGTGATTCAAGCGGCGGTGAGAGCGGCGGGCGCAAGGAACCTTGTCGCGTGATGGCGTTCAAGGTATGCAAGGCCGACGCGATCCACCGCCGCTCGTCGTGCCTGGGTTGTTGTGCTTTCAAGTACCCAGGGCGCCTGCTGCCGGTGATGGCCCCGTACGCGCAGCGCCGGTCAGTGCTGCTGCTGACCGCGGACAGCCTCTTGGCTATTCAGCTAGCGCGGACGGCAATGAGAGAAGTGATCCTTGCTCATGAGCACATCAACGCGATGCACCTTGGCCGCATCGACCAGAATGGTATTCATGCGTGCGAGGTCGCGGAAGATCTCGCCACCACCGCCCTCAACATGCGCCTGACGCCCGGCCAGATCGGGGAAGGCTTCGAAGATGCCGAAGCTCGTCTGCGAAAACCGAACGGCGAACCATGGGCCTGTTGCGGGTTCATCTTCAACGCAGGCCTGGATGTCTCGCAGCATCTGTACCACGGCCTCCTCGTGGCCAGGTCGGGCCTCGATCTGGATGAAGAAGGCCTTCCGTCCTTCAACGCCTTGTTCGCCCAGCACCTGCACTCCCCCGTGAGGGGTGAAGTTGTTTCCCGATCTCTGCGGGTCCTCTTGAAGGGGCAGTTGGGTCATGGGCGCGTCTGCTGGATTGATGCGCCCACTGTAGGGTGGAGGCGGTCTCCACCCATGCCTGAACGTCGACTTTCCTTGCCTGATTGTCCCGGCCAGTCCCTTTTGCTCGCCGTCTTGGCCAGAATGCGTCATGTCCGAAGAACTGAAGCAGGCGGCCCTGCGCTACACGGGAAGGCACAACAAGGCCGACGGCATTACCGTCACGCCTGTCCGGGGCCTGCACCTGATCCAGCGCACGGCACCGAGCGAGCTGGAGCACACGGTGGTGCATCCGTTGGTGTGCGTAGTGCTGCAGGGCCGCAAACGCGTCACCATGGCTGGCAGCGCGAGGTCGTATGACGCCGGAGACACGATGGTCGTCACCGGAAACGTGCCGACGATGAGTCGAATCAGCCAAGCCAGTGTCGCCAACCCCTACTTGGCGCTGGCATTGGACCTAGACGCCACCGTCATCACGGATCTGGTCATGAGCGCGCCTGAAATTCATCCGCCCCCAATCGCTCCCGACACGGGCGAGGATCTGCACGATGCCTTGCGCCGCCTGATGCGGCTGTTGGACCAACCGGCATCACTCGCGGTGCTCAAGGATGGCTTGATCCGAGAGATTCACTACTGGCTGCTGCTGGGCAGCCAAGGCTCTGTCATCGGCAGGCTGGGCCTGCCCGACAGCCACCTGCGACGCATCGCGCGCGCTGTGGCGATCCTGCGGGCAGACCCCGCAAAGCCAGTGCAAATTGAGCGCCTGGCCGCGGCTGCCGGTATGAGCCGCTCAGCGTTTTACCAGCACTTTCATGCCATCACTTCGCTGACGCCGTTGCAGTTTCAGAAGCAGCTCAGGCTGATCGAGGCGCGCCGCCTGATCCTTTCCAAAGGCAAGATCATGAGCCAGGTCGCTTTCGAGGTGGGATACGAAAGTGCTTCGCAATTCAGCCGCGAGTACAGCCGAATGTACGGTCAGCCACCAATCCGGCATAAGCAGGCGGCGTCTGACCGGTGGGGAGATGGTACGTAGAACCACTCGGGTTTCGCCCTGAGTGACAAGCGCGCTGCCGGTTCTCTGTTCTATTAGGAGATGGTGTGGGCGCCCCCTGCCGCGCCGATCCTCCGCCGAGACTTTTGTAGCGTTGCAGATGACGATGCCATCGAACGCAATCGCACTGGGCGAGCGTACGCACGGCCACGGTGAGCCGGAAGGCAGTCCTGATCGACAAGAGCGGGTCACGACGACCGGCCATGCGTGACTTGGTCGCGGAGAGCGGCCTGGACATCGAGCTTCGGTAGTTCAAATTTCTGAGGAACGGCATTGAGCAGGATCACCTCGTCGCCAGCCACTCTGGCGACCTTGATAAGGATTGCTCGCATTCGATTTCATGGCTTGGATTTCTCTGGAACGTCTCATACCGTATCGCTATACTCAACGATCAGTGTTCACTGAACACTTAACGATTCGGATGGCCATCCCTATGAACACGAGACCTTCGTCAACCACTTCCGTCGTCCCCATTTACGTACGGCAGATCGGCTGGCTTGCATTGTTGGTACTCGCGCTCGTCATTGGGGGTTGGTCGCTTCGGTACGCGTTACCGCGTCCGCCGGACGTTCCACCGCTCGAGAGCTTCAAGGCAGAACACCTCGCCTTCATCATTCACGCAGTCACCGCGTCAATAGCGCTGTTGCTAGGGCCATGGCAACTGCTGCGAGTTCTCCGTCAGCACCGCCCTTTGCTACATAAATGGGTCGGACGTGCATATGTGCTGGTTGTCGCGATCGCCTGGCTCGCCTCCGTACCCATCGCAATGAGGGCGCATACCGGCGGGGCGGCAGTCGCCGGATTCTTGTCGCTTGGTTTTGCCTGGCTGTGCTGTACCGCGCAAGGCCTGCGTGCGGCTCTGCGAAGACAATTTGAGTCGCACCGTGAATGGATGCTTAGAAGCTATTCACTAACTGCAGCCGGGATCACGTTGCGAATCTATCTCGGCGTGGTGTCAGCGGCTCATTGGCAGGTCAACGAGGTCTACGCCGCGATCGCCTGGCTTTGCTGGGTTCCCAACATCGCAAGCGCCGAGATTCTGATTCGCGCGACGCTGCCTGTCACCGCCGGGGGCCGTAAGCGTCGATAGCGTTGGGCGATGTTGCAGCGAGGTTCGAGCGGAGCAGCTCTTGCGTGCCGTTCCTTGCGCTAGCAACGTCCGCATGAGCGCCTGGCAGTACGAGAGAAGTCGCGGTGACGGCACGGCGATGTCTCGGGCGTGCCAGCGCCATGCGCGACATACCTGAGAAGATCGCCATCGACATGGGCGGCGTCAACACGGCGGCAATCGAGAGCGTACGCGCCGTCGCTGGGCTGGAGATCGAACTCCGGCAGATCAAGTATCTGAACAACATTGTCGGGCAGGCTCATCGAGCGAACAAGCGGATCGTTTGACTGATGCGCGGGTTCAAGAGCTTCTATTGCGCGCGGATACCGATCGGCAGCATCGAAACGACGCATGCGATCCGCAAGGGGCAGCACGATCGCCCCACGTGGCCAGCCCTGTCCGTCGCCAACCAGTTCTACTGCCTGGCTCATTGACCGCCTGCCGACTTCGGCGTTCGGTTCGCCTCGAAGCCGCTATCACGACAGAACCACGCTAGGCGCCTCAGGGGCGCCGCACCGCTTAGGAGCGGCGCGCAGGAAGCCGCCCCGCCACCTAGAGTGCGGAACGCGCTGCCTTCTCTCTCTTGCAGGTACGCCGCATGGCGAGCGCCGCCATGCGTCGAACCGATCGCGGGATCAACACGCTGCTGTGCGGCGCACCGTCCCGTGCCTATTCAATGGATGCGGAATGACGAGAAGGTGTCGTTGCAGGCATTGCCGACCCAGGACGTGTCGCTGGTGAAGGTGCAGGGTGTGCCGCCGAAGTTGGCGTCCGGGTAGGCGTCCAGCACCCAGCCCTGCGGAATCTTCACGGAGCTGACCCAGTCGTTGGGGATGTCTGCTGGAAGCGTCGCATAGTCGCCCTTGGCCTTGGGGGCGCTGTAGCTGCCGCCGAAGCTGACGTCCTGGAAGAACGTCACCCCGATCGCTCCCGCCACCGTGGCGACGCCGTTCAGCTTGAATTGCTGAGCGACCGCACCGTTGCAGCCCCATATCCGCAGCACGTTGCCGTTGCTGGCGATACCGTTTGGGGTGTCGAGGCAGAGGCCGGACTGCGGGTTGAAGATCGAGCCGTCGGCGCGCGGAATCCATTGCTGGCCGCCGACGCCGTTGCAGTCCCACAGCTCGACTTCGGTGCCGGCCGCGGTGCTGTCGCCCTTGATGTCTAGACAACGTCCGAGCGAACGGAAGGTGTTGTCGGTCAGGTTGTATTGCCAGTGCTGATCTACCGCGTAGGTCTGGCAGTCCCATAGCTGCACGTTTGTGCCGTCCGCGCCGACGTCGTCGCCGGCGACGTCCATGCACTTCATGCCCGGGCCGGTGACTGTGTTGACTTCGCCGCCGCGGCTGTCGCCGCCGTAACCCGCGGCCACGATGTTGGCTTGCACCGCCGCCTCTGTCGCGTCTGACGGATATCCCGACACCATCGAACCTTCGAAGAACGAGCCAACGCTCCAGTTGCTGTTGTCGCCGCCGGTGCCGAGCACGATGGCGCCCTCCAGGCTCATGGGGATGTAGCCGCCGCCGGTCGGCAGGGTGCCGTCGTATTGCGACGTCATTGCCTCGGTCTGCGCGTTGCCTGACTTGAGCGCGAACTGCGTGCGGCCGTCGTTCTTCAGCATCGCGGTGACGAAGTTGCTGGTCACCGGCACGTTGTTCAGGTTTGAGCCGTTCCCCATGAACAGGCCGTTCTCGAGGTCCGCTTGGACCCACGGCCCGGAGCCCGTGCACGGCGCGAAGTAGCAGGTAGTGCTCAGGTTGACGGCGTCCATATGGCCGTTGCCCGTGTCGCGGGTGCTCGTCTCGGCGTTGCCATAGTCGAAGCAGCAGCCGTTGTTGACTTGGTTGCCGCTGGCGACCATGTACATGCCTTCGGCGGCATTGCCGACAGCGACGCCGCTGGTCGCGTTGTCACGGTAGCCGTTGCGACTCGAGATGTAGAGCCCATACACTGAGTGGCCGTTCGCGA
>Ga0302314_10000510_pt1 | contig 72430 bp, 74 predicted proteins | sample III_Palsa_N2_3_FD_200533 | JGI IMG/M metagenome (GOLD analysis project Ga0302314, IMG submission 200533) | Peat permafrost microbial communities from Stordalen Mire near Abisko, Sweden - III_Palsa_N2_3 | ecosystem: Environmental > Terrestrial > Soil > Palsa > Peat permafrost | place: Sweden...
ACGAGCTGGTTCCGGACCCGCTGGAGAAATTCCTGCACGAGGCGGTCGCGGCTGCTGTGCGCCGGGCGGCAGAGACGGGCGCCTAGGCAGAACCTGGTGGCGGCAAAGGCTGACAACCGCCTGCTTCCTGCGGAGTGTTGGGGAGCTCGAGGACACGAAAGTTACGGTCCCAGATCGATCGCAAATCGATGGCGGCTGAGCTTAGCCCGGTGGACAGGATCTATGGAAGAGCGCGTGGCCTTCTTGAATGTCCGGTGAGCCGCACCCGGTCGCACGAATCTCAGCCGTCACGACCGCAGTGGCGTGCGGAAGGTTCATCAAGCGCGCGCAGCCACAGCGCCACTGCGGTCCGCGTGCTGAGAACTGCGGCACCAGGCTAGTAGGACACGCTCAGGCGCCGGTAAACGGCAGCCAAGAGCCATAGCGGCCCGATGAGCAGGAACTGCAAGTCCTTGAAGAAGGAGGGGCGGCGTCCCTCGATGGCGTGACCGATGAACTGCCCGACCCACGCCACGACAAAGATCACGAGCGAGGTCAGCCACAAGGGCCAGGGCAATGCGCTGAGCGCGCGCGTGAGCACCAGCAGCGCGGCAAATGCCACGAGCACTCCGGCGGCGAGGCGCCAGGAGAGCGCAAGGTAGTAAACGAGGGCGGCCGCGGCGGCTAGCGTGGCCCAGTTGACCCAGGGCGAGAGGCCCGCGAAGCTCTGCGGCACCGGGATGCTCCACAGCAGCCCCATCACCGCGAGCACGATGGGCGGCACGCACACCCAGTGCAGGAGCTTGTTGGTCGGGTTCTGGTGGCTGGCGGAGTACTCGCCCAGCCAGTCGCTCACGGTGCGCATGGGGCAGTAACGCTACCCTGAGGTGCGGGCGCCGGGCAATCCCGGCGCCCGCAGGGGGCTTTATCGGACTTAGGCGGCCGCCATCAGGCCGCGCAGCTTCCCTAAGGCGCTCGACTCGATCTGGCGGATGCGCTCAGCCGAGACACCGTACTTGTCGGCGAGCTCGTGGAGCGTGGCCTTGTCGTCGACCATCCAGCGGCGCTGCACGATGTCGCGGCTGCGCTCATCGAGGCGATCCATCGCACCGCGCAGGCGATCCGACTCGTCTTCCTCGCTCTCGGCTTCCTCGACCTGCAGCGCCGGATCGGCATCCGGTGAGGGCAGGTAGGCGGCCGGGCTGTACACCTCTTCCTCGTCTGACTCGGGCGTCGGATCGAAGGACATGTCGCGCGCGGCGAGACGCTTCTCCATCTCGGTCACTTCGCTCTCGGTCACGCCCAGCTCGCGTGCGACCGCGGCGGTCTCCTCGGCGGAGAGCCAGGTGAGGTTCTTCTTCATGCGGCGCAGGTTGAAGAACAGCTTGCGCTGCGCCTTGGTCGTGGCGATCTTCACCAGGCGCCAGTTGCGCAGCACGTACTCGTGGATCTCGGCACGGATCCAGTGGACCGCAAAGGACACCAGGCGCACGTTGAGGGAGGGGTCAAAGCGCTTGACCGCCTTCATCAGGCCGACATTGCCTTCCTGCACCAGATCGCCGATGGGCAATCCGTAGCCGCTGTAGCCGCGCGCGATGTGCACCACGAATCGCAGGTGCGAGAGGACCAGCTGGCGCGCAGCGGCCAGGTCTTCTTCATTGCGGAAGCGCTCGGCGAGCTTGCGCTCTTCCTCACGCAACAGTACGGGAATGCGGCTGACCCGCTCGAGGTAGGCATCAAGACTACCCAGCGGACCGGCTAAAGCGTGGTCGCCCATGCGGGCCACCAGTGCGGTAGCTGCAGTCATTGGATCTCCTGGGTGTTGGAACGGCATTCTAGCAGTCACCCACTTAGAGTGCTAAAGGGACTGGAAAGTTCCCTGGCCAGTCCCTATCAAGGGTCTTTTCAAACAAGAGCTTGCGCTCATCCTGGGGGTCCCGAATCCCTCCTAAGGAGGGGGCGCCGGGTGCCATTGGGGGTGCCACGGCCGAAGAGCTTGAGCGTGGCCGTGAGGCTGGCAGCGCGGCGGTGATTCACGGGGGTCGGGGAATTGGACCACGCGACGCACGGGAAGTGCCCGCCTGCGGGTATCCCGCCCGGCAGGCCTTTGGGCGTAAAGTCGCGGCGGCGCCCCGCACCGGGGCGCTCCCGCGCGGTACGAACAAGAATCATCAGGGGAGGCCTTTATGATCAGCCTGAGTGCACTGTGGCTGCCCATCATCCTTGCAGCCGTCATCGTCTTTGTCGCGAGCTCCGTCATCCACATGCTGCCGCTGTGGCATCGGAGCGATTACCAGGGACTACCGCACGAGGCCGAAGTGGCAGAGGCGTTGCGGCCGCTCGCGATTCCCCCGGGGGACTACTTTCTCCCCTGGACCGAGCAGAAGCAGATGAAGGCGCCGGAGTATCAGGGGAAGCTCAAGCAGGGACCCGTCGCGCTCCTGACGATCCTCCCCAACGGACCGGTGGTGATGGGGCGCCCACTCGTCCTGTGGTTCGTGTACCTGCTCGTGGTGTGCACCTTCTGCGCGCTCCTCGCCTCGCGCCTGCTGCCCTTCGGCACTGCCTACCCCAGGGTCTTCAAGGTCGTGGTGACCGTCGCCTTCATGGGCTACTCGCTGGCGCTCATCCAGAACTCGATCTGGCTGCGGCGCTCCTGGGTCGTGACGCTCAAGAGCTGCTTCGACGGGCTGATCTACGCGGGCCTGACCGCGGGCACCTTCGGGTGGTTGTGGCCGCACTGAGGGCGCCCCTTGGCGGGCCAGCCTGCTGTCGACTGCGTCACGTGAGTTTCGAGTTATGACCGTGAGCGCGTGCAAACAGCGCATTTACAGCTACTTCGCGCACCAACACGGATGAAAACTTAAAAGTACGTCACGTATGCGTGACATAAGACCTGCTCTGATAGACTCATCCAAGAGGTAACGTCGAGGCGCGGGGGTCGATGAATCACGGTCGCTGGTTAGGAATGACGGCAGCGTGCTGCCTGATGCTCGGCACCACGGTGTCGCGCGCGCAAGGCCCCGGCACCACAGTGCCGACGCACCTCAAGTACGCCAACCGCGCCTCGCAGGCGGCGCCCGTGCTGCGCTCGAGCGCCGCCCTGGTGCTCGATACCACCCACTCCGCGGTGCTCTACTCGCGCCACTCCGACGTCGCGATGCCGATCGCCTCGATCACCAAGCTCATGACCTCGCTGGTGGTCATGGAGGCGGCACAGCCGCTCGATGAGATGCTCACGGTGAGCGATGACGACCGCAGCTTGGGCAAGGGGTCTGCCTCGCGGCTCACCCCGGGGACCCAGCTGACGCGCGGTGACCTGATGCACCTCGCCCTCATGGCCTCTGAGAACCGCGCCGCGCACGCCCTCGGGCGCAACTTCCCGGGCGGGGTCGCCGCCTGTGTCATCGCCATGAATGCCAAGGCGCGCGCCCTGGGCATGACCAGCGCCCACTTCGTTGAGCCCACCGGGCTCTCGGATGAGAACGTCGCCAGCCCCGAGGACCTCGCCAAGCTCGTGATGGCCGCCGCCAAAGTGGCCGCCATCCGCGAGTACTCCACCGACAGCGACTACGTGGTGCAGATCGGCCGCCGCATGGTGCAGTTCCGCACCACGGACTCGCTCGTGAACAAGGCGGACTGGAACATCGTGGTGCAGAAGACCGGCTACATCTCCGAGGCCGGCCGCTGCCTCGTCATGCAGACGGTAATCGAGGACCGCACCGTCGTGATCGTGCTCCTCAACTCCTTCGGCAAGCGCACGCGCGTGGCCGACGCGGCCCGTATCCGCAAGTGGATGGAGTCGACCCTGGTGGCCAAGGGCGGTCCGCTGCCCGCGACGACCTGAAAGTCCGCCGGCGCTCTAGGCGCGCGGTTCGATGCGCTGCAGGTGGCGCGCGGCGGAGATCCAGGCGCCCAGCCACCCGAGCACCACCCCGGCGCCGAGCAGCGCGCCGACGTCCGTGAGCGCCAGCCCCTCGAGCATGTAACGGCTGCCGTAAAGACGCGCCAGCGTTGCCACGGAGTCGCGCAGCAGCAGCACGATCATTGCCAGGATCCCCCAGGCGAGCAGCGCCCCGCCGAGCCCGTAGAGCATGCCCGTGTAGAGAAACGGCCGGCGCACGAAGGCGTTCGAGCCGCCGACGAGCTTGGTCACCTCGATCTCCGCACGCCGCCCCTGGATCTCCAGCCGGATGGTGTTGCCGATGACCGCGAGCACGCCGATACCGAACAGCACGACCGCTATCACGAGCACCCGCTGCAATACCTCCAGGATCGCGTTGAAGCGCATCACCCATTCGGAGTCGACCTGCACCAGGTCAACCTCCGGCCAGGCGGTGAAGTAGTTGCGCAGCGCCTCGAGCGCGGCGGCCGAGCTCGCCTGCGCCTTGGGGCGCACGTGCAGCACGTGGGGCAGCGGGTTCTCCTTCAGTGCCGCCAGCGCATCCCCGAAGCCTGAGTAGGTGCGGAAGTCCTCGAGCCCCTTGTCCGCCGGGATCAGGGTGACCGAGGCGACGTCGGGGCGCTGCTGTGCCGCCTGCGTCAGCTGCTGCGCCTTGGCGAGCGGCACTTCGGTCTTGAGGTAGACCGACAGGTCCACGGCGCTCGCGAAGTTGCCGGTCGCCGCCTGCGCATTGGTGACGAAGAGCTTCAGGGCCGCCGGCAGCGCCAGCGCCAGCGCGATCACCAGCAGCGTCAGGAAGGTGGCAAACGGGGCACGCGCCAGGCGTCCGAGCGAGCCGAAGAGCGCCTGCAGGTGCCGGCCGCCGCTGACGCCGAGGCTCATCGCGTCGCCACCAGCGAGGGCAGCGGGTCAACCGGCGGGTCCCCCTGCAGCATGCCGTTCTCGAGCGTGATCACCCGCTCGCCGAACTCGCGCACGATGTGCATGTCATGGGTGGCGACGATGACCGTGACGCCGACGTCCTGGAAGCGCCGGAACAGGCGCATGACTTCCAGCGACAGGTCCGGGTCGAGGTTGCCGGTCGGCTCGTCCGCGATCAGCAGCGGGGGCTTGCTCACCACCGCGCGCGCAATGCCGACGCGCTGCTGCTCGCCGACCGACAGCTCCTGCGGCAGTAGGCGTTCCTTGCCGAGCAGCCCGACCTGGTCGAGGGCGGCGCGCACGCGCTTGTCGATCTCCTTCAGCGGCGCCCCCGCCACCGCGAGCGGCAGGGCGACGTTGTCGAACACCGGGCGGTCGGCGAGGAGTTTGTGATCCTGGAACACGACACCGATGCCGCGGCGGAAGGCGGGGATGTGACGTGCGCGCAGCGCCTGAGTGTTCTTGGTGTTGACGACCACCGCACCGCGCGTCGGCCGCTCCAGGAGCGCGATCAGCTTGAGCACCGTGCTCTTGCCGGCGCCGGAGCGCCCGGTGAGGAACACCATCTCGCCGGTGTGGATGTTGAAGCTGACGTTGCTCAAGGCCTCGCGGCCGTTGGCGTAGCGCTTGCTCACCCGGTCGAAGCTGATCACGCGCTCGCCGCCGCCGCCGTGCCCACCGGACCCTCGACGAGCGCTGCGGCGAAGGCATCCGCGTCGAACTCGCCGAAATCCTCGCTCGCCTCGCCCACCCCGATGTAGCGGATCGGGATCTGCAGCTGCTGCGCGATGGCGATGACGATGCCGCCCCTGGCGGTGCCGTCGAGCTTGGTGAGCACCAGACCCGTCACCCCGACCGCCGCGCCGAACTGGCGCGCCTGGGCGAGCGCGTTCTGGCCCTGGTTGGCATCCAGCACCAGCAGCACCTCGTGCGGTGCGGAAGGATCGACCCGCTGCAGCACCCGTTTCACCTTCTTCAGCTCCTCCATCAGGTGTGACTGGCTGTGCAGGCGCCCGGCCGTGTCGGCCAGCATCACGTCGCTGCCGCGCGCACGCGCCGCCTGCAGGGCATCGAACACCACCGCCCCCGGGTCTGCGCCCGTGGCCTGGGCCGCGAAGGCGGCGCCGGAGCGTTCCGCCCACACCTTCAGCTGCTCGATCGCCGCGGCCCGGAAGGTGTCGCCCGCGGCCAGCAGCACGCTTCTGCCCTCATCGGCGCAGCGGCGCGCCAGTTTGCCGATGGTGGTGGTCTTGCCCGAGCCGTTCACCCCGACCACCAGGATCACGAACGGACGCTGGGCGGCATCGATGACGAGCGGGCGCGCACAGGGTCTGAGGATGTCCGCGATGCTCTGCCGCAGCGCTGCGATGAGAGCCTCGACGTCGGCGAGCTCCTGGCGCGCCACGCGCCTGCGTAAGTCCTCCAGGATCCGCTCGGTGGCCTCGACCCCGACGTCGGCGCTGATGAGGCGGGTCTCGAGCTCCTCGAGGATCGAGGCATCGATACGCCGCCCGCGCACCAGGTTCGCAAGATCGTAAGTGAGCCAGGAGTTGCCGCGGTTCAGCCGGCTGCGCAGGCGCTTGAGGAAACCCGGGCGCTCATCGGCGGGGGAAGCTTCGGGGACACGTCGGAACATAGGGCGGGCATTGTAGCGGGCCGCCGGCACCGGGCGGTCGCTTCCGCGGGATGAGCGCGGGAGCGGACGCGCCCTGGGGTAGGCTTACATCCCAGGCACAGCGGCGCTCACAGGCGCCCGAGGGGGAGGCAGTTGCGGCCGGCCGGCAAGTCGGGCAAGCGTGCGGTCAGCACACCGCGGCGCGCGAGCGCCTCGCGGGTGCTGCGCATCATCGGGGGCACCTGGCGCGGCCGCAAGCTGCGTTTCCCCGATGGCCCGGACATCCGCCCGACGCCTGACCGCGTGCGTGAGACCCTGTTCAACTGGCTCGGCGGCCGCGTCGCCGGGGCGCGCTGCCTCGATCTGTTCGCCGGCAGTGGTGCCCTCGGACTCGAGGCCCTGTCGCGGGGCGCCGCTTCCGTCAGCTTCATCGAGCACGACCCGCGCGCCGCGCGCGAGCTTACCGCCCGTCTTGCCGAGTGGGGCGCGGCGGGCGCCCGGGTCGAGTGCCAGGATGCGCTCGCCTTCCTGCGCGGTAGCGGCAGCGCCTGCGACATCGTATTCCTCGATCCGCCCTTTGCCTCGAACCTCATCGGCGCCGCCGCGGAACTGCTCACCGCCCGCGGCTGGCTGAACGAGCGGGCGCGGGTCTATGTCGAATGCGCCGCCAGCGGTGGGACGCCGCAGCTGCCTGCGACCCTCACCGCCCTAAAATCCAAGCGGGCCGGCGAGGTCGGTTATCATCTGTACGAGTACCTGAAGGCCGACTGACTGGGCATGAAACGCAACGCCGTCTACCCGGGGACGTTCGACCCCATCACCAACGGGCACCAGGACCTGGTGCGCCGCGCGGCCGGCATTTTCGATGCCGTGATCGTCGCCATCGCCGCCAACCCCAACAAGACGCCCATGTTCCCCCTCGAGAAGCGCGTGCAGATGGCGCGCGCGGTCTTGAGCGAACTCAGCAACGTCACGGTGCAGGGCTACGCGGGCCTGACCGTGGACTTCGCGCGCCAGCAGCAGGGGGCGGTGATCGTGCGCGGCCTGCGCGCGGTGTCGGACTTCGAGTTCGAGTTCCGGCTCGCCAACATGTCGCGGCACCTCGACCGCGACTTCGAGACGGTGTTCCTCACCCCCCAGGAACAGTTCACCTTCATCTCCTCCACCCTGGTACGCGAGATCGCGGTCCTGGGCGGGGACGTGAGTCAGTTCGTGCACCCGATCGTGGAGGCGGAACTGAAGAAGCAGCGTCGCGGCTGAACGCATGCGCGCCACAGCGCCTGAGGAGCGATCCGGCCCGCAGGGCGCCCGGGTGCCGGTCGAGGCGAACCTGCTGCCGCAGCCCGATCAGCCACTGCTGCGCAGCGCCTGCGTGCGCGCATCGCTCGCCTCATCCTGAGGGCACGCGGGGAGGCAGGATGGCGCCTGCTGCAGCACCCTCGCGCAGACTCGTTGGCAACCCCGCTGCCATTGGCCGCCTGGTGTTGTGCAGGTGTGCTGCGCATTCGGGCGCGCGTTCGTGACCGCCAGCGTGCCGGCCACGGTCTCCATCATTCTGCCGTGCTACAACCGCCTGCAGTACCTGCGTCACGCAGTGGACTCGGTACGGGCGCAGAGCTTCGAGGACTGGGATCTCATCGTCGCCGATGACGGCTCGGACGCGCCGACCGCGGCCTACCTCGGGCAGCTCGAGCGCCTGCCGCGGGTGACCGTACTGCGGCTGCCTCACTCGGGCAGTCCGAGCGTTGCGCGCAACGCCGCGCTGCGAATCGCGCGCGGCACCTACGCGGCGTTCCTGGATTCTGATGATGTATGGTCGCCGAACAAGCTCGAGCTGCAAGTGGCCGTGCATCGGTTGCGCCCGCTGCGCCGCTGGAGCTACGTCGCCATGGACCGCATCCACGAGGACGGCACGCTGATGCTGGGCGAGCCGCGGCGCCCGACTCCGGACGGGGCGATCTTTGGAGCGCTGCTGTGTCTGGCTGCGGACATATCGATGTCGGGCGTGATGGCCGAACGCACGTTGCTCCATGAGATCGACCTCTTCGATGAAGGGCTGCCGTACTTTGAGGACTTCGACTTGTATCTGCGCCTGAGCCTGCATAGTGAGGTCAGCGTCGTCAGCGAAGCGCTCGTGCACACGCGCAGCCACGCCGAGCACTACTCGGACAATCGCGTCGGCATGCTGGAGGGCAGGGCTGCGCTGCTGCGCAAGGTAGGGCCGCAGGCAGAACGGCTGGGGATGAAAGCGCTGCTGCGCCGCGAGCAGGAGGGCAACTACGCCGACCTTGCCCGCGCCTATGCAGCCCGCGGACGGCAGGGCGACGCTTTGCGGTGTCTTTGGCGGGCACGCTACGCAGCAGCACGCGACTGGCGCTGGTGGCGCGCCTGGGGTGCCTTTGGCAGGTCGCTGGTTCCCGCGTGGGCACGCGCGGGTTATCGCAGGTTGCGCAGGTGAGCGCGCCGGCCACCAGGGGCGCTGCGAGCGCGCCTGCGCTGCATGTCAACAACTTCGACCTGATCCGGCTCGCCGCTGCGCTGCAGGTGGCCTACATACACTGTGCCTGGCACTTCCGCACCCTCGAAAGCGACCGGCCCCTGAGCTCGTTCATGGCCCTGTTCCCCGGGGTACCAATCTTCTTTTTCACCAGCGGCTTCCTGATCAGCAAGTCCTTCGAGAGGAATTCGAACCTGCGCGAGTATGCGTGGAACCGCGTGCTGCGCATCTATCCCGCCCTGATCGTCTGTTTCGTGCTATCGCTTACGGCGACCTGGCTGTGCGGGTTCTTCGCTGGCCAGGAGGTGCCGCATGGGCAGTTCAGCGCCTGGGTGCTGGCGCAACTGACGCTGGGGCAGTTCTACAATCCCCCCTTCATCTCCCGGCCGCCGATATGGGCTCTGAACGGCAGTGCCTGGACCATCACGGTGGAACTGCAGTTTTACGTGCTGGTGCCGCTCTTGTACCTGTGGCTCGGGCTCGCGCGCCTGCCGCGCCGACGCTCGAACCTGATTCTGGGCGGCCTGATCGCGGTCTTTCTGCTCTTGAGGCAGGTGTGGCCGGGGACTGACCCGGGTTTCGGCGGCGCCCTCGGGCCGCAGATTCCCGCAGCCCTGTTCGTGCCCTGGTTCTACATGTTCCTCGTGGGGGTGCTGTTTCAGCGCAATTCCGCGTGGCTTAAGAGCCTGCTTGCGGGCAGGTTCGTGTATGTGTTCATCGCTTACTGCGCGCTCGCGGTGTTTGCGGCCCGCCACTGGCAGTGGTCCTTGAAGGATGCGCCCCATCCGGTGCTGTTCGCCGGGCTGGCGCTCGTCACCTTCGCGGCAGCTTTCTCGGCGCCGACGCTCGCCCAGCGACTATTGCGCCGTAACGATGTGTCCTACGGGCTCTACATCTACAACGCGCCGGTCATCAACGTGCTGCTGCTGACCGGGATCCTCGCGGGCCGGGTGGCCGAAGGGGTCGCGCTCGGCGCGAGCCTCGCGCTCGGCTACGCATCCTGGGTGTTCATCGAGAAGCCCGCGTTAGCCTTCAAGCGCAATCCGCTGTATTCGCATCGCACGGCCGGCTCAGGCGAGTGACGGCCGGCGGCCCCGGGGCCGCCACCGCGCATCACCTGGGTGCGCGTCGCGCTGGACGCTTGGTGCGCTGCCGCGCCTGAATCCGCGCGGGGCGCCCGGCCGCGGCGTTCCTCCTCGGGGTCTTTTTCACGGCCTTCTTTTTCGAGGCGGCCGCGCGCTTCGGGCGGCGGCGCTGCTTCTTCACCCGCGGCAGGCGGATGCGCACGGGCGGCGCGGGCAGGGTGCCGGCGCGGTGAAACTCCAGCGCCCGCCACAGATACCAGGCGGCGGCGCTGCGGTGCGGTTTCCAGCGCTCGCCGTACAGGGCCAGCGCCTTCGGATGCGGCAGCTCGCGCAGGCCGTAGGCGGCGCGAAATCCGGCACGCACGCCAAAGTCATCCACCGGCAGCACGTCCGGGCGCCCGAGGCGGAACATGAGCAGCATCTCCACGGTCCAGCGGCCGATGCCGCGCACCTGCGTGAGGCGCGTGATGATTTCCTCATCACCGAGCTCGGCGAGCACGTCGTGGCCGGGGACGACGCTCGCCAAGGTCTTCTGCGCCAGGTCCTTCAGCGCTGCGACCTTGGCGAACGAGAAGCCCGCGGCCCGCAGCTGCGAAACCGGCGCGTCGAGCACCCATTGCGGGGACGGGAAGGGGCCTTCATCGCACGCGGCACACAGGCGCCGCAGGATGGTGTTGGCCGCGGTGCCGTTCAGCTGCTGGTGGGCGATGGCGTGGGCGAGCGCCTGGAAGGGGTGAACCTCCTCGCGCGCCTCCGGCGTGTACGCACCGATGGCCTCGATGACGCGCGCCAGCACCGGATCGGTACCGGACAGATGCCGCTGGATGTGCCTGCTCACGCCTTTGTGGCTCCCGCGAAGGATGGAGGCTGCTACTTCTGGCAGCTCGGGCAATAGTAAGTGGAGCGCTGGCCCTGCGTGAGCGCCTTCACCGCCGTGCCGCAGCGCCGGCAGGGCTTACCCTTGCGCTCGTAGACGTAGAGGCGCTGGCGGAAGTAGCCGGGTGCCCCGTCCGCCCCGAGGTAGTCGCGCAGCGTCGTGCCGCCGGCGCGGATCGCAAGCTTGAGGACCGTGCGCACCGCGCGCACCAGGCGCGCCGCCTCGGCGCGCGTCAGGGAGGCGGCGCGGCGCTGCGGCTTCAGACGCGCACGAAACAGTGCTTCACTGGCGTAGATGTTGCCGACCCCGACCACCAGGTGGCTGTTCATGAGGAACTGCTTGAGGGAAGCCCGTCGTCCGCGGCTGATGCGCCACAGGTACTCAGCATCGAAAGCACGGGCGAAGGGCTCAGGCGCGAGGTCCTTCAGGAGTGCGTGCTCGCGTGGATCGCCCGCGGTGTAGATGAGGCTGCCAAAGCGGCGCGGGTCGTTGAAGCGCAGCGCCAGGCCTGAATCGAGCACGAGGTCGAAATGATCGTGCTTCAGGCGCGGGGTAGCGGCAGGAACCGCGCGCAGGTTCCCCGACATCCCGAGGTGCAGGAGCAGCGTCCCGGACTCGAGCGAGAGCAGCAGGTACTTCGCGCGCCGGCCGACGCGCTCGATGCGGCGCCCGGCGAGCACTTCGGGCAGTTCGCGCGCCACCGGCCAGCGCAGCCGCGGTTCATAAACGTGCAGGGCGACGATGCGTCGCTTGCGGGCGTGGGGGCTGAGTCCGCGCCGCGTGGTCTCGACTTCCGGAAGTTCAGGCACGCGCGGCTTAAGGGGCCTTAAGCGCGAAGGGGCGGTTACTTGATCTTCGACTCTTTGTAGGCGACGTGCTTGCGCGCCTTGGGGTCGAACTTGCGCACTTCCAGCTTGTCCGGGTGCAGGCGCTTGTTCTTGGTAGTCACATAGAAGTGGCCGGTACCGGCCGAGGACAACAGCTTGATCTTCTCGCGCATGGCGGCTCCTTAAGGGTTCGCCTTCAGATCCTGCGGCCCTTGGCGCGCAGTTCCTCGACGACCTTCTCGATGCCCTTCTTCTCCACGGTACGCATGCCGTTGGCGCTCAGGCGCAGGGTGACCCAGCGCTTCTCGGTCTCCACCCAGAACCGCTGCGTATGCAGGTTCGGCAGGAAGCGGCGACGCTTCTTGTTGTTGGCGTGAGAGACACGGTTACCGACGGCCGGCTTCTTGCCGGTGATCTCGCAGACGCGGGACATACGAACAACCTTGAGAGATTTCAGTGACTTAGGGTCAAGGGGATGCGTCCCCTCGATTTCCCGGGCCGGGCTTTATACCAGCCCCGGGGCTGGATCTCAACCGGGAGGCCGCACCGCCCTGCATTCTATAGAGTAGCCCGCCGCGCGCGGGCACGCACCCCGGGGGAGCGGGCAGCGCTTCAGAGCAGGCCGTGCTCGCAGAACGAGAAACACTGGCCGTCGCCGATGATGAAGTGATCGAGCACGCGCACGTCGATGAGGCCGAGCGCCTCCCTGAGACGCCGCGTGATGATTTCATCCGCCTGGCTCGGCTCGAGGACCCCGGATGGGTGTTAGGTTGCGTTTCTGGATGTAACCACCGTTTATTCCCCCTCGGCACCGGCCCTAAAGTTCCGCACACTCAAGTAGCCCCAGCCTCTGTCAGAGGCGAGTAGCCCGGGAGGGGTCTGGGGAGGGTTCGGCACAGATGGGCGGCCTACGGTGCGTCGATCGTTCAGTTCCTCGACTTTGGCGCGCTTGCGTGACCTGCCGAGCGAGGTGGCGCTTAGGCGTCTGGCGCTTGATCTTAAGCCAGACCGGACCTTCATTCCGCTCAAGGACGCGCGTAGCCGCCGCTGGCACGCGCGTACGACGCGCGGTGACTTCGAGATCCTCACCACCGGTCCCAGGTGGTACGACACCCGGGCTCGCAAGGGTGGGGCTGGTGCCATCGACCTTGCAATGCACCTGCTCGGGCTCCCGTTCGTCGACGCAGTGAAGCATCTGACCGCCCCGGCAGGCCTTCATGGTCCGGATCATCCTTAAGTCTGCGCTGCCGGAGCCGGCTGAGGTCCCGGAACGGCTGTGCGGGGCGGCCACGATGGCGGCGATGACCCCTCTGCGCGAGCCGCGGCCTGTCGGATTCCCGCTGCTCTTCAGCGCGGATCTTGAGCTCATCGAGCCTGCTGTCGCGTTCCTGCACGAACACGAAGTACAACGGGCCCACACGGTAGATACCGTGCGGACTTACGCCGAGATCCTCTACGACTGGTTCGAGACCCTCGAGCAGAACCGGATCGCCTGGAGTGAAGCGGACGCGGCGGATCTCGTCGCCTATCGCAACCGGATGCTCAAGGAGGCGAGCGCGCACACTCAGCGCCCTTACAGCGTCCGCACGATCAACCACCGCGTACGCGGGGTGCTGCGCTTCTACGAGTGGGCCGTGCGCAGCGGCTGGCTTCGGGCCTCGCCCCTGATCGGCCGCTCGAACGACTTCGCTGTCGGCCGCCGCACCCGTCCTCAGCGTGCGGCCGGGAAGGACGCCGACGCCAGTGTCTTTGCGCTGCGGCAGTTTGCAAGCCTCCCCCGACCCCTTTCGATGGCGCAGGCGCGCGAACTCCTCGCAGCACTCGTGCCACCGTATGACCTGATGGCTCGCTGGCAGCTGTACACCGGCTTGCGGGTAAGCGAGCTTCTGCGCCTCTCAGTCGAGGACGTCCGCAAGGCGACTAGGGCACAGCCCGCAACCCCTGAGCTTGCGCATCGGGTCATCGACCTCGTCCGCAAGGGCCGCAAGGCCGGCTACGTGATCGCCTCCGCGAGCCTCCTGGAGGAGACGGCGGGTTACCTCTCCACCCACCGCCGCGCGTGGGTTGCGCGCTCGGCGCGAAGACGAAGCAACGCGGAGGCCGCCGCGCTATTCATCGGCAGCCGCGGGACTCCGGTCAGCAAGAACCGCTACCAGCAGGTGATCCACCGTACAGCCTTTGGCTGCGGCCTGAAGGCGACCACGCACCTGCTGCGCGCCACGTTCGCCTGCATGATGCTCGCCCGACTCGAGCGCCTTGCCAGAGAGGGCGCGGCGATCAACGCGCTCCTGATCGTGAAAGTGCTGATGGGACACGAGCACATCGAGACGACCGATCGGTACCTGCGTGCGATTGCGGTCGACACCTGCGCCCTCGGGGAGGTGCTCGATTCGCTGATCCCGGGGGCGCAACGCTGATGGCCGTACGCCGGGAGCGGATGAGTCGGGTGTTGCCCCGGGAGACAGGGGGCGCGACAAAGATCCCTGTTCGCATCGATGCGCCGCGACGCGTGCGTCGCACCGTCATCGACTTCTCGGCCTTGCCGCTGCCGGCGGATGTCCGACTGGCGCTCGCGGATGCCTTCTGGAACCACCTCGGCGTGCGCTCGGTGCAGCAGATCCAGGTGCTATGGCAGCACGTCAGGGTTTTCGTGCGATTTGCCGTCGAGTCGGGATCGCTCCAGAGCCTGTCCGATGTTCATCATGATCTTCTCGTGCACTTTATCGAGTGGCTCAACCTTCAGTGTCGCGCGAACGGCGAGTCCTGGAGCAAGTCGAGCCGTGCGGGTCCATATCTGACTCTTCGCAGCCTGCTCCAGTGGCTGGCACGTTGCCGGCCGGGGACACTCGGGGAGCTGCACTTCCCGTTCAACCCGTTCCCTTGGCGCAACCGCGATAGTGGACGGGTTCAGCGGCTGCCCGCCCGGGACTTGCGTGAGATTCTCAAAGCCTGCGAGCGCGACATCACGGCGTTGCGTGCCTTGCGAGAGCGCGGCGAGTGCGGGCGCGCAGAGTCTGGAAGCACCGATCCCGCCGGCTCTCTCGGCGCACTGCTCGGGGCGATAGATGAACGCTACGGCGGGATCGTACCGCCGCGCAAAGTCCTTTCAGGGACGGGGCACCATCCAGTGGTCTGTGGACTATCCCGCCACGGGGGCATCAGGCAGGTTGAACCGCATCTCTATCCGCGGGCGGAGTCGCTTCTGCCTTACTACCTCGCGATCCTCATCCATACGGCCGGTAACCCGCAGCCCATCGCCGAGCTCTCCTGCGATTGCCTGCAACCGATCCCGCTGCTCGATGACCGGCAGACGCTCGTTTGGACAAAACGTCGGGCGGGCACCCCGCAGCGACGCTCCTTCCGCACGACTTCTGCGTTTGAGCCGCCCGCGCTGGTGCGAGAGATCATCGAGTGGACGCGCAGACTGCGGCCGCATGCGACGGTTAGCGCTCGTGACCGGCTGCTTCTGTTCAAAGGTGCACGCGGTGTCAACGCCTTGTCGACGGCGCTCGCAAAGACGCTCATCCGCGGCGATTTCCGCGCACGACACGGGTTGCCGCATTTCTCGCTCGCTTCGATTCGCCCCAGTGTCCTAAGCGCCTTCTATCGCGCCTCCGGGGATTTACTTGAGGTCAAGGCGGTGGCGAACCATCTACAGGTGGGCACCACAGTCCGTTACGTCGAAGCCCCGGAAGTCGAGGCGCAGAACCGTATGCGCGTCGCAGTGCTGCAGCGCGCTTTCATCGGTCATATCAGCCGCGCCCAATCCGAGGGAGCGCGCGCGGTCAGCACCACGCCTCAGGTGTCTCCTTCATTGATCCCGGACGCGCCGCGGCGACCGGCGGTTTCGATGTTCGGCTTCGATTGTAAGGATCCCCTGGCCGGCGTCGCGCCCGGAACGCGCCCGGGGGAGCTTTGCGGGAACTTCCTCGGCTGCTTTACTTGTCCCAACGCAATCATCAGAGCCGATCCTGCCTCGCTCGCGCGGCTCCTGCAGGCTCGCGATCACCTGCGCGCCGCCGCAGAACAGATCCATCCGGCGCGCTGGCAAATCGTCTACGCCCCGCTGCTCCACGTCCTCGAGGAGGACGTCCTGACGCGTTTCGCGACCAAAGAGCTTGCCGACGCGACATTGCACAGGGCCTCGTTGCCTCCGCTGCCGGAGTTGCGATGACCGGCCAGAGGGCTACAGCCAGCGCTGCCGTTGCCCGGCCTGAGAGCTCGCGCACCCTTCACGAGCACTTCCTGCGCGACTCTGCCTGGCATGACGCCGTATGGGTCTTCACTCCCACGAACGCGCTCGAGCACGAACACCCGGTACGGATCCGATGGGATTTCGGCTTACCGAGCGGCCGGTGCTTTACCGATGCGTCCTTCGCCCCATTGCTGGAGCACGCGCGCAGGCTGATCGCTTTGATCCGCGCACGCAGCCTGAGCACGGGGCTGCCGCAGCGCGCCACGACGGTCGCGGGTTACTTCAGTTACCTGCGCGAGCTGCTGCGGTGGATGGAAGGAGAGGGGTACCTGCGCTTTGCAGACCTCGACGCCAGCGCACTTCTGCGCTTCCAGCACTCCCTCGAGCGGCGCACGAACCCGAAGGGGGTCCCCCTGCAGCGGACCACCGTGCAGAAGTACCTGGACCTGCTGGTTTATCTGCGTCGGTATCGGACGGATATTGGCGATGGGCTGACGATTGAGCCTTTTCCCGGATGCAGCACCGCCGGCGCGGCCGGCGTGACCGATGCGGACCGCCGCAGCTGGCCGTACACCCCGGAACCGATCGCCGTGGCGTTGATTCACGGTGCCATTGAGTTTCTCTCGAGCTGTGCCCTGGACCTACTGCGCGCACGCGAGATTTACGCCGCCACCGTCGATGCCGTGCAGCGGCGCGGTCATACGGCGGAGGTTTGGCGTCAGGCAACCGCTCGGGCGCTTCAGAACATCACGCTCCAGACGCCCCAAGGGCCGCACACGATTGCATCTGCTGCCGATCTCGGTCGACTTCTGGATGTGCTCTACACCGTCTGCTTCGTTGTGATCTCGTACCTCGTGGGACCACGGGCAAGTGAGATTCTGCAGTTTCGAAGCGGCTGCGTGCGGCCGCTTGCGACCGAGGATGCGGGTGGCGATCCCGGGCTTGCCGTGATCGTGGGGGCGATCTTCAAACGCGAAGCGGCTTACCACGGCCGGCGCCACCAGTGGATCGCCCCGTCCCCGGCTCTGCACGCCATTGCGGTGCTCGAAGCGCTCTCGGCGCCGCATCGAGAGCGCTCGGGCCGCAACGAGCTATGGTTGCGAACGCGCGGCCATTACTTGGGTGCGAGCGAGTGGCAACGCGGCAGCTCCGCCCCCCTGAGAGTGATGAGTACCGGCGAGATGGGGCTATTTCTTACTCGATGCAGCCGCTGGTTTGACTTGCCGCTGCACGAAGGCAGACCCTGGAGGCTTTCCACCCATCAGGGCCGCAAGACCTTCGCGCGCTTCGCGGCGCTGCGCGACCGGTCGGCGCTGTTCGCACTCGCCCAGCATCTAGGCCATCGTGAACGCGGCATCACGGATTGGGGATACTCGGGCACCGATTACCGACTCAATCGCGAGATCGATGCGGGCATCCTTGAGCAGTCCGTATCCGCTTGGGAGCACATGCTGAGCACGCCGCAGCTCGGTGGACGCGCGGGAGCTGAGATCCTCGCCAGGCGTCCGCGTTTCCGGGGCGCACGCATGAAGGACGACCTCAAGCGCTACGCGCGTATGCTCGTCGATTCGGGGCTGACGCTGGGGGTTTGCGATTGGGGCTTTTGTGTCTACCGCCAGGAGCACAGCGCGTGCCTTGGCAGCACCACCGGTCCTAACCCGCTGCGCCGGGAGCCCTCTACGTGTTCGGGTTGCAAGAACTTCGCTGTTTCGACGCAGCATCGTGGCTATTGGCTGGAGCGGGGCCGCCGCTGCGAGGCATTGCTCAATGAGCCGGCATTACCCACACAGACGTTGAAGATCGCACGCGAACGCCTGAAGGAGGCGCTATCCATGGTCCGCTCGATTGACGCGGCTCAGGAGACCACACGTCGTGGCAGCTCCGTCGTCCGCTGAGCGACTCAGGCAGGCGCTTGTGGCCCTCACGGCGAGCGCGTCAGGCCATCCTGAGCGCCTATCCGTCAGCTCCCTATGCCAGCTGGCCAACGTCTCCCGTAACTCGCTGTATCGATATCATCCGGACATGCTGCGCGCGTTGCGCGAACACCAGGGACGGGCAGTTCCTGGGCAAAGAGGCCGTTCACCTACGACCATTGAAGCTCAGCAGGCTGAACTCATCGTTTTGCGCCAGCAGACTAAGAAGCTCGCCACGTTGGTTGATCACTACTACGCGGCGTTCCGCGAGGCCCAGGCGCTCCTCGCCCGCCGAGAGCAGGAACTCGCCGAGTTTCGCAAGCGGCTGGATTCCGAGCCTCTAAGAATCGCAGAGTAAGCCGTTCGCCGAGGGTAGGCGGTGGTTGGATGTAGTTATCATCGACAGGCTTGGATTGCCCCCGAGCTGCCACTACACTGAAAACCGACGCACCTATTGCTTTCCAACAATGACAAGCTCTCTGAACCCCTGCAACCGCGTGTCGTTGGCCTGCCTAGCCACGTCCCTCCTCGTGGTGTCCAGCATTTGCGCCGAGGAACCGTCAATAGAAATGCGCTTCGCGTGGCCGACTGTGCGAGAAGCTCAGGTCGAAGCTGTTAGGAGCTGGGAGGTTATGGGGACCGCGGTTGAGCCGAAGCCGATACTGCGGGTGAATTACGCACTGCGTGTTCGTAAAGTGCCTGGTGGATATGAAGCGGAGATTGCGGACGTCGACCTCACGATAGGTGGGCAGAGAGCAAACGACCAGGAAATGGCAGCAATTGCCCAAGGACTAGTGCTGTTCGGGCGTATCGATAGTCGCGGTAGATTCCTGGAGTTCTTTGACTTCGATCACCTACAGAAGAGCGTTCAAGCCGCGTACCGAGAAAAGTTCAAGGGAAAAACCTCGACGAGTAATGTTGAACAAGTAATAGATCGGGCAACCTCACGCGAGGTGTTGCAGTCTGAGGCTGATCGCACGTGGGAAGCTTTGGTCGGAGATTGGGGGGGATCGGACTTCCGCGTTGGCGTCCCGCAGAGCAAATCTCAGACTGTCTACATACCGGTTCTGGATCAATCGTACCGATTGGATGGACGAGCAAGTGTGTCGAACTATGAGAGGTGTTTGCCGACCGAGGCCAAAGCGACTTGTGTCAGGCTGCGATTTTCGGCGACTGCAGATCCAGCCACAGTAAAGGCAGCCATCAAGCGTGGCGTTGAGGGCTTCGGCCAGAGCATCGATGACCCGGGAGCTAACATGGCCGATACGCGCTTTGAACTAGAACTCCTCACCGAGCCGCGCACGCTGACTCCTTATTGGGCGAGGTGGTCGCGGGCAGTGACAATTACTACGGAAGTGGCGGGCGTGCCGGCGGCAACGGCCGGTAAGGAAACGACAACATTTGCCTTTAAGTATCTCCGATAAGCGGAGCCGCCAGTCGTTGACTTCCTCCAATGGAAAATGCCGATCAAAGCCTTGCACCGTCAGATGCGCGGCGCCAATCACTACCGATACTTAGAGAAGTCCTCGGTCGGCAAATGAGACGGCATCTCCGCCGGCGACGATGACGTGGTCGAGCAGCCGCACGTCGACCAGCGCGAGCGCCTCTTTGAGCCGTCGGGTAATGAGTTCATCCGCCTGGCTCGGCTCCGCGGCCCCGGAAGGATGGGGATGCGCCAGCACCAGAGCGGCGGCATTGCGGGCGAGAGCGAGCTTCACCACCTCGCGAGGGTGCACGCTCGCCTTGTCGATGGTGCCCCGAAAGAGTTCGACGTAGTCAATGAGCCTGTGGCGGCTATCCAGAAGCATCACGGCGAACGTCTCATGCTCCAAGGTTCCGAGCTTCATCGTCAGGAACTCCCGGACGATGTGCGGAGAATTCATTGCCATGCCCCGGCGTACACGCCGCGTCATCGCCCGCCGGGCGGCCGCGATGACTTCCGCGGGGGTGGCGGTCCGGAGTTCGTTGAACGAGCCGCGAACCCACAGGCGCTCAGCCTGCTGCGGCTCCGGCGTGGGGCTCGCGCGACCTGCGGTCGGGCCACGTTCTGGAGGCTCTGGCAGCGCCAGGGGCAACTGCTCCGAGGCATTCATCGACCCCGCCTCGCCGGGGATCCGGTACCCCTGGGGTCGGTGGTGACAGTTGCAGTGCAACATAATGGGTGGTTGTGGGCGAACATCACGGCGGCGGCATTGTGCAGAAGCGTCTGGCGCAGCACCTCGCGCGGATGCACCCCGGCGCGGTCGATGGTGCCGCGGAACAACTCCTCGAAGGCGATCAGCCGGTGGCGGTTGTCGAGGTAGAGGCAGCAGAACACCTCGTAAGGGCGGTCCCGCAGCTGGGCGAGGAGAAAAGTGCGGGTGGCCTCGGGGGCCGCCAGCGCCGGCCCCAGCTGCAGCTCTTCGCGGAAGTGGCGCCGCGACAGCTCCACGGCGGCTTTGAGGATCGCGTAGCGCGCAGGTCCCACGCCGCAGGTCCGCAGGCAGCGCGCCGCCTCGGCGTTCAGGAGGTGCCGCAGCGAGCCGAAGTCGGTGAGGAGCGTGCGGGCGAGCTCCACCGCCGAGCCGCCGCGCGTGCCCGAGCCCAGGAGCAGCGCCAAGAGCTCCGCGTCCGAAAGCGCGTCGGCGCCGCGCGTGAGGAGCTTCTCGCGCGGACGCTCCGCGGCGGGCCACTGCCTTATGCTCATACCGTGTGGTTCTAAGGAGGGGGAGAGGCAGTCTAAGGAGCGACCGGGCCTTGCGTGCAGGGCCACAAACGCCCCGGAATGCGCGGTTTGTCCTGAAACGGGGTGTGCGCTGGGTTTGCGCCGGCCCCTTGGGGCGGTGCGATAATGATTTCATCGGGAACGCCAGCGAAGGTCCCATGCACGGCAAGCGCATCCTCCTCGGGGTGACCGGCGGCATCGCCGCCTACAAGAGCCCGGATCTCGTGCGGCGGCTGCGCGAGCGCGGCGCCGAGGTCCAGGTTGTCATGACCGCCGCCGCGCGCGAGTTTGTGACGGCGGCCACTTTCCAGGCGGTCTCGGGCCGTACGGTGCGCAGCGACCTGTGGGATCCGGCCGCGGAAGCGGCCATGGGGCACATCGAGCTCGCCCGCTGGGCGGACGCGGTGCTCATCGCCCCGGCCAGCGCGGATTTCCTCGCCCGCCTCGCGAGCGGCCAGGCCGATGACCTGCTCGCGACCCTGTGCCTGGCCACGAGTGCCCCGCTCGCCGTCGCCCCCGCCATGAACCACCTGATGTGGAGCAATGCGGCGACGCGCGCCAACGTCGCGCTGCTCGCCGCCCGCGGTATCGGCATCTTCGGTCCGGGAGAAGGCGACCAGGCCTGCGGTGAGAGCGGTCCCGGACGCATGCTCGAACCGCTCGACCTCGCCGAGCGCGTCGGCGCCCTGCTGCCCGGCGGCGGAGCGCTCGCCGGCAAGCGCGTCCTGATCACCGCAGGTCCGACGCGCGAGCGCATCGACCCGGTACGCTTCATCAGCAACCGCTCCTCGGGGAAGATGGGCTTCGCCGTGGCCCAGGCCGCGCGCGAGGCCGGCGCCACCGTCATCCTGGTCTCAGGTCCGGTGGCGCTCGCGACCCCGGCCGGTATCACGCGCGTGGAGGTGGAGAGCGCCGCCGACATGCTCGCCGCGGTGCTGCGCGAGCTTCCCGGTACGGATGTCTTCATCTCCACCGCCGCGGTCGCCGACTACCGGCCGGTGCGTGCCGCGGAGCAGAAGATCAAGAAGAGCAGCGAGACGCTCGAGCTCGCCATGCAGCGCACCACCGACGTGCTCGCGACCGTGGCCGCACACGCCGAGCGGCCCTACGTGGTCGGGTTCGCCGCCGAGACCGAAGCGGTCGAGCAGAACGCGCGCACCAAGCTCATGAAGAAGAACCTCGACATGATCGCGGCCAACGAAGTGGGCCACGATAAGGCCTTCGACTGCGAGGACAACCAACTGATCGTGCTCGGGCGCAATGCGCGTCACGAGCTCGCGCGCGCGAGCAAGCTGACCCTCGCCCGCGGCCTGGTGGCGCTCATCGCGCAGGATCTGGCCGCGCGCGCAGTGCCACGCCAGCGCGGCTCGGCGCTCGCTTGAGTGTTCTTGGGGCCGCGCGGCGCACGCTCAGGGTGCGCATCCTCGATGCGCGCATGGGAGGGCAGTTCCCGCTGCCCGCCTACGCCACCGAGGGTTCCGCCGGTCTCGACCTGCGCGCCTGCCTCGACGCTGCGCTGGTGCTCGCGCCCGGCCAGGCCGAGCTCCTGCCGACCGGGCTCGCCATTCACGTAGAGGATCCGGGTCTTGCAGCGGTCATCCTGCCGCGCTCAGGCCTCGGCCATCGCCACGGGATCGTGCTCGGCAATCTCGTGGGACTGATCGACTCGGACTACCAGGGACAGCTGATGGTGTCGTGCTGGAACCGCGGCCGCGAGCCCTTCACGGTGAATCCCGGCGAGCGCATCGCGCAGCTCATCATCGTGCCGGTGGTGCAGGTGCAGCTCGAGGTGGTGCAGGAGTTCCCGGCCAGCCCTCGCGGCGAGGGCGGCTTCGGGCATTCCGGCCGCACCTAGGACCTTACTGGTCGTGGATGGTGTGCAGCTCGCGATAGCGCTGGATGTCGGCGTCAAACTGCGCCCGCAGCGTTTTCTCCTCATCGCCCTTGGCCGCCAGCGCTTGATCCTGCTGGCGCACCTCGCTCACCGTGCGCACCAGGTTCTCGGCCAGGTCATCGGGCATGCGGCGCCCGCCGGCTGAGCTGCTGTAGGGCTGGAAGGTCAGGGCGCGCGCCTGCAATGCACCCAGGCGTGAGCGCAGGCTCTCGACGTAGCTCGCGGCGGCGGCGCGCTGGCCCTGCAGCTGATCCAGGCGCACGTCGCGCAGCGCCTCGATGTCAGCCACCGAGGTATAGGTCGTTACGAGGAAGCTGTCGTGCTGGCGCTGCTTGAGGGCCTCGGCTTTCTTGCGTGCCTCGGCGTTCGCCTGCTCGGCGGTGAGCGCCGCGGCGATGTGGCTGACCTCCACGCCCTGGCTGTTCATGACCGCGCGGTCCTGCTGGGCGTACTGCGGCGGAATGTTGTCGCCGTAATGCACGACGCCCTGCTCATCCACCCACTTGTAGGCGATGCCCCCCTGCTTGCCGGAGGAGCTCGAGGGCGCGGCGTGCGCGGCGGCGGCGAGCAGGGCCGTGCCGAGGAGCACGGGCCAGATAAGACGCGGCGTGCGGGAGAACATGCGCGTAGTTTCCGGCGGAGCGGTGGCCTCTGGCAAGCTCAAAGAACGCCGTAGCGGCGCCGGTAGGCCTCGAGGGATGTGAGCTGCTCGGCAGAAATGCGCGCGAGCCCGTCGGTTGCCTGCGACAGCGCTTCGATCAGGTCTGCGAGTGTGACGATGCTCACACACCTTAAGCCCTCGTGCCGCTCGACCTCCTGCACTGCGGTCAGCGTCCCGCTGCCGCGTTCCTGACGGTCCAGGGCCAGTGCCACGCCCACCGGCGTCGCCCCCGCCGCACGGATGATCTCGAGCGACTCGCGCACCGCGGTGCCGGCGGTGATGACATCATCGATGATGAGCACGCGCCCCTTGAGCGCCGCGCCGACGATACGGCCGCCCTCGCCATGGTCCTTGGCCTCCTTGCGGTTGAAGGCGTAGCTGACACTGCGAGCGTGCTGCGCGGCGAGCGCGACCGCGGTGGTGGTGGCGAGCGGGATACCCTTGTAGGCGGGCCCGAACAGCATGTCGAACTCAAGACCCGAGTGCACGATCGCCGCGGCATAGCAGTGCCCGATGAGGTGCGCCGCTTCGCCGTCGCTGAACAGCCCGGCGTTGAAGAAGTAGGGACTCTCGCGCCCGGACTTCAGGGTGAAGCTGCCAAAGCGCAGGGCGGCGCGCTTGAGCGCGAGGTCGATGAAAGTGAGCTGGTATTCGCGCATGTCATATCATTGCACCATGCGCGTCATTACCGTCAACGTCTGCGGCATCCGTTCCGCCGCGGCCAAGGGTCTGTTCCGCTGGCTGCGCCGCCAGGCGGCAGACTTCGTGTGCCTGCAGGAGACCAAGAGCCAGGAGCATCAGCTTCTTGAGCACGACGTTCACCTGCCCGGCTACCACGCCTTCTTCAGCGACGCCCAGCAGAAAGGCTACGCCGGCGTGGCGCTCTACAGCCGCACCAAGCCCGACCGGGTGTTGCGCGGCTTCGGCGTCGATGAGTTCGACCGCGAGGGGCGCTACCTTGAGGCGCAGGTGGGGAAGCTCGCCGTGGTGTCGCTCTACATGCCCTCAGGCTCCGCCGGGCCGCACCGCCAGGCCTCCAAGGTGCGCTTCCTCACGGCCTTCGAGGCACACCTGGCGGCTCTCAGGCGCCGGCGCCGCCACTACATCATCAGCGGCGACTGGAACATCGCGCACCGGCCGATCGACCTGCGCAACTGGAGATCCAACCAGAAGAACTCCGGCTTCCTGCCCGAGGAGCGCGCCTGGATGGATGAGCTCTTCGGGCGGCGCGGCTACGTGGATGCCTTCCGCGAGGTGCGCCCCGGACCTGACCTCTATACCTGGTGGTCCAATCGCGGCCGGGCGCGCGCCAACAACGTCGGCTGGCGCATCGACTATCAGGTGGTGAGCGGCGCCCTCGCCGGCAAGGCGCGCCGCGCGGCCATCTACACGCGCCAGCGCTTCTCGGATCACGCCCCGCTCACCATGGACTACGATCTTTGAGGGCGGTGCCGGGGAACGAGCGCCCGCGCCTGCTGCAGCTCCTGGCGACGCCGAAGATGCTGGCGATCCTCCTCCTGGGTGGGGCGTCGGGGTTTCCGAACCAGATCACCGAGAGCGCCCTGCAGGCGTGGCTGAAGGACGTCGGCGCGAGCAACGAGACCATCGGCGCGATTTCCTACGTGGCGCTGCCATACCTGCTGAAGCCCTTGTGGGCGCCCCTCATCGACCGCTATCCGTTGCCCTTCCTCGGCCGCCGGCGCGGCTGGATCCTCGCGATGCAGCTGGCACTCACGGGGGCGATCGCGCTGTTTGCGCTGCAGAACCCGGCCGTCTCGCTGCCCGCATTCGTCGCCTGTGCGCTGGCCATCGTGTTCTTCTCCGCGACCCAGGACATCGCCTTCGATGCCTACCGCACCGACGTCACCACCCCGAGCGAGCGCGGCCTGGCCGCCGCCGCGGTCAACCTCGGCTACCGCGTGTTCGCCTATGCGGCATCGGTGGTGGCCCTGGTGATGGCGCAGTATTTCGGCTGGCGCAGCGCGTTGTTGCTGCTGGCGGGCGTGATGCTGTGCTTCTGCGTGGCCACGGTGTGCGCGCCGTCCTCGCACAACCAGTACCAGCCGCGCTCGCTGCGCGAGTCGGTGACGCAGCCGCTCAAGCAGCTACTGAGCACCCCGAGCGCCGTGACGCTCATCTGCGTGGTGCTCTTGTTCAAGATCGGCGACGCCTTCGCCAACAAGCTCTTCACCCCCTTCATGATGGACGTCGGTTTCTCCAAGGCGGAGATCGGCGCGATCGTGAAGCTGCTGTTCACCCTGAGCGCGCTCGGCGGCTCCATCCTCGGCGGCATCTTCATGGTGCGTCTGGGCCTGCTGCGCTCGATGCTGGCATTCGGGGTGCTGCAGGCCTTGAGCAACCTCATGTACTGCCTGCTCGCCGTGAGCGGCAAAAGCTACGCCGTCATGGCGACCGCCGTGGTCATCGAGCACGTGGCCGGCGCCATGGGCAACATCGCCCTGGTCGCCCTCATCATGGCGATGTGCGACGTGCGCTACAGCGCCTTCCAGTACGCGCTGTTGTCGGCACTCGCGCTGCTGCCGCGCTACACGCTCGGCTACCCGGCCGGCTGGGTAGCCGACCACGGCGGCTGGTACACCTACTACATCGTGAGCTTCGTGCTCGCCTTCCCCGGGCTTCTGATCGTGTGGTGGAACCGCCGCCGCATCGAGGCGCTCGACCACGAGCGCGCGACGGCCGGCGCGTGAGCGGGCCGCACGCCGCCGAGCCGCTGGACCTCGAGCGCGTCATCTGCCGCGTGGATGATCTTGAGGCCCGCAGCGCGCGCGCCTTCACCATCGGTGGCGGACGCTGGCCGCTGCGCGGCCTCGTGGTGCGCAGCGCGGGCGGGGTCCACGCCTATCTCAACCACTGTCCGCACGCAGGCCACCCGCTCGATCTGATCCCGGGGCGCTTCCTCACCGCCGACGGCGCGCTGCTGCTGTGCTCCTCGCATGGCGCGCTGTTCGAGAAGTCGACGGGGCTGTGCGTGGCCGGTCCGTGCGCGGGGCGCACACTGGTGCCGCTGGCGCTGCAGATACGCGGGGATCTGGTGCTGCTCGCCCCGGAGGTGGAGTTGAGCGGGCCGCCGGAGACGGCGATCCCGTGAGGGGCTCAGTCGAAGAGGTCGATGCCGTCGAGGGAGCTGGCGCGCAGATCCTGGCCATCGCCCAGGGAGTCCGAGCCCGCGCCGCGGCGCTCCGCCGCCTCGCTCTCGACATCCACGGAGCCCGTCCAGTCCTCGGGTGCCTCGGCCGATTCGAGCGCGCCGTCATCCCATTGCGTGTCCCAGTCCTCGACGTCCATCTCCTCGACCGTGCCGTCGAAGTACTGGATCTCGATCGTGCCGTCGTCCTCATCGAGGGCGACCACCTCGAACAGCGCACCACCGTTCAAGCGATACCAGTCACCAATTGCCGGCTGAGGACTCGCCATGGACGTTATCTCCGGGATGAGACACGATCGGCCGTGCGCGCACGCTCTGCAAATCATGTTGCGCCTCGCGCCTGAGGCTTTCAAGAACTTATTTGTGCATTTGCGCGCGCGAAACTCACGGTCACGTCGTCGTTGCAGGTTGCCCTTTTGCGCACAGCACCATGCTTGAGCAGTCGCTGAAATTCCTGGTGGTGTTTTTCGTCGTCATCGAGCCGATCTCGCTGATTCCGCTGTTCTCCGGCCTGACGCGCGGTGCGACGCCGCAGTACAAGCGCCGCATGGCGCTCAAGGCGGTGATCATCGCCGCCGGGATCCTGGTGCTGTTCGCCTTCGCCGGCGCCGCCTTCCTCGAGCTCATGGGCATCAGCCTGCAGGCGTTTCGCATTTTCGGCGGCATGCTGTTGTTTCTTCTGTCACTGGAGATGGTGTTCGCGCGCGAGTCCGGCACCCGCACCTCGACCGATGAGGCCGCCGAGAACAAGCGGCGCGCGGACATCTCGGTCTTCCCGCTCGCCTTCCCCTTCATCGCAGGTCCTGGGGCGCTGGCCACGATCCTGTTGTGGTTCGGGCCGCTGCACGCGGGTGCGCAGGCGGCACTGTTCGCCGGCTACCTCGTCGCGGTGGGAGCGGTGCTCGCGATCGCGCTCGCCCTGATGCTGCTCGCCGAGCCCTTGATGCGCGTGATCGGGGTCACCGGCGCGAACGTCGCCAGCCGCCTGCTCGGGGTGATCCTGGGGGCGCTTGCCGTGCAGTTCGTGCTCGACGGCCTGCGCCAGGCGTTCGGCCTCAGCTGACCGGCAGGCCCGGGCGGCGGCGGAAGGCGAGGTCCCATACCTCATGCCCGAGGCGCTCGCCGCGGCGCTCGAAGCGCGTCGGCTCGCGCTCCTGCGGCCGCGCCACGTAGCCGCCGCTGCCGGCGAGATTCTCAAGCCCCGGCGCCAGGCTCAGCACCTGCAGCATCTCCTGCGCGTAGGGCTGCCAGTCGGTGGCGAGGCGCAGCAGGCCCCCCGGGGCGAGCCGCGAGGCCGCGAGCAAGGCGAAGGGTGCCTGCAGCAGGCGGCGCTTGTGATGGCGCTTTTTGGGCCAGGGATCCGGGAACAGGATGAGGATCTCATCAAGACAGTCGCGCGCGAGCTGCCACGCGAGTACCTCCACGGCGTCGTGGCAGACGATGCGCACGTTGCTGAGCGCCTCGTTCTCGAGCGCCAGGAGCAGCCTGCCGACGCCGGCGCGGTGCACCTCGACCCCGAGGAAGTCGCGCTGCCGGTGGGTGCGCGCCAGCTGCGCGAGGTTGTCCCCGTTGCCGAACCCGATCTCGAGGGTCACCGGGGCCGTGCGGCCGAACAGGCGCGGCAGTTCGAGCGGTGCCTGTGAGAACTCGACGCCGTACTTCGGCCACAGCCCCTCGAGCGCCCGCAGCTGCCCCGGGGTGATACGGCCGGCGCGGGTCACGAAGGAGCGGATCGGGCGCGGGTGCTCGGGTTCTGTCATGGGATCGCGGACCGTGTGCTCGGCAGCCGATCTTACGCGGGGAGCGCCCGTCCGGGTCGGTCACGGCGCGCGACGGACATGGTATAAGCCGCAGCCTGACACGGGGCGGCGCGGGTCCGCATAAGGAGATGGAGCGATGTCGAAGTTCGTGATATTCGCGCTGACGGCCCTCTTGGGCGCAGGCGTCGCACTGGCCGCCGATGAGCCGCCTAAGCCTGACGGCGGGGTGAGCCCCGCGCAGCTCTCGCAGCAGTGCCGGATCGACATCCGCGGCGACAAGAAGGAGCAGTGGATGCGAGCGCCGAAGGCGGAGAGCTCGGTGACGCAGCACCACATCACGGCCGCCGGCAAGACCCTCGACTACACCGCCACCGCCGGCACCCTCATCGTGCGCGACGACGAGGACAAGCCGATTGCGAGCATCGGCTACGTGGCCTACACGCGTACCAGCCCCAAGGCCGGGGCGCGCCCGGTCACCTTTGCCTTCAACGGCGGCCCGGGCTCCTCCTCCTTGTGGCTGCACATGGGGGTGCTCGGACCCAAGCGCGTCATGATCACGGACCCGGATCCCACCCCTGCCGGTCCCTACCGCACGGTCGACAACGAGTACGGGCTGCTCGACAAGAGCGACCTTGTGATGATCGACCCGGTCGGCACCGGCATCAGCCACGCGGTGTGCGACCACAAGGACAGCGAGTTCTGGGGTGTCGACCCGGATGTGGATTCGATCAGCCGCTTCATCGCCCAGTACGTGAGCGACAACGAGCGCTGGACTTCGCCCAAGTACCTCCTGGGCGAGAGCTACGGCACCACCCGCGGCGCTGCCATCCTCAACTACCTGCGCGGCCGCCGCGACATGGCCTTCAACGGCCTGATCCTGGTCTCGGTCGCCACCGATATCGAGGCGATCTTCGCCGAGCTTCCCGGGAACGACCGCCCGTACGCGGTGTACCTGCCGGCCTACGCAGCCGTCGCCTGGTACCACCACACGGTGCCGAACCAGCCGCCTGCCCTCGAGCCGTTCCTCAACGAGGTGCGCGCCTATGCCTCGGGGCCCTACACCGCGGCTCTTCTAAAGGGCGATGCTCTCCCGGACGCTGAGCTCGAGGCGGCCGCCCAGAAGATGCACGACTACACCGGGCTGCCGGTCGATTACCTGAAGGCGGCCAATCTGCGCATCTCCGAGAACGCCTTCGCGCACGAACTCCTGAAGGGGCAGGGCAAGACCATCGGGCGCCTGGATGGGCGCTACGTCGGCCTCACCTGGGATCCGCTCGAGAAGGAGACCGACTACGACCCGCAGTCGGCCGCGATCTCCTCAGCCTTTGCGGCCACCTTCCTCGACTACTACCACGGCGAGCTGAAGTTCGGGCAGGGCACGACCTATACCGTCAGCAACTTCAAGATCGGCGATGAGTGGCGCTGGACGCACAAGACCGCCCGCGGCGACCAGTTCACGGTCAACACCGGCGTCGATCTCGCCGAGGCCCTGATCAAGGACCCGAACCTGAAGGTACTGGTGCTGAACGGCTACTACGACCTCGCGACCCCGTTCTCGGCCACCGAGTACGTCATGACGCACCTCGGGGTGCCGAAGTCCGCCGGCGCACGGGTGTCGATGAAGTACTACGAGGCCGGGCACATGATGTACGTGCACCCGCCCTCGGCCGCCAAGATGAAGCGCGACCTCGACGCCTTCATCGACGCCACCGCCCACCCCTGACGATAAAGGGCGCCGGCGCTCCTTCAGGGCGTGCGCACGAAGCGGTAGTGGGCGATGAGCCATTCGCGGCCGTGCGCGTAGCCGAAGGTCTCGGCGCACGCCATAAAGAACATACGCCAGCGCTGCGCCCACAGGGCTGCCCGCGCCTCACCGTAGGCGGCCGCGAGCACCTCGTGCACCTCAGGGCGCCGCGCATCCTGGTTGGCGAGCCAGTGATCGGCGGTGCGCCGGTAGTGGGTGCCATCCAGGAGCCAGCGCGCATCGAGGCTCAGGTCACGCTGGAACCACAAGAAAGTATCGGCCGATGGCATCAGGCCGCCGGTGAAGAAGTGCCGTCCCATCCAGTTGTCCGCGCCGCCGGTCTCGAACGGGTAGGCAAGGGTGCGGTGCGCGAACACGTGCACAAACAGTTTCCCCTGCGGACGCAGCCACGCGGCGATGCGCGCCAGCAGGGTTTCGTAGTTGCGCATGTGCTCGAACATCTCGATCGAGACGCAGCGGTCATAGCGCGCCGCCGGCAGCGCCAGGCGATTCACATCGCACGTCTGGACGCTGACGTTGCTGAGGCCGCGGCGTGCGCACTGCGCCTCGATGTACTCGCGCTGCGGCACTGAGTTGGAGACCGCGCAGATGCGCGCGTGCGGGTAGCGCTCGGCCATCCACAAGGTGAGCGACCCCCAGCCGCAGCCAAGCTCGAGAATCTCCTGGCCGTCGGCAAGCGCAGCGCGCTCGCCGTAGAGCGCGAGCATCGCCTCTTCGGCCTCATCGAGCGTCTCATCGCCGCGCGCGTAATAGGCGCAGGAGTACTTCAGGCGCCGCCCGAGACACAGCCGGAAGAACTGCGGCGGCAGCTCGTAGTGCTGCGCGTTGGCGGCGGCGGTATGCAGGGCGACCGCACTTGCGCGCAGCTGCGCGAGCAGCTGCTGCTGGCGCGCCTCCTGCGCCGCAGCGCCGCCTGCGCTTTCCGCGCGCAGCCGCGCGGCGCACTGCTGCCGCACCCCCAGGCGCAGCAGTGTATCGGGCAGCAGGCCGCGCTCGGCGAGCCCCAGCAGGCCCGGCGCCGGCTGGTCGTGGGCGAGCTCCTTCAGGATGAGGACTTCGGGGCTGCTCATGGCTTCAGGTCTCCTGGCTTTTGGGCACTAGGGCAGGTGGCGTCGCGGCGGCCACGGAAACAACATGGAGGTGCGTCGCTGATAGTCGCGGTAATCGTCGCCGCGCGTGCGCAGCGCCTGCGCCTCGGTGAAGGGGATGCCGCTCACGAAGCGCAGGAACAGGAACATGAACAGCGGTCCTGTGAGTGCCAGCCAGGCGCGGGGCGCTCCCACGGCGAGCGCGGCGTAGCTGAACCAGTGCAGCCACTCGAAGAAGTAGTTCGGGTGGCGCGAGTAGCGCCACAGTCCCGCACGACAGGTGCGCCCGCGGTTGGCGCCATCCGCCCTGAAGCGCGCGAGCTCAGAATCGGCGCGCGACTCACCCGCGACGCTCAGGCACCACAGGGCGGCGCCCGCGACGAGCCACGCCGGGCGCGTCGCCGGGTTGCCGCACACGATCACGAACGGCACGCTGAAGAGCGCGATGAGGGCTGCCTGAAACTGAAACATGCCAAACCACTTGAGCTGATCCTGGTGCCAGCGCCCGCGCAGCGCCTGGTAACGCCCGTCCTCAGGTTCCCCGCGCACCCGCTGCCACAGGTGCCGCGCCAGGCGCACACCCCACAAGGCGCCACACGCGCCGAGCAACAGTCGCGGGGCATGGGCGCCCGCGCCGAGCGCTGCGCACATGAGCGCACTGCCGGCAAGCCCTGCCGCCCAGAGCACGTCCACGATGCCGGCGTTGCGGCGGCGGCGCTGCCAGCCCCAGCCGAGCGTCATCATCAGCGCCGACAGTGCCCACACGAGCGCGAGGATCGATAAGGCAGTCACGGCCGCAACTCCCGCGCCGGCCTGCGGCTGCCGGCCGTGAGCAGCGCGAGCGCCGCTCCCCACCCGAGGGCGAGCCCCGCGAGTGGCTGCCAGACGGGGGACGCGAAGGCAACCGCGCCACTGAGGCGCGCGGCGCCAAGATAAGCCAGCGGCCCACCCACCGCTCCTGCGAGCGCTGCGAGCGCAGGCCTGCCGCGCAGCCAGCGCAGCGAGTGATTCAGCGTCAGGGCAAAGCAGATCCACAGCCCCAGGATCCACAGCGGCGCGCCGTCGGGCGGCAGCGCCGGCGCTGCGCTCGCGTAAGAGACGAGGCCTGAGCGCGCCAGCGCGCCGTCGATGAGCACGCCGAGGGCGAGCGCGGTGCCGCACAGGCGCAGGTCGCCTGAGCGCTGGCCCGATACTGCGAGCTGCCACAACGCGAACAGCGCCGCCGCCAGGAGCGTCGGCCACATAAGGCCCGCGCCCGCAGCATAGACGGCGAGGAACCACACCGCCTGGTAGCCGAGGAGGTTGCCGAGGAGGCTCACGCCTCAGGCTCCGCGCACCGCAGACGGCCGGTAGCCGGGCCGGGCGAAGAGCATGTGCGCCACGCCGATGGAGCGCTCACGGAAGCCCCCCTCGCAATAGGCAAGATAGAAGTTCCACATGCGCAGGAAGCGCTCATCGAAGCCCTGCGCGCGCACCGCGTCGGCGCGCGCGAGGAAGGCTGCGCGCCAGGCGGCCAGCGTCGCGGCGTAGGAGAGCCCGAAGTCCTCAAGGTGCACCAGCGCAAGATCGCTCGCCTGCGTCTTGGCCGCGAGCATGGCCTGGATCGAGGGGATGAAGCTGCCGGGGAAGACGTAGCGCTTGATGAAGTCGACCGAGTGCAGCGCCTTGTGGTAGCGGTGATCTTCGATGGTGATCGCCTGCAGGAGCGCGAGGCCTGCGGGTTTCAAGAGCTGCCTGATCTTGCCGAAGTAGGTCGGCAGGAACTGCGCCCCGATCGCCTCGATCATCTCGATCGAGACGAGCTTGTCGTACTGGCCGCTGAGCGCGCGGTAGTCCTCGAGCAGCACCGTAACGCGCCCCTCAAGACCCGCCTGAGCCACGCGCTCGAGCGCCAGCCGCTGCTGTTCGCGCGAGATGGTCGTGGTCGTCACGCGGCAGCCGTGGCGGGCGGCGGCGTAGAGCGCAAAGCCGCCCCAGCCGCTGCCGATCTCCAGCACGTGATCGCCGGCGTTGAGTTGCAGGCGCGCGCAGATGCGGGCGAGCTTGCGCTCCGAGGCGCGCTCGAGCGTGTCCGTGTCCGACTCCCACAGGGCCGCGGAGTACATGAGGTCGGGCGACAGGAACAGCGCGAAGAACTCGTTGCCGAGGTCATAGTGCGCGGCGATGTTGCGCCGGCTGCCCGCGCGCGTATTACGCCGCAAGGCATGTGCGGCGTGCAGCGCCCACCCGGCCAGGCGCGCCGCTCCGCCCTCCAGGCCATCGAGGAGCTCGCGGTTAGCGACCAGGATGCGCACCAGCGTCACGAGATCATCGCTGTCCCACCAGCCCTCCATGTAGGCTTCCGCGGCGCCGACGCTGCCGCGCAGCGCAAGCTGCCGGTAGAAGGCCGCATCGCGCACCTGCACCCGGGCGTGCAAGGGCGCCTCGCGGCAGCCGAATTGGCTGATGCCGCCCGAGTCCTCGAGGGTGAGGTGCCCGTGGCGCAGTGCCGCGAGCTGCCTGAGGGTGCCTGAGCGCAGTACGCGCGTGAGGCGGTCCGCCGGCGGATGCGTGGCGGGCAGCGGCCCTAAGGTGCCGGTCAACTCGTTCATTCGGGTTTCGCCTGGATGTCAGGATGTGGATGGAAGGGGTTGCGTTTCAGCCAAAGACGCAGCGCCTGCCAGTAGATGGCGCCGGTCACCTGCGCGGTCATGAGCGGGTAGCGCGTCAGCACCCGCCGCAGTGCGGCGGCGTCGAGCGGGCGGCGCTTAAGATGCAAGGTGGCGTCGAATTCGCGCTCGCGCCCGCGCAGTACTGCCATGTGCACCCGCAGCTGCGCGGCAGGCGGCGTGAAGCGCCATGCATAGACGCGCGCCATCGGTATGAAGGGCGAGACGTGAAAGCGCTTCGCGAAATTCCACTCGAGCACGCCGCCGTGGCTGTCGGCGGCACTCACCCCCAGCACGTAGGCGTGGCGCTCGCGCCACGGGGTGTTGGTGATCTCCGCGACGATGCATTCGAGCGCCGTGGCGGCGGCATCCCGGTAGCAGTAGTAGAAGGTCACGGGATTGAACACGTAGCCGCCGTAGCGCAGGTGCGCCAGCACCCGGATGGGACCTTGCGGGGCCTGCCCGAGAGTGCGCGCGGCGCACTCACGCACCGCCTGCGCCAGCGGCACGGTGGCGGACCCGAGAAAATCGCTGCGGCGGAACTCGGCAAGGTTGCGTCTACCCACCGACCACAGCCAGCGCCCGCTGAACACGCGCTCGAGTTCATCGAGGTCGAGGTACAGCTGCGCCACGCGGTAGCTGAAGGCGTGCGGGTGGGGCCCGCGGCGCCGGTGGCGCACCACGCCCTCGTAGACCGCACTCGCCAGTGGCATCGCGGCGCTCACGCGACGAGCCCCGGAAATGTCCCGGTCTGCGGCGCAACGGCGGCCTCACCCGCGGTGCTCCGGGCTGCCCAGCGCACCCCGAAGTAGCGGCAGGCGTCCACGGCGCTGCGCAGCCCGTCCTCGTGAAAGCCATGCCCCCAGTAGGCACCCGCGAAAAAGGTGCGCCGCTGTCCCTGGATCTCTCCGCGGCGCGCCTGCGCTGCCACCGCCGCCTGCGTGAAGAGCGGGTGGGCGTAGCTTAGTCGCCGCAGCACCCGCTCAGGCGCGATCGGCACACGCGGATTGAGGGTGACGACGAAGGGGTCGCGCGAATGCAGACCCTGCAGGAGGTTCATGCAATAACTCACCGTGCAGAAGCCAGAGGCAGCTGCCGGCACCAGCGCGTTCCAGGCCGCCCACGCGCGGCGGTTGCGCGGCAGCAGTGTCGCGTCGGTATGCAGCACGACCTCGTTCTTCTGATAGCCGATGGCGCCGAGCACCGCGCGCTCGGCGTCCGTCGCATCGGCCAGCAGGCCGAGCGCCTGGTCGCTGTGGCAGGCGAGCACCAGCTGCTCGAAGCGCTCCGTGCCGGCCGCGCTCGTCACGGTCACGCCGTGGGGGTCGCGCCGCACGCTGAGCACCGGGCAGGCGAGCCGCTCCTGCACGCGCCAGCGCGCGCGCAGCGCGCGCACGTAGCTCGCCGAGCCGCCGCACACCACGCGCCAGGCGGGCCGGCCGGTGAGCTGCAGCATGTTGTGGTTCGCCATGAAGCGCACCAGGAAGCGCGCCGGGAACTCAAGCACCTGCGCGGCCGGTGCGGACCACAGTGCGGCGGCCATGGGCAGCAGGTGCTCGTCGCGGAACGCCGCCCCGAAGCCTTCGCGCTCGAGGTAGGCGCCGAGCGAGATCTCGGGCGCGCCCTCCTCAAGGAGCGCCGGCGCCCGGCGGTAGAAACGCGCAAGGTCGCGCAGCATCCCGTGGAAGCGCGGCGAGAAGAGGTTGCGGCGCTGGCAGAAGAGCGTATTGAGGGTCGCGGCGTTGTACTCAAGTCCGCTCGCCTCGCTGCTCACCGAGAAGCTCATGGTGGTGCTCTGGGAGGCGACCCCGAGCTCGGTGAACAGCTGCGTGAGGAGCGGGTAATGCGCGCGGTTGTGGACGATGAAGCCTGAGTCGATGGCGTAGCGGGTGCCGTCCTGCTCGACCGCGTGGGTATGCGTGTGGCCGCCGAGGTAGTCGTTGGCCTCGAAGAGGCTCACCTCGTACTCGCGCCCGAGGAGCCAGGCGCAGCCGAGTCCTGCGATGCCTGAGCCAATGACCGCAATGCGCATCGCGCTCAGCCGCGGCCGGCGCGCTGCACGCGCGCCGGCACGCTCTTGAGTCCCTGTACCAGGCCGAAGGCGGCCATCAGCTTCAGTCCGTAGAAGGTCAGGTCGAGCTCCCACCAGCGGAAGCCCTGGCGCGCCGAGCCGGGGAAGAAGTGGTGGTTGTTGTGCCAGCCCTCCCCGAATGTCAGGAGCGCCAGCAGCACGTTGTTGCGGCTGTCGTCGCGGGTCTCGAAGCGCCGTGTACCGAAGCGATGGGCGAGGGAGTTGATCGTGACCGTGACGTGGAACAAGGCCACGGTCGAGACGAAGAAGCCCCAGACCAGCAGCTGCCCGCCGCTCGTGCCCAGGGCCGGTGCCAAATGCTTGAGCAGCATCCCTGCGATGAACAGGCAGGTGGCGAGCGCGACCGGCACCAATACGTCCCAGCGGTCCAGCCAGCGCAGCTCCGGGTAGCGGGCGAAGTCGGGAATACGCTGCCAGTCGGTGCGGAAACCCTCCGGCGTCAGGAACCAGCCCATGTGGCTCCACAGGAACCCCTGCAGGCGCGGGGAGTGCGGATCACGCTCGGTGTCGGCGTGCTGGTGATGACGGCGGTGGTGTGCGGCCCACCACAAGGGGCCGCGCTGTACGCAGGAGGCGCCGATGCAGGCGAAGGTGAACTGCACTGCGCGCGAAGTGCGGAACGTGCGATGTGCGAAATAGCGGTGGTAGAAGCCGGTAATGGCGAACATGCGCACCACATAGAGCGCCAGCGCCACCGCGAGCGCGGTGCGCGACACCCCGACTACGAACACCCCGAGGCACGCCAGGTGCATGCCGACGAAGGGTGCCGCGCGCAGCCAGTCGATGCGCCCGGCGCCGGCCTCCGCGTCCGCGGCGGCGCCGGTGTCGAACCAGCGCAACAGCGCCACGCGCACCCGCATCCAGGGCGATGCTGGCGCGGCCGCACTTGCGGACAGCAGGACTTCGGCCGGCATGCGCGTCTCCTCGAGGGCAAAGGTGCTCCCTGGGAGTAAATACGCACTGACGGCGACCGGGGATGCACCCCCGGGGTGGCCACGCTTCAGGTCTGGATAGCGCCCTTGGCGATGATCGGGCCGCTCGGGGCGGCGTGCGGCACGCCGGAAGCAGGCTCGAGCGTGATCGCCAGCACCGAGCCGGCGACGAGTGCACTGCGCGAGTCGGCCGGCACCGCCACGGTGTGCGACTTGTCGATCGACACGGCACCGAGCGAGCGCGGTGCCTTGCCCGCCGGGATGATCCACAGTTCCGGCACGCGCCCGTTCGCATCCGGCGCGCCGGGCACCGGCACTACCAGCACCGTGCCGTGCACAGGATCAATCGAGGCCAGCCACCCGGGACTGCCGTCATCGTGCGCCAGCGTTGTGACCGCCCTGGCCGCGGCGGACTCAACCGGCGGCGGCACGGCGGCCACTGCAGGTGGCTGCGGCGCTCCCGGCGGCCGCGACAGCCACAGGGCGAGCGCGACAACGGCGGCGAGCGCGGCGGCGCCGCGCCACAGTGCGAGGCTCTGCCACAGGCCCGGACGCCTGCCGGGAGTGCTCTCCCAGCCGAGGCGGCGGCAGATCTGCGGCCATAGCTGCACGGACGGGGCGAGCGGGGCAACTTCAGCGAGCCAGGGTGCGAAGCGGCGCTCCCAGGACGCCACGCGGGCTGAGAACTCGCGGTCGGCCACGGCTCGCGCCTGGGCACGGCGTCGCTCCTCGGGGCCGAGCACCCCGAGCACGAGTTCACCGGCCAGCACGTCATCGTCCGGCGGATCGCCCGCGCCCGGCTCGCCATGCTGGGGAGGCAGGGATGCGTTCATGGCTCAAGACACGCGCGCAGCTGCAGGAGCCCGCGCCGGATCCAGCTCTTGATCGAGCCAAGCGGCGCCTGTGCGCGCGCGGCCAGTTCCTCATACGTGAAGCCGCCGAAGAAGGCCTCGCGGATCAGGGAACGACGCTTGGGCTCGAGCTGCTCGAGGCAGTGTGCGAGGCGATCGCCCTCGGCCAGGGCATCGGCCTGCTGCAGCGGCGAGGCGCCCGGGTCGGGAACGTCGGCGGCGAACTCGAGGGGGCTGAGCGCGCCGCGCATCGGCAGCGCCCGCAGCCGGTCGATCGCCTTGTTGCGCGCCATCATGCCGAGCCAGCTCATGGCGCTGGCTCTTGAGGGGTCGAACTGCGCAGCCTTGCGCCACACATTGGCGAACACTTCCTGCAGCGCCTCCTCGGCCTCGGAGCGCTCGCCGAGCACGCGCACGCAGATGCCGAAGAGCTTGTCGGCGGTGCCGTGGTAGAGGGTCTCGAAGGCCGTGCGGTTGCCGAGCGCGACCTGCGCGAGGAGCGCCTCGGGCGAGCTGTCCGCAAGGCTCGCGCGCTCGTTGGGATCAGACATTCAAACACCGCATGAGGGTCGCTCGCTCGCAGGTGCCGGGGCGTGCGGCGCAGCAGCGCCGTGGGCCCCCGCAGGTTGTTGGTATATGACACGGCGCCGCCACGCGGCGCAAGCCGACGCACTGACATCAGCGCTCCCCTGAGCGCTGCGGCGGCCCGTCTGGGCCTGTCTTGCGCACGCCGCGGGCACTAGGGACGCATCTCATAGCGCACCGTGCGCCCGTCGGCCGTGGTCTGCAGCGCCAGCCATTCGCCGCGCGGCGAATACCACAGCTCGATCGTGTACTTGCTGCCCGTGAGCGTGTAGTGCTCGGCCGGCACGCTGTGCGCCCCGACCGTGAGGGTCTCGCGCCCCGGGTGGCTGACGCTCACCGCCTCGTAGGCCCCGGTCTGCGAGTTCAGGAGCTGGTGCTCGCTTAAGGTGGCGAGGTCCCAGTAGGCGAAGGTCTTGATGCATCCATGCAGCGCGGCGGGCCCCTGCGGGCCATGCACCTGAAAGGCGTCCTCGGAAAGTTGCCCGTGCACGATGAACTCGTGGCCATTGTCGCTCGTCCGTGAGTCGATCTGGCTTAAGCATCCGCCGCGCCAGCGTTCGTGATCCGTATGTTGGTAGGTGTAGAACGGGATACGCAGCACCGTGACCCGAAGATCGGCGCGCACCTGCACCTCGGCATCCGCTGCAGCGCCCGCGAGAGTCCATTCCTGCCAGCCGATCGGCTTGCCATCGAGCAGCACGGTGAAGTGCCAGCGGTGCCCCGCGGCCACGCCGGCGACGGCGTCCTCGGCGCTGGCCATGAAGGGGGCCGCCGAACATAAGACGGCGGTGGCCAGACGCACGGGAAAAGGTGTGGCTACGGGGGTCACTGCAAGACTAATACGCCAGTGTTGGGCGCCCGGATGCAACCGCCGTTTTGGGGCCCCTAGGCGGGCGCCACCGGCAGCACCATCTGCGCGCGCAGGCCGGGGTGGTTGTCCAGAAGCTGCAGCACCCCGCCATGCAGGCGGGCCACCGCATCGACGATGCTCAGGCCAAGCCCGACCCCGGGTGTGCCGCGGCTGGCGTCGCCTCGGTAGAAGCGCTCGGTGACGCGCGGCTTGTCGGCATCCGGGATCCCGGGGCCGTCGTCGGCGACCGCGATCTCGACCGCGCCGTCCGCGCGCCGCCCCACCTTGACGCTGATGGCGCCGCGGGCCGGCACGGATTTCAGGGAATTGTCGATGAGGTTGCTGACCGCCTGCGCCAGCAGCACCGGGTCGCCGGCAACTGCCGCATCCCCGGCCGCGGCGAAGGAGAACACCACGCCCTTCTGCTCGGCGGCCGGCTCGTAGTACTCCACCACCTCCGCGGCCACTGCCGCCGCGTCGACGCGCACGAAGCCGGAGCGGCGTGCACCCGAATCGATCTCCGCCAGCCGCAAGAGCGCATTGAACATGCGCATCACGCGGTCGATGTCCGCGACCGCCGCCTCGATCTCCGCGAACGCTTCCCCCGGGGCTGGGCGGGTGAGCGCCAGCTCCTCCAGGCGCGAGCGCAGCTCCGCGAGCGGGGTGCGCAGGTCGTGCGCGATGGAGTTGGAGACATTGCTGATGCCGGAGATGAGATGCTCGATGTGGTCGAGCATGCCGTTGAGAGTGCGCGACAGCATCGCGAACTCCTCCGAACCGCCGACCGGCAGACGATGGCGCAGATCACCCTGCATGATGGCCGCGACCGTCTCGCCGATCCCCTGGACACGCGTCAGGAGCGCGCGGCGCACCAGGAAGGCCCCGAGCGCGCCGACCACGAACAGGAACGTCACTGCCGTCACCAGTCCCCAGGTGAAGCGCTGCTCCAGCTGGCGAAAGCGCGCAAGATCGCGCCCCACCAGCAGATGGTAGCCGCCGGCAAACTCGGTCTCGATGAAGAGCGTCTGCGTCTTCTGTCCCGGCAGCTGCGCCAGCACCGCGTTGACGCCGGGCCTTGCGCTGATGTCGTGCGGCCAGGCGGCCAGGTTCCCGGCGAGCGGCCGGTAGGCCGCATCGGTCAACAGCAGCGTGCGCTCGCCGGCGATCTGCATGCCGACGCGGGTATTGATGTGCGCAGCCAGTCCGCCGATGCCTTCGTGCACGAACACCTCGGTGAGGCGCTGGGCATCATCGCGCAACAGCTCCTCGCGGCCGGCGAGGATGGTCACCTTCCAGGCCCACCACAGGGGCACGGCGAACGCTGCCAGCGCCGCCAGCCCGAGGAGCACGTAACCGAGTGCCCAGGCGGTGGCGGAGGAACGGATGAGCCTAGCCATCTGCGCTCATCATGTAGCCGGCATTGCGCACGGTGCGCACCAGCGGCCGTTCGGAGTCGAGCTCGATCTTCTGCCGCAGCTTGCTGATGTGCACGTCCACCACGTTGGTCTGTGGGTCGAAATTGTAGTCCCACACCGCCTCCAGGAGCATGGTGCGCGTCACCACCTGGTCGGCGTGCCGCATCAGGTACTCCAGGAGCTTGAACTCGCGCGGCTGCAGGGTGACGGGGCGGCTGCCGCGGGTGACGCGCCGCGACAGCAGATCCATGCGCAGGTCCCCGACCTGCAGCACGCGGTCCGCGCCCGGATCCCGTGCGCGCCGCCCGAGCGCATCCACCCGCGCCAGCAGCTCCCCGAAGGCGAAGGGCTTGGTGAGGTAGTCATCGCCGCCGCTCTTGAGGCCCTTGATGCGCTCATCGACGTCACTCAGCGCGCTCAGGATCAGGATCGGGGTGCGGTTGCCCGCCTTGCGCAGCGCCTCGATGATCCCTAAGCCATCGATGTTACCGGGAAGCATGCGGTCCATGACGATGACGTCGTAGGACTCGCTCGCGGCGCTGAACAGGCCGTCGCGGCCGTTGTCGGCGTGCTCGACCGTGTGCCCTGCCTCGCGCAGGCCGCGTGTGACGAAGCGCGCCACCCGCTCGTTGTCCTCGACGAGCAGGATCTTCAGGGAGCCCCCTGCGGCGCCGGCGTGCCGTGACCCGGCGCCGCAGGGTCCTCGCCGGACTGCGGATGCGTGCGTGCCCAGCGCACCACCAGGCGATCCAGGTACAGGTAAATGACCGGGGTTGTGAACAGCGTCAGCATCTGACTTAAGACCAGTCCTCCGACCATTGTATAGCCGAGCGGCTGGCGCAGTTCTGAGCCGGTGCCATGGCCGAGCATCAGGGGCAGTGCACCGAGGAGGGCGGCCATGGTGGTCATCATGATGGGGCGGAAGCGCAACAGGCACGCCTGGCGGATCGCCTGCAGCGGTTCCAGGTGCTCGGTGCGCTCGGCGTGAATGGCGAAGTCGACCATCATGATGCCGTTCTTCTTGACGATGCCGATGAGCAGAATGATGCCGATGAGGCCCACGAGCGAGAGATCGAAGTGAAACAGCCAGAGCATCAAAAGCGCACCGACGCCAGCGGACGGGATCGTCGAGAGAATCGTAAGCGGGTGGATGTAGCTCTCGTAGAGCACGCCCAGGATGATGTACACCGCCAGTAGCGCCGCAACGATCAGCCAGGGCACGCTCTTGAGCGAGGCCTGGAAAGCCTGCGCCGTGCCCTGGAAAGTCCCCTGGATCGCCGAGGGCATGTGCAGATTCGCCGCGGTGGTCTGGATCTGTTTCACCGCATCCCCGAGCGCCACGCCGGGAGCCAGGTTGAACGACAGCGTCACGGCCGGAAACTGTCCCTGGTGGTTGATGGAGAGGTAGCTCGTGTGGTCGGTGTCGAACTTGGTGAACACCGACAGCGGCACCTGCTCGTTGGTGAGCGGGGACTTGATGTAGATCTTGTGCAGCGAGTCCGGGTCGCCGAGCAGGTCCGGGGTGACCTCGAGCACCACGTGGTAGCTGTTGAGCTGGGTGAAGTACTGGGTGACCTGGCGCTGGCCGAAGGCATCGTAGAGCGTGTTGTCGATGAGCGCCGGCTGGATGCCAAAGCGCGCCGCCTGGTCGCGGTCGATCACGAGCTGCAGCTTGGAGCTGCTGCTTTGCTGGTCCGAGGCCACGTCGCGCAGACCCGGGAGCTTCTTCAGCTCCCCGAGCATGCGCGGCGCAAACTCGTTGAGCTCCTCGAGGTTGGCGTCCTGGAGCGTGTACTGGTACTGGGTACGCGCCGCGCGGCCGCCGACGTTCAGGTCCTGGGAGGCCTGCAGGAATACCGTACCGCCGGGTACCTGGGCGATCTTGGGGCGCAGGCGCGTGATGACCTGATCTGCGGTGGCATCACGCTCATCGCGCGGCTTGAGTCCGAGGATGAAGAAGCCGTTGTTCAAAGGCCGGCCGCCGCCGACGAAGGCGCCGTAGCTGGCCACCGCGGGATCGGCCGAGATCACGTCTGCCAGGCGTCGTTCGAGCCGCATCATCTCGTCGAACGAGACGTCCTGGGGTCCGTCTGTGATGCCCTGGATGATGCCGGTGTCCTGCTGCGGGAAGAATCCCCGGGGCATGAAGATGAACAGCACTACCGCCACCGTCACGGTCAGTATGAAGGTGATGAGGGTGGCAAACTGGTGCCGCAGCACGAAGTCGAGGCCGCGTGTGTAGTGGCCGATCATCCAGTCGAAGCCGCGCTCGAGGGTGTTGTAGAAGCGGCCGTGCTCCGCGTGCTTCTCGTCGCGCAGGAACAGCGCGCACATCATGGGCGAGAGGGTGAGGGAGACGATCGCCGACACCGCGATGGTCATGGTCACGGTGACCGCAAACTCGCGGAACAGACGTCCGACGATGCCGCTCATGAGCAGCAGCGGGATGAACACCGCCACCAGCGAGATGCTGATGGAGAGGATCGTAAAGCCGATCTCTTCAGACCCCTTGAGCGCCGCCTCACGCGGGCTCAAGCCCGCCTCGATGTGACGGTAGATGTTCTCGAGCATGACGATGGCGTCATCCACGACGAAGCCGACCGCGATGGTGAGCGCCATCAGCGACAGGTTGTCGAGGCTGTAGCCGACGACGTACATGAGCGCCGCGGTGCCCAGGAGCGAGAGCGGCACGGCGATGCCGGGAATCATCGTCGCCCAGAAGCTGCGCAGGAACAGGAAGATCACCAGCACCACGAGGATGATGGCGAGCATCAGCGAGAACTCGACGTCCTTGACCGAGGCCTGGATGGTGGTGGTGCGGTCGATCAGCTGCTCGATCTTCACCGACGGCGGGATGGAGGCCTCGACGTGCGGCAGCGCCGCCTTGATGTTCTTGACCGCATCGATCACGTTGCTGCCGGCCTGCTTGTAGATGAGGAGCAGGATCCCGGTCTTGCCGTTCTGGAAGCCGCGCACCTGGTTGTTCTCGGGCCCGTCGACCGCCACGCCGATATCCTTGATGCGGATCGGTGCGCCGTTGCGGTAGGCGACGATGACGTCGTTCCAGGGTGCCGCCTTCAGCAGCTGGTCATTGTCGTAGATCGTGAAGTTCTTGGCGGAACCTGTGATCGCGCCCTGGGGGGAGTTGACGGTCGCCGTAGTGATGAGGTTGGCCACGTCCTCGAGCTGCAGCCCGACCGCGGCGAGCTTCACAGGATCGATCTGCACCCGCACCGCCGGCTTCTGCTGGCCGCCGACGGTTACCTGCGCAATGCCCGGCAGCTGCGAGAGCTGCTGGGCGATCACGGTCTCGGCGTAGTCATCGACCTGGGTGACCGGCAGCGCGTCCGAGTGCACCGCCAGGATCAGGATCGGGGAGTCGGCCGGGTTCACCTTGCGGTAGGAGGGCGGAGAGGGCAGGTTCTTCGGCAGCTGGCCGCCGGCGGCATCGATCGCGGCCTGCACGTCCTGGGAGGCGGCGTCGATGTTGCGGTCGAGGTTGAACTGCAGGGTGATCTGGGTGGTGCCGAGCACGCTGGTCGAGGTCATCTGCGCCACGCCCGAGATCTGCGCGAACTGGGTCTCGAGCGGCTGCGCCACCGATGAGGCCATGATCTCAGGACTCGCACCCGGCAGCTGCACGGTGACGAGCAGCGTCGGGAAGTCGATCTGCGGCAGTGGCGCCACGGGCAGGAACGGGAAGGCCGCCAGGCCCACGAGGAACAGGGCCGCCATCAGAAGCGTGGTGGCGACCGGGCGCTCGATGAAGGGCCGCGAGATATTCACGGCGCCTGCCCGGGTGACTTGGCTGCCGGGGCCTTGGCATCGCGCGGCGGGTTCACCTTGATGAGGCTGCCCGGCTGCACGCGGTACTGGTTACTGGTGACGACCTGATCGCCGGCCTTCAGGCCCTTCTCGACCACCACCAGCCCCTCGTGCGTGACGCCGGCGGTGAGCTGCGCCACCGAGACCTTCGAGTCCGGGCCCACGAGGTAGGCATAGAGGCCATCCGGGCCGCGCTCGAGCGCGCTTTGCGGGATGGTGAGCGCCTGGCGCTGCACCTGGGTGAGCACCTGCATGTTCACGAACTGACCCGGCCACAGGCGGCGCTCTTTGTTGGGGAGCGTCGCCTTCAGGCGCAGGGTGCCGGTGGTCTGGTCGATCTGGTTGTCGATGAGCTCGAGCGTGCCCTGGTCGAGCTGCTCATTGCGGTCGCGCGACAGGGCCGTCACCTGAACCGGCCCGCGGTGCAGCGCGTCGCGCACCTGCTCGAACTGTTCCTCGGGCAGGCTGAAGATCACCGAGATCGGCTCAAGCTGCGTCACCACCACGATGTTGGTGGAGTTGGCGCCATGCACGATGTTACCCGGGTCCACCTGGCGGATGCCGGTGCGCCCGTCGATGGGCGAGCGGATGGTGGTGTAGTCAAGCTGCGTGCGGGCGCTGTCGATCGCCGCCTGGTCGCCCTTGATCTGCGCACCGAGCTGCGCAATCAGCGCCTTCTGGGTGTCCACGGTCTGCTTGCTGGCGAGGTCTTCGGGCGCCAGCAGCTGATAGCGGTCCATGTCGAGGTGCGCGTTCGCAAGGGTCGCCTTGTCCTTGTCGCGGGCGGCGATGGCGCCCTCGAGCGCGGCCTGAAAGGGGCGGGCGTCGATCTGCACCAGAAGCGCCCCCTTCCTGACGTCCTGCCCCTCGGTGAAGGCGACCTTCTCGACCTGGCCGTCCACGCGCGCCGTGACCTGCACCGTGTAGAAGGCCTGCACGGTGCCTAAGCCGTCTGCGTACACCGGCACGTCCTGCGCCGTGACGGTGGCGACATCGACGGCCACCGCCGGGGGTCCCTTGTTGCCCGCCTTGGCCTTGGGTTTGAGCCACAGCCACCCGGCTGCCAGCACCAGCACCGCAGCGCTGCCGATAAGAAGCGTGCGCGGCTTCATGGTGAGTGCTCCAGCTGCCAGCCGCCGCCAAGCGCCTGGTAGAGCGACACCAGGGCCTGGAGCTGCGCGTATTTCGCCTGCGCAAGGGCATCCCGGGCACTGAACAAGGCAGTCTCCGTACTAAGAAGAGTGAGAACGTTGATGGTGCCGGCGTGCATCTGCGCCTGCCCGTAGCGGTAGGCGCGCTCGGCCTGGGCGGCGGCCTCGCGCTCGCGCGCCACGAGCTCCTGCGTCTGCTGCACGCTGATCAGTGCATCCTCGACGTTGGCGAAGGCGGATATCACCGCTTTGTGATAGTCGGCGAGCAGCTCCTCGTAGCGCCCCTGCGAAAGGCGGTACTCACCCACCAGCGTCCCACCCTGAAAGATCGGCTGCGTGAGGCCGGCACCGATCGACCACACGCGGTTGGCGGGCGTCAGCAGGTTCTGCAGCTGCCCGCTCTCGAAGCCGCCACCGGCGGTGAGGGAGATGCTCGGGAAGAAGGCGGCGCGCGCGGCCTGGATGTTGGCGTTGGCAGCGATGAGCTGCGCTTCGGACTCGGCCACGTCCGGGCGGCGTGCGAGCAGCTCGGAGGGCAGCCCCGGACGCACCTGCGGCTGCGAGACGTCATCGAGCGTGCCGTGGGTCACGACGACCACTTCGGGCGTGCTGCCCACCAGGATCGCCAGCGCATCCAGGCTCTGGCGCAGCTGCTGCCGCAGTGGCGGGATGCTGGCATTCACCGTGGCAACCTCGGTCGCCTGCTGGGCCACGTCGAGCGCGGTGACGAGCCCGGCGCGCTGCTCGAGCTTTAAGCCATCGAGCACCTTGGTGGCGTTGTCGAGGTTGGCGGTGGCGATGTCGATACGGTCGCGCAGCTCGAGCGCCTCGAAGTAAGTGGTGGCAACGCCCGCCACCACGGTCAGTTCCACGGTGGTGCGATCGTAGCGGCTGGCGCGGGCACTGGCGCTGGCGGCGGCAAAGGCGGCGCGATTCTTGCCCCAGAAGTCGAGTTCGTAGCTGGCGCTGAGCAGCGGGTAGAAGTCGTTGCCGGTGATGAAACCCTCACCGGTCAGCGGCTGCCGTGCGCGCGTGGCGCTGGCCGAGAGCCCGACGGCGGGCAACAGCGGCGCACCGGCGATGCGCCGCTGCGCGTCCGCCTCACGCACGCGCGCGATGGCCGCGCGTAGGTCATCGTTGGCGGCCTGGGCCTGCGCGATGAAGGAGTCGAGATCCTGCGAGCCGAAGCCGTGCCACCAGCCGCTTTCGGGCCACTGCGCAGCCTGCGCGCTCGGTGGGGTACTCCAGTCAGCCGGCGGCGGGATGTCGGGGTGCTGGTAACGCGGCCCGAGACAGGCGCCCAGGGTGAGCGGCAGCAGCAGCGCCGCCAGGGCGCGTCCCCGGCGCACGAAAGCAAGCGATCCCGCGATCCTTGACGTGCGTGGCATGGCGCGACAGTAGCTGCCCCTACATGCAAGGGCGGTGGACGAATGATTAAAGTCCGTTAACTTTGTGAACCACGTACCTCAAAGGGGGGATGGCGCAAGCAGGCGATGCACGCAAAAAATGCATATCGCTTTGCTTTGCTTTGCGGCTCCAGGGAGTTATCCGATGCCCACCAAGTTCACCGTCAATGGCGAGGCGCGCGAGCTCGACGTGCCGCCGGATATGCCGCTGCTGTGGGCGCTGCGCGACCACCTCAAGCTCACCGGGACCAAATTCGGCTGCGGCATGGCACTGTGCGGGGCGTGCACAGTGCACATCGACGGCACGGCGACGCGCTCGTGCGTGACCCCGGTGGCCGCGGTCGCGGGCAAGCAGATCACCACCATCGAGGGCCTGGGAACGCCTGCCGGCAAGGCGGTGCAGGAGGCCTGGATCGGTCTTGACGTGCCGCAGTGTGGCTACTGTCAGAGCGGCCAGATCATGTCGGCCGCGGCATTGCTCGCCACCAATCCCAAGCCCAGCGATGCGGACATCGATTCGGCGATGAGCGGCAACATCTGCCGCTGCGCGACCTACACCCGCATCCGTGGTGCCATCCATCAGGCAGCCGAAGCACTCCCCGCGGCGGCCGCGCCCGCCAACGGCTAAGAGCGCCGCCCGACACCGAAGGAAATCGCGCCATGTACTTCCGCCACACCGATGCCGTCGCGGCGCTCGCCGCCGGCCACTCACCCGCCGAGCTCTCGCGCCGCAAGTTTCTGCAGCTGACGACGCTCGCAGGCTCGGGCCTCACCCTCGGGGTGCTGCTGCCCGGCTGCGCACCCGGCAGCGGTACGGCGGCCGCGCCCGCGGCCGCGGGCCCCCTGTCGATGCCCTTCGTGCGCATCGATCCGGACAACACCGTGACCGTGATCTGCAAGCACGTGGAGGCGGGCCAGGGCGTGTGGACCGGCCTGCCGGCGATCGTCGCCGAGGAGCTCGACGCGGCCTGGAGTCAGATGCGCGCCGAGAGCGCCCCGGCGCAAGTGCCGACCTACGGGAACTTCGCCTTCGACCCGAAGGGCAGCGTGCAGGGCACCGGCGGGTCGACCGCCGTGGCGAACTCCTGGATGCAGCTGCGCCAGGCCGGCGCCACGGCGCGCGCCATGCTGGTGGCGGCTGCTGCGAGAGCCTGGAACGTGCCCGCGGGCGAGATCACCGTGACCGACGGGGTGCTTGCGCATGCGGGGCAGGGCAAGCGGGCGACTTTCGGTGAGCTTGCCGGGGCTGCCGCCCGGGAGAGCGTGCCGCAGCAGGTGAAACTCAAGGATCCCGGCACCTTCCGGCTGATCGGCGCGGATGCGAAGAAGCTGCCGCGCCTGGACTCCAGGGCCAAGTCCACCGGCACCCAGCAGTTCGCGATCGACGTCATGCTGCCGGGAATGATGACGGCAGTCGTTATGCGACCGCCGCGCTTTGGCGGCAAGGTGCAGAGCTTCGATGCCAGCCGCGCCAAGGCCGTCGAGGGCGTCGTCGACGTGGTGCAGATCCCGCGCGGGGTCGCCGTCATCGGCCGCGACATGTACTCGGCGAAGAAGGGCCGCGAGGCGCTGAGCGTCATCTGGGACGAGTCGGCGGCAGAGAAACGCGGTTCGAATGAGATCATGAAGGAGTACCGCACGCTCGCGGGCACCAAGGATGCCGTGCTCGTTGCGCAGAGCGGCGATGCCGACAAGGCGCTCGCGCACGCCGTGCACAAGGTCGAGGGCGAGTTCGAGTTCCCCTACCTGGCGCACGCGCCGATGGAGCCGCTCACCGCAGTGGCGCGTCTCGCCCCTGACAAGTGCGAGATCTGGGCGGGGTGCCAGTTCCAGACCATCGACCAGATGAACGCAGCGTCCCAGGTGGGGCTGAAGCCCGAGCAGGTCATCATCTACACGCTCGCCGCCGGGGGTACCTTCGGGCGGCGCGCCAACCCCGAGTCGGACTACATCGTCGAGGTGGCCTCCATCGCCAAGGCCACAGGCGGCAAGTACCCGGTGCGACTCATCTGGACGCGCGAGGACGACATTACCGGGGGCAAATACCGCCCGCTGAATTTCCATCGCATCAGCGCAGGGCTCGGCCAGGACGGCAAGATCGCCTACCGGCAGCGCGTGGTGGGCCAGTCGATCATGGCGGGCACGCCCTTCGCAGGCCTCATCCAGCATGGCGTCGACCCGACCGCCGTCGAGGGTAACGCCCCCGAGCAGTACGACCTCGATGACACCCACGTCACCTGGACCCAGGGCAAAGGCGGGGTGCCCATCCTCTGGTGGCGCTCGGTCGGCCACACGCACATGGCGTTCTCCAAGGAAGTGGTGATGGACGAGCTGGCGCAGGCGGCCGGACAGGACCCGGTCGCGTTCCGGCTCGCGCACCTCGGCAAGCACCCGCGGCACGCCGCGGCGCTGCAGATCGCCGCCGACAAGGCCGGCTGGAACCAGCCCTTCGCCAAGAGCGCTGGCCGCGGACGCGGCGTAGCCGTGCACGAGTCCTTCGGCACGGTGGTCGCCCAGGTGGCCGAGGTCACGGTCGCGGGGGACAAGATCACGGTCGATCGCGTGGTGTGCGCGGTGGACTGCGGGGTCGCCGTTACACCGGACGTCATCAGGGCGCAGATGCAAAGCTGCATCGGTTACGGGCTCTCGGCCGCGCTCCTGGGCAAGATTTCCCTGACCGACGGGCACGTCGACCAGACGAATTTTCACCAGTACCAGGTGCTGCGCATCAACCAGATGCCGAAGGTGATCGAGGTTTACATCGTGCCCTCGGGTAATGCACCGAGCGGCGTCGGTGAGCCGGGCACGCCGACCATCGCACCCGCGGTGGCCAACGCGGTGCGGATGGCGACCGGCGTGCGCCTGCGCACGCTGCCGTTCGATCTCGCCGCGGCGCGCGCCGCGAAGGCATAAGCCACTCTAGACGGCGGCGAAGCTGCGGCTCTCGGGGCTCCAGCGCGGCGCCTGCGCAAGCGCTGCGGGCACCTCTTCAGGGGTAGCCACCGTCTGCCACATGGCAAGGTGGCGCACGTCCATGAAGTGCTCGTCCACCGCACGCTCGAGCACCGCGAGCAGCGGGTTGAAGAACTCGCGCGTGTTTACGAGCACGATGGGATTCAGATAGAGGCCAAGACGCTTCAGCGTGATGGCCTCCAGCAGCTCTTCGAGCGTGCCGGAGCCGCCGGGCAGGGCGATCGCCGCGTCGCTCAGGGTGAGCATCAGGTGCTTGCGGGTGCGCAGGTCCTCCACCACCTGAAGCTCGCTTAAGCCCCGGTGGCCCCACTCGAGGTCGTCCATGAAGCGCGGCAGGATGCCAACGACACGCCCGCCGCCCTCGAGTGCGCCGTCGGCAAGTGCACCCATGGATCCGACAGCGCCGCCGCCGTAGACGATGGTGATGCCGGCGCCGGCAAGCACAGCCCCCAGGCGCCGTGCGGCCTCCCGGTACTCCGGATGGGAGCTGCGGCTCGAGGCGCAGTACACGCACACGCTGCGCGCGGTCACCGGGGCGGTGGGGTCCATGTGGGGGAAGCTGACATGTCGGGCCGGAGGCGCATTATAAGGAAGCGCTCCGGCCGCCCGGACGTGCCGCGGTCAGTGTTCCTCGGGGCGGGGCGTGGCGGTCGGCTGCGCGGCGAGCTCGCTTGCCTGCCCGACCCAGTCATCGTCCTCGATGCGCCGGTGGAAGCCCTCGAGCTGGCTCTCCACGTGCCTCACATCCTCCGGCGACCACTCCGCGATCTGCCAGAAGTAGAACACACCGACCTTGTGGAGCGTGTGCTCGAGCACCTTGGCGACGCCCTTGATCTGCGTGAGGTCGTCCGGGGTACCGTGGGCGGGATGCGAGAGAAGATTGCTGCCGCCGTCGCGCAGCGCGGGCAGCGCTGGTGCGGACTGCGCGGACGTGTCCGCCGCCGCTACGTTGAGCAATGCGGCATCGGCCTCGCTCGGCGACAGCGGCGTAGCCTTCAGGGCGCGCACCGCACCGGTGAGCTCATCCAGACGGCTCTGCAGCGGGAAGAGCGCGTGCTCGATGGCCGTCAGGCGCTCGGTCGCCGGCGCAAGATCGGGTATTGCCGGCATGCGAATCTCCGCCACGCGCTGACTCAGGGCCTCGAGCCGCGCCTCGAGCGGACCTAAGTCGACGCGCTCCGGAGCGGGGAGGTCCTCGAGCGCCGCCTGCAGCGCGGCCACCTGCCGGTTCACCGGTTCCAGGTCCACCGCGGGTCGTGCGGCGAGACGTTCTTCGAAGCCGCGCCGCCAGGCCTGCGCCTCCTCACGCGAGCGGGCGTACTCGAGTGTCACGTCCTCGTAGTGCCGGCGGAACCACCAGTAGGCGAACAACCCGCCGCTGGCCGCGGCGAGCACCAGGAGGGAGAGGATCTTGATCAGGAGAAAGCCCATGGAAGCTCCTCGAATGCGCTATTTGGCGGAGACCGTGTGGAATTCGATGCGGCGGTTGCGCGCCCGCCCGGCTTCCGTGGCGTTGTCCGCGATCGCGTGCCGCGCGCCGTAGCCCCTGGCGCTCAGGCGCGAGGCCGGAATGCCACGCGCGATGAGCGCCGCGCGCACCGCGGCGGCGCGCTCCGCGCTCAGGCGCTGGTTGAGGCGACCGCGGCCAACGGTATCGGTGTAGCCCTCGATGCGGATGCTGCCCGGACAGGACTTCACTTCGCGCGCCAGCCGATCCAATAGCGCCGTGCTCTTCGCGTCGATTTTGGCGCTGCCGCTGGTGAACTCGACCTGCTCATTGACAAGGAGCCCGGCGAGTGAACTCTCGCAGCCCTGGCGCGTGAGCGGCACCGCCGGGGCTGCGGTGGGACGCGGGGTGGCGGGAGCTGCGACCGCGGCGGCCGGCGGCGCCGCGGCTGCTTCCGGCAGCGCTGTCACCACCGCTGGCATGAAGCTCGCGGTGACGCTGACGGCACAGGTGTGCCGCCCGAGCCAGGTGGGGCAGGTGGCGCCGCGCGCAATCTCGAGCGCGCGGCTGCCGTCGCCGCTGGCCGGCTCAACGCCCGCAAGCTTCACGCTCTGGCCGGAAACGGACAGGCCGACCCAAGAGAAGCCGGCCTCATTCAGCTGCGCGCGCACCTCGCGCTCCACGGTGGTCTGGATCGAGGTGTGGGCGAAAGGAAAGAGCCCGACGAGGGCGACAAGGGCGAGCACCACAAGCGGCAACGCGCCGCGCCACAAGAAGGGCCATGCCGGAGGGTCGCGCCAGATGAGCTGCTGGCGTGTGATAACAGCCGCGGATGCCATCAAACCTTCCCCGCCATCGCGCGTGTTGGTTGTGATGCATTTGAACGCCGCGCGCGTGCAGATGCAATTACCAAAACGCGCGCGCGGGCGTTAGACTTCACTTCTCGCGGGGAGTGGCCTCGCCGCAGTTGCCGTAGGAACTCGGCGTCAGGTGCTTCTCGGGGCGCGCAAATTCCTGAATAACAAGGAAAATGCGGGTGTAGTTCAATGGTAGAACTGCAGCTTCCCAAGCTGCTAACGTGGGTTCGATTCCCATCACCCGCTCCAACCCCCGCCGTCGTAGGGCCGTTAGCCTAGCCCGTAGCACTGCAAGGCGGTCAGACGATTTTCCGAAACGTCGAACCCCACCCGGCAACCGGGAACAAAGCCCACCCGCCGCGTGCGGCTGCTTTTCGATGGGCACAACGTGAATGCCTGACGCGTAGTGTGCCGCGTCCGTGGATAAAATCACGTCGATTACCACTCTGTGACCATTCAAGGTCATGCCCGTGTAAGTCCGGCCGTAAGTGTCGATCGATGTTGCTGCCCAATTTCCCAACGTGGGTAGCGCCAGTGTTCTGATCATCTGATCGAGTCGGGCCACAGTCTTGGAATCGGGAAGCCAATATCCGTGGCTTTGAGAAATGGCCTGCGTTGAAAGCGTCAGCAGCACTGCAGCGGCGCATAGTTCCTTCAGACCGGCGACCACTGCCGAGCGGCAGCTCAGCGGCGATCAGTTGCCAGCTCGCCGCCCGCCAGTGCCCTGGCAGCAGGCATTGATAACATTCCGGTAGGCGCACGGCATGGGACATAGTCTCGCTTCACGCGCCATGCACGCGTAGTGGCACGCGTCGTGGGAGCTCGACGACTTTCTAGACCCGCGTCAGCGTGGGCTCGCCACCCTCTCCCATACCAGCGCGTAATGAGTGTGCGCGGCACCGCCTGGGTCCGCGATGCGCGTCGTCAGCGTGAGCGTGTTGCCGTTCACCTCAAAGAGTCGCACTTGATCGGTACCAGTCCAGACTTCATTCCAGGAAATATCGACGTGGTGAATGACCGTACCGGTCTCTACGGAGTAGGTGCCCGCGTACGCGAACATCGTGTCGTAGAGCAGCACGCGCTGGTTGTGCGGCGGGGTGGGCTCGAGCGGCGCTACCCGGTCGTTCGCGGCTCCGATCACCTGCATGCGGCCGTCGGCTGAGTAACTGAGGTAGCCCGTCGGGTGCTCGCCGTAGGGCGTTGACCGCACACCTGCTGCCGTCGTTACAACGTGGGACTTCAGTCGCCATGTACCTAACAGCGGGTTGCCATTCACAGTGAGGGCAGCTTACTCGCGGTTATTTTCAAGTGTCCAATGTCGCCTGAGAGGTTACGGATGTGGCAGCACCTGAAGGTGCGGCGAGTGGCGCACGATGAGCCGCGTGATCCAGGGCGCAAGCGCGATGACGAATAGCAGCCGCACCGCCTGCAGGGCCATGACGAAGGGCACATTCACCCCGTGCGCGGAGGCGGCAATGATGGCCACCGAGTCGAGGCCCCCGGGGCTGGTGGCAAGGTAGGCGGTGAGGGGATCGACGTGCGCGATGCGGGTCAGCGCGAAGGCCAGGAGCCCGCACCAGCCCATGAGCGTCAGCGCTGCGACTGCGACCACCGGCAGCGCCCGCCCGGCATGCAGCAGTGCCTCGCGCCGGAAGGCAAGACCGATGTGCCAGCCGAGGAGCGCATAGGCTGTCGCGAGCAGCCAGCGCGGCAGTTGGACGGAGAGCAGGCCTTCGGCGTGTAGCCACGACAGCACGATGAGCGGACCCAGGAGCGCCCACGCCGGCAACCGCAGTACCCGGGCCGCCTGCTGCGCGAGCGCGATGCTGAGGAGTACCAGGGCGAGATTTCCCCACTGTACGGGGGCGAGCCATGACACGCCCGGCGCGCGCGCGCCAGTGGTGCCAACCCAGAAGTGCGCCACCAGCGCGGCGGCGAGCGCCACCAGGAGCACCCGTGAGTACTGCATGAAGGCCACGAGGCGGGCGTCGGCGCCCGCGGCCTCGCCGAGGAGCACCATGGCGTTCGCAGCCCCCGGTGCGGTGCCGTACACGGCGGTCGCACCAGGGATGAGGCCGCGGCGGCTGATGAACCAGCCGAGCGCCCCCGCGCCGAGAAGCGTCGCCGCCACGACGCAGCTGAACAGCAGCAGGTCGTGGGTGAAGGTCGCGATGATGGCGGGCGTGATCATGACCGCCACCATCGCGCCGATGACGCCCTGCGCTGCCACGTAGGGCACGCGCGGCACGGTGAGGTGCAGACCGTTCACGCCGAACACGATGGCGGCGATCATCGGCCCGAGCAGCAGCGCCGCGGGGAGGCCCGTGGCGCCCCAGCACAGGGAAACCAGCGCCGACAGTCCGAGCAGCGCGGCCCACTGTACTGCTGCCGGCCAGCTGCTCATCCGGCGCCACCGCGCCGCGGGAGCTGCATGCGGGGAACTCATGCGAAGGTGATGCTCTCCGAGGTCGTGATGCGGGCGAGTCGCGGCAGGATGTGCCCGAAGGCGAACGCATGCATCTCGGCGCTGGCGCCGCTGCAGAGGTCCTCGGCCACTACGAGTTCGTAGCCGTGCTCGTGCGCACTGCGCGCGGTCGACTCGACTCCAATGTTGGTGGCGATGCCGCCGAGCACGATCGTGCGAATGCCGCGGCGTCGCAGTTGCAGATCGAGTCCGGTGCCGTAGAAGGCGCCCCACTGGTGCTTGGTGATGACGAGGTCGGAGGGCGGCGGTGGCTCCGGGAATTCATCCCAGCCCGCGGGCAGGCCCGAGTAGTTGGGCGGCTGGTCCACCGGTGCCTTCAGTGCATCGGCGAGGTCACGGGAGAAGGACACGCGCACCCACACGACCGGGGAGCCGTGGCTGCGCAGGCGCTCGGCGAGACGCAGCGAGCCTGCGTAGACCTCCCCGGCGGGGTGCGGTGCCACCGGCATCGCGAGCACCCCCTGCTGCAGGTCGATCAGCACCAAGGCGGTGGTTTTGGCATTAAGCTGCATGGGCTGCCCTCGGGGTGACTGGAGGATAACATGAGGGTATACTCATATAGAGAGTATTATGAGGATAAGCTCATAAATGTCAAGCAAGAGTGACGGCGCACTGGCGCGCGCGCCCAAACGCGCGCGCGGCAAGCAGCGCGTGGCCGAACTCCTCGAGGCTGCCGCCGCGGTCTTCGGAGAGAAGGGTTACGAGGCCGCTACCATGACCGAGATCGCCGCGCGCGCCGAAGCTCCCATCGGTTCGCTCTACCAGTTCTTTCCCGCCAAGGAAGCGCTCGCCGACACGCTGGTGCACAGCTACGTCGCACTGCTCGCGGCGGATCTTGCGGAACTGGAGGCGCATGCCGCGCGGATCGATGCCCGCACACTCATTGAACGGCTGTTTGGCCTGCTGCGCGCCCATCCGCAGGAGCGCGCTGCCGCCCTGCCGCTGGCCGAGGCGCGCATGGATGAGCGCACGCGCCGCACGACCTTCCGCCACATGTTGCGCCGGCAGATCGCGGCGATCCTGCGCGCGCGCTCGCGCGCGCTGTCCGCCGAAGGAGCGCGTGACATGGCGGTCGTGCTGCTGCAGCTGATGAAAGCGGCCAGCTCACTTGGCGACGAGGAGGGGCTGCCGGGAAGGGCGCAGGGGCTGACTGAGATCCAGGAGCTCGCCATGCAGTTCGTGGAGCAGCGCCTACGCGCCGCCGGCAAGTAGTTCTACGCTGGTTCAAGCGGGACCGCAGCTTGCGGTTCGTCCCCGCGATCCGCAAACCCCGCGCTTCAGATGTGGGGTGAGACGTGCAGGCCGACGACGCCCCGATTCCCGCTCGAGGGCGAGTACCTCTGCTGCGCCTGCCTGCCAGATCGCGCTGATACGCCAACCGTGGCGATGCCGATGCTCCCTTCCACTGGCCGCAGCGGCCGCTCGAGCAGCGCGATGCCGGCATGCCGTGGATGAAATTTGGTCCGTTGCTCAAGGGGCTGCGCGCCGTTGCGCGTTTCCAGGCGCCTGCTGGTGAAGATGCACCAGGCCTGAAGTGTGCGGCGACGCGCCTTCAGTGCGTGGCCACGAGGCGCCCGTACTTCTTCAGCACCGCGCGCAGCTTGTCGTGCGACAGCGCCGTGACGTGATGATCGTCGGCGCCCGTCATGTCACGCGCCGCGACCAGGGCGTTGATGACCGCCTCCTCAGTCGCCTGCACGGTGGCTGCGAAGATCGGATCGAGCGAGTCGTTCGGCACCATCTGCAGCGTCTGCACGTGACTCCCGTCGCTCGCGTCGGCGTTGGCGGTGGAGAAGGCGATGAAGATGTCGCCGGAGCCATTGCCGGCGGTGCTGCCGTTGCGGCCGAGGCCGAGCGTCACGCGGCGCGCCACGCGCTTCAGCTGGTGCGGCAGCAGCGGCGCATCGGTGGCCACGATGACGATGATGGAGCCGAGCTCGCGCAGGTCGGAGGGTACGAACGCGTACGGATCCTCGCCGAAGATGTCGTGCCCGACCGGGATGCCGGCGACGCGCAGGTTCTCGCGCGTGCCGTAGTTGCACTGCACCAGCACCCCGACGGTGTAGCCGCCGTCCTTCGGGTCAAGTCGGCGCGAGGAAGTGCCGATGCCGCCCTTGTAGCCGTTGCAGATCATGCCGGTGCCGCCGCCGACATTGCCTTCCTCCACCGGGCCTGCGCGGGCACTGTCGAGCGCCTGGAAGACGTGCTCGGGTTTGACGTGGAAGCCGTTGATGTCGTTCAGCCAGCCGTCCCAGGTCTCGGCCACCACCGGGAGCGACCACCAGGCGCCGGTGGCATCCGCAGGCCCGTGCGCGACACGCCAGGCGATGACGGCATCCCGCACCACGCCGACGCTGTGGGTGTTGGTGATCATCACGGGGCCCTCCAGGAAGCCTGACTCCTCGACCCAGGTCGTCCCCGTCATTTCGCCGTTGCCGTTCTCGGCGAACCAGCCCGCAAAGGAGAAGCGCTCGATGGAGTGAAGGCCGCGCGGCAGGACCGCTGTGACGCCCGTGCGCACCGGACCCTGACCGACGACGAGCTTGCCGGAGCCCTCGATGAGCGTCGTCTGCCCGACCAGTACGCCGGCGACGTCGGTGATTGCGTTGAGGGGACCCGGCGAGCCGTCGAAGGGGATGCTGAGGTCGCGGGCCCGGGGCCGGGCCGGAGCCGGATCCGCCGGGGCGGCCGCGGTTGCCGGGGCGGCAAGGGTGAGGGCGGCGATGAGGGTGCAGACGGTGTGGCGCAGCATGGCTGACTTCATGTGGGCACGGGGGCTGTAAGGACGGCCACCTTGCCCGCGAGGCACGCCCGGATGCAACCCGCCGACGGTGCTGTGCCGCAGCAGCTGCCGGGGTCTGCAATAGCGAAACTGCGGGGTGCCTGCGCCGCCTGTGACCATTCGGTGACATTCCCCCACCCGGCCGGCGCCTAAGCTGTGCGCCATGCACCAGATCGGGGTGGTGGGCCTGTCTTATCGCCATGCGGGTGTGGAGGAGGTCGCACGCCTGTCGCTGCCGCGCGGCGAGGTCGGTGCCCGTCTGGGGCACTTGCGCGGCGAGTTGCGCGCCGCGGAACTGCTGTACTTGGCGACCTGTAACCGGGTCGAAGTCGTGTTTGCCACCGAGGACGGTACCTCCGCGGGGGATGCGCGCCACGAAGTCTTCCGGGCCTTGACGGGACGCCACCCGGATTCGGGCGAGGCTGCACGCCTGCTGCGCGCCTGGACCGGGGAGGCCGCCGTGGAGCACCTGTTCCTGCTCGCCTGCGGACTGGACTCGGCGCAGACCGGGGAACAGGAGATTGCCTCGCAGCTGCGCGGCGCCTGGGAAGATGCGCGCAGCGCGCACACCTGCGGGCCGATGCTCGATCGGCTGATGGGGGAAGCCCTCACCATGGCGCGCCGCGTACAGCGCATGTCAGGGGGTGTACGTGCGCCCTCCCTCGGGGACCTCGCTGCCGACCGGGTACTGAAGCATCTGCAGGGTGGCAGGCCGCGCGTGGCGCTCATCGGGGTCTCACCCATGACCCGCCGCTGCGCCACTCTCCTTGCGCACGCCGGCGTGCCGCTCGTGATCGTCAACCGCACCGTGGAGGCCGCCGCGGAGCTCGCCCTGACCGTCGGCGCTCAGGCGCTGTCGCTCGCGGAGTTCCGCCGCAAGCCCCCCGTCCTCGGCGCCCTGGTGCTCGCCGCCGGCGGCGCAGAGCCGGTGCTGGATGAGGCGGCGCTCATGCGCCTGGAGGAGCGCGCCGGGCTGCTCCTCATCGACTTCGGCGTGCCGCCAAACGTAAACCCTGAGTCCGCCCAGCGTGCCGGCGTGGCGCGCGTCGGGATGTCGGATCTGATCGAGGCCGCCCAGGCGCGGCGGCTGGGTGAGCTCATGCGCCTGGCCCCGGTACGCGCGGCCATCGATGAGCGCCTGGTACACCTGCGCGGCGAGCTCGCCGCCCGCGCCTTCGGCCCGCGGCTTGCGCACCTGCGCGAGGCGTTTGAACAGATCGCGGCCGAGGAGGTGGCGCGTGCGCTCAGCCACGAGCTGCGTACACTGGATGAGGAGGAGCGCGGCCAGCTCGAGCGTCTCGCGGCCACGGTTGCCCATCGGCTCGCGCACCTGCCGCTCGCGGGCCTCAGGGCCGCGGCGCTGCACGCAGAACCGGACGCCCTGGAAGCATTCTTCGCCGCCGCTCAGGCCGGCCGCACCCGCACTGATACGGAAAAGACATGACTGAAACTGTTGCCGCAGATTCCCCGCACCCGCGCTCAGCAGCGCTGTTCGCGCGCGCCCAGCGCGTCATTCCCGGGGGCGTGAGCTCCCCGGTGCGCGCGTTCCGCGCAGTCGGCGGCACGCCACTCTTCATCGCCCGCGGCGCGGGGGCGGAAGTGTTTGATGCCGATGGCAAGAGCTACCTCGACCTCGTGTGCTCCTGGGGGCCGCTCATCGCCGGCCACGCGCATCCGGCGGTGGTGGCCGCCGTGAGTGCGGCCCTTACCCGCGGCACCACCTTCGGCGCTCCCTGCGAGGCGGAGGTTCTGCTCGCCGAGCGCGTGGTGGGCGCCTACCCGTCGCTCGAGCAGGTGCGCTTCGTGTCTTCCGGGACCGAAGCGGTCATGAGCGCCATCCGCGTGGCGCGCGCCTACACGGGGCGTGACCTGATCGTGAAGTTCGCCGGCTGCTATCACGGCCACGCCGATCACCTGCTGGTGGCGGCAGGCTCGGGTCTTGCGACCTTCGGGCGGCCCTCCTCGGCGGGCGTGCCCGAGGCCTTCACGGCCTGCACCTGCGTGCTGCCTTTGGATGATGAGGCGGCCGCGAAGGCGCTGTTCGCGCGCCAGGGCGCGCGCATCGCGGCCGTCATCATCGAGCCGCTGCCGGCCAACCACGGCCTGCTCCCGCAGCGGCAGGAATTCCTGCAGGCGCTGCGCACCCTCACACGCGAGCATGGCGCACTGCTCATATTCGATGAGGTGATCTCCGGTTTCCGCCTGGCGCGCGGCGGGGCGGCCGAGCTCCTCGGCATCAGTCCGGATCTGGCCACGTTCGGCAAGGTCATCGGCGGTGGCATGCCGGTCGGGGCTTTCGGCGGAGCGCGCCGCATCATGGCGCGCCTGGCCCCCGAGGGCGACACCTACCAGGCCGGCACGCTGTCAGGAAATCCCGTGGCCATGGCCTCGGGTCTTGCCACGCTCGACATCCTGGAGCACGGCGACGGCTGGGCGCGGCTCGAGGCACGCGGCGCGGAACTGGAGTCGCTGGTGCGGCCGATTCTGGCGCGCGCTCCCTTCCCCATGCACTGGGTGCGGCAGGGCTCGCTCTTCTGGATGGCGTTGCACGAGGCGGGTGCACCGCGCACTGCGGCGAGCCTCACGGAGCGCGAAAGCGCGCGCTTCGGGCAGCTGTTCCACGCCATGCTGGCGCGTGGCGTGTACCTGCCACCGTCCGCCTACGAGGCCTGCTTCCTGTCACTCGCGCACACCAGCGCCGACCTCAAACGTTTCGCCGGGGCGCTCGAGGGCGCGCTCGCGAGCCTTGCATGAAATCGACCCGCGTCTTCCAGCTGACCACACTGGCCCTGGTGCTGGTGTCGGTGGTACAGGTCGGCTGGTGGCTGTTTGACCAGCGCAGCTATGCGCGCGAGTCGGTGGCCGCCGCGCGCACCGCCTACGCCGAGCAGACGGCCGCCGCCCAGGCGCTGCTGGATGCGGGCACGGCTCCTGAGCGTGTGCAGGCGCTGCTGCCGAAGATCCTGGTCAGCGGCGGGCGTGCCGCTCTGGCACCGGCGGTGGACGCGGCGCTGGCGAACGAGGAGGCGGGGCGCCAGCGCCAGTACGCCTGGGAGGGCTCCTTCTTCCTGGTGGCGCTCGGACTGTGCATCGCGGTGATCGCACGCGCGCTGCGCGCCGAGCAGCGCGTGCTCGAGGAACAGGACAGTTTCCTCGCCCTGGTGTCGCATCAGTTCAAGACGCCGCTCGCGAGCCTGCAGCTGTCGCTCGAAACGCTCGCGCTGCGCACGCCGCCCCCGGAGCGCGCGCGCGTGCTCACCGACCGCATGCTCGCGGACCTGGCGCGCATGGAGCTCATGGTGACGCAGATTCTGGAGAGCGCGCGCCTGGAGCGCGGGCGGGCGCACTTCAGGCCCGAGGCGCTGCAGCTCGCCGCGGCCGTGAGCCGCGTGGTCGCGCAGCTCGAGGAGCGCGCCCGCAGTGCCAGGGTCGCGATCACGAGCAGCATCGACCCACAGCTGCACGTGATGAGCGACCCGCTGGCGCTCGACGTCGTGGTACGCAACGTGCTCGAGAACGCGCTCGCGGCACTCGCTCCCGTGGGCAGTGGCAGCGTGGCCATCAGTGCCCGCGCCCTGGGGTCGGAGGTTGAGCTCGAGGTGCGTGACAGCGGCGTGGGCTTCGCGGCCGCCGACGGTGCGCGGCTGTTCGAGAAGTTCACGCGCCTGCATCCGGGGGGCAGCAACTACTACGGCACGGGTCTCGGGCTCTTCATCGTGCGCCGCCTGATGGAGCTCGCGCACGGCCGCGTGAGTGCGGAAAGCGAAGGGCAGGGGCGCGGAGCACGCTTCGTGCTCGCCTGGCCCGCCTCCCAGGGACAGCGGCCGTGAGCGCGGGCGGCCCGCGCATCCTCGTGGTGGAGGACGACCCGCACCTAGCAGCCGGGGTCATTGAGAACCTGCGTGCCGAGGGCTACGAAGTGAGTGCCGCTGCTGACGGCGAGCAGGCGCTCGCCTCGCTTCCGGGCACGAGCTGCGCCCTTGTCGTTCTGGATGTCATGCTGCCCGGGATCGACGGCTTTGCGGTGTGCCGGACGCTGCGCGAGCAGGGCAACAACACCCCGGTGCTGTTCCTCACCGCGCGCGGGGATCCTGCCGACCGGGTACGCGGGCTTGAATCCGGCGGCGATGACTACCTCGCGAAGCCCTTTCATCTGCAGGAACTCCTGCTGCGGGTACGCGCCATCATCCGGCGCCGCGACTGGTACCACAGCGTTTCGGACACTGCGGCGACCGCGGTGCTCGCCTTCGGCGGCAATGAGGTCGACTTCCGCGCCTTCCGGGCCCGCAGCTGGAATGGCGAGTCCCAGGAGCTCACCGAGAAGGAGGCCATGATCCTCAAGGTGCTCGCCGAGCACGGCGGCGAGATCGTCTCGCGCGAGGATCTCCTCGAGAAGGTCTGGGGCTACGACGTGTTTCCGTCCACCCGCACCGTGGACAACTTCATCCTGCGACTGCGTAAGCGCTTCGAGCGCGATCCGGCGGACCCGAAGCACTTCCTCACGGTATGGGGGGTGGGCTATCGCTTCCTCAAGGATGGCGGCTCGTGAGCGTGCGCCCGCTGCGCATCGGCACACGCGCCTCGGCGCTCGCGCTGTGGCAGGCGAATCATGTGAAGGCACTCCTGGAGACCGAGCCGGGGGCAGCGCCGGTGGAGCTCGTACACATCAAGACCGCCGGCGACCTGCAGACGCAGGTGCCGCTGTGGCAGGCCGGCGGACGGGCCTTCTTCACCAAGGAGATTGATCGGGCGCTGCTGGATGGCAGCGTGGACCTTGCGGTGCACAGCCTGAAGGACCTGGCCACGCAGCTCGACGCGGGGCTGCTGCTCGCCGCCACGCTGCCGCGCGCCGACGCGCGCGATGCCTTCCTGAGCCGCAGTGGCGCCACCCTCGCCGAGCTCCCGCCGGGTGCGCGCGTCGGCACCAGCAGCCTCAGACGCCGCGCGTTTCTCGCCCGCACGCGCCCCGACCTCAGACATACGGAGCTGCGCGGCAACGTGCCCACGCGCGTCGAGCGGCTGCGGCAAGGGGAGTACGACGCCGTCATCCTCGCCGCCGCCGGGCTTGCGCGCTTGGACTTGAGCGGCGCGATTACCGAATACCTGTCAGCGGAAGCATTTCCGCCGGCCGTGTCGCAGGGAATCATCGGCATCTGCGCGCGCGCCGCGGACGCTGCGACGCTCGCGCGGCTGCTGAGGCTTGACGACCGCGAGGCGCGCCTCGCGGCCAGCGCCGAGCGCGCGCTGCTGAAGCGCCTGGAGGGCGGCTGTCAGGTGCCCCTTGGTGCCTACGCGCGCATCAATGACCGGCTGCTGCATCTTGAGGCCACGGTGTGCACGCTCGATGGCAGGCGCCATGTGGCCGCCGCGGGCTCAGGACCTGCGTCGCTGGCGGACGCGCTGGCCCTCGGGCAGCGCGTCGCCGAAGATCTCCTGGCGCGCGGCGCCGGGGCGCTCATCGCCCAGGAGCGCAGCCGTCTTGCGGTGTCTGCGCCGTGAGCAGCGGCGCACCGGTGCGGGCGGTGGTCGTGACGCGGGATGAGGCCGCCGACGGACCACTCAGCCGCGAGCTGAAGCAGCTCGGACTCACGGTCCTCGTGTGGCCGGCGGTGAGCGTGACCCGCGCGGACCCGGCCGCGCTGCGCGCCGCGCTCGCTGCCGCCGGAGGCTTTGACTGGATCGTCTTCGCCAGCCGCCACGCCGTGGCTGCGGTACTTGCCGAGCTGGCTCACGCGCCGCCGGGTGTGAAAGTCGCGGCCATCGGCAGGGCGACCGCGCAGGTGCTGAGGCAGCGCGGCTGGCCGGTGGACCTCGTCCCGGAAGAAGCCAGCGCCGCAGCCCTGCTTGAGGCTTTCGCGGCACTGCCGGAACTGACGCGCGGCCCGCTGAAGATGCTGTACCCGGCGAGCTCGCGGGCGCTGCCCACGCTTGCGGCGGGCTTGAGGCAACTGGGCGCCGAGGTCAGCCAAGTCGAGGCGTACCGCACCGAGAGTGCGCCGCTGGACGTCGAGGGGTGTCGCGAGTGGATAGCGCGCGAGGCGGTCGGCGCGGTGACCTTCACGAGCCCGTCTGCGGTCGAGGAGCTCGCGCGCGCGCTCGGCGAGGCGGACTTCGCGCACCTGCTCAATACCGCCGCCTCCGTGGCGATCGGCCGCACCACCGCGCGCGCGCTCAGCGCCCGCGGCCATAACTCCGTGGTCGCCTCCTCAGCCACGCTCGCCGGAGTTGCCACCACCACCCTGCGCGTCATGCAGTCGAGAAACTAGTCATGGAATCACTCACGTCACGCCCGCGCCGCACCCGCCAGTCGGACCTGTGGCGGCGCATGGTGCGCGAGACGCACCTGCGGCCCGAAGGCCTCGTCTATCCGATGTTCGTCGTCCCCGGGCGCGGGCAGCGCCGCGCGGTGCAGAGCATGCCGGGTATCTTCCAGCACTCGGTCGACGAGGCGGTCGGCCATGCGCGCACCGTCGCCGCCGCAGGCGTTACCGCGGTGCTGCTGTTCGCAGCACCCGAGCGCAAGGACAAGGAGGCGAGCGATGCGCTCGACCCCAAGGGCCTTGCCGCGCAGGCGATCGGCGCCATCAAGGAAGCCTGCCCTGACCTCATGGTGTGGGCGGACGTGTGCCTGTGCGGCGCGACCGATCACGGGCACTGTGGTCACATCGGACCCGGCGGCGCCATCGACAACGACAGCTCGGTCACGACGCTTTCGCAGGTGGCACTCAACTACGCGCGCGCCGGAGCGGACGCGGTGGCACCCTCTGACATGATGGACGGGCGCGTCGGCGCCATGCGTGCGCTGCTGGACGCGAGCGGCAGGTCGAGCACGCCGATCGTGGCCTACGCAGCCAAGTACGCCTCCTCCTTCTACGGGCCGTTCCGCGAGGCGGCCGAGTCCGCGCCCGCCTTCGGGGACCGGCGCTCCTACCAGATGGACCCCGCCAATGCCCGCGAAGCGCTGCGGGAGGTGCTCCTGGACGTCGAGGAGGGCGCCGACCTGGTCATGGTCAAGCCCGCGGGCCCGTACCTTGATGTCATCCGCCAGGTGCGCGATGCGGTGCGCGTGCCGGTCGTCGCCTACCAGGTGTCCGGGGAGTTCAGCCTCATCAAGGCGGCCGCCGAGCGCGGCTGGATCGATGAGCGTGCCGCGGTGCTCGAAACGCTGACCGGCATCCGCCGCGCCGGCGCCGACCTCATCATCAGCTACTTCGCCCCCGAGGTCGTGCAGTGGCTCAGGCCATGAACGCGCCTCCTGCGAGCGCCTTCCTGGCAGCCTGCCGGCGGCAGAAGAGCGCACACCGGCCGATCTGGATCATGCGCCAGGCCGGGCGCTACCTGCCGGAGTACCGCGCGCTGCGCGCCAAGGTCGACTTTGAGACTCTGACGCGCACCCCGGAGCTCGCCTGCGAGGTGACGCTGCAGCCGCTGCGGCGTTTCGAGCTCGACGCCGCCATCTTGTTCAGCGACATCATGACGCCGCTGCAGGGGATGGGGGTGGACCTCAAGTTCGAGCCCGGTCCGGTGGTGGCGCAACCGATCCGCACGCAGGCACAGATCGAGGCGCTGCCCGCCCTGGTGCCCGAGCGCGACGTGCCCTTTGTGCTGGAGACGATCCGGCAGGTGCGCGCCGGGGTGCCGCGCGGCGTGCCACTCATTGGCTTCGCCGGCGCACCTTTCACGCTCCTGTGCTACCTCGTCTGCGGCAAGCCGTCCAAGGAGTTCGGCGCGGCGCGCTCGTTCCTCTACGCGCAGCCGCAGGCGGCGCAGCGCCTGCTCACGCACCTGGCTGATGCGATGGCCGCTTACTTAAGCGCCCAGGCGGCTGCCGGCGCGCAGGCCCTCATGCTGTTCGAGTCGTGGGCGGGGCTGCTGGCGCCGCCGCAGTTCGCCGAGTTCGCACTCGCCGCCGTGCGCCGCACGGCGGCGCAGCTGCGCGGTACCGGCGTGCCCCTCATCTATTACGTCAACCAGGGTTCCGCGCTCATGCCGGCCGTTGCCGACCTCGATGTCGATGTCATTGGCGTCGACTGGCGCTCACCGCTGTCCGCAGTGCGCCGCACTCTGGGCCCCCTCAAGGCGGTGCAGGGTAATCTTGATCCGGCGGCCCTCTTTGCCGCTCCCCGGGACCTCGAACGCCAGGTCGATGTGCTGCTCGAGGAGGCCGGCGAGGCGCCGGGGCACATCGTCAACCTCGGCCACGGCATCTGGCCGGAAACCGATCCTGAGGCCGTCGCGCGCCTGGTCGATTACGTGCATGAACGACGCTAGCGACCTGTCCGCGAGCACGGTCGCGTTCTTCCGCGACCTGCAGGCCCGCATCTGCGCCGCGTTCGAGGCCTTCGAGCCTCAGGCGCGCTTCGAGTCACGCAGCTGGGCGAAGCCGGCCGGCCACCGCCTGCAGGGCGGGGGTGAGTCGCGGGCGCTGCGTGGGCAGGTGTTCGAGAAGGTGGGCGTCAATGTGAGCCATGTATGGGGGACGCTCTCGAGCGAGACGCACGGCCAGGTCAGCGGCGCGCGCGAGTCCCAGGGACGCTTCGTCGCCTGCGGCATCTCCCTCGTCGCGCACATGGTCAATCCCTACGTGCCCGCGGTGCACATGAATCTGCGCTACCTCAGGACCAGCAAAGCCTGGTTTGGCGGCGGCTCCGACCTCACGCCCACGTTTGCGTTCGAGCAGGACACGCGCGACTTCCATGCGGCGCTCCAGCGGGCCTGTGACAGCTACCGCACCGATGCCTATCCCGAGTTCAAGGCTTGGTGTGACCGCTATTTCTACCTGCCACACCGACAGGAGCCGCGCGGCGTGGGCGGAATTTTCTTCGACGACCTCATCAGCGCCGACCCGCAGGCGGACTATGCCTTCGTGCGCGCCGTGGGGGAGGCGTTCCTTGAGGTCTACCCCAAGCTCGTGGCGCGACGCAAGGACACCCCCTTCGACGCCGACGCGCGCGAGCGGCTCCTCTTGAAGCGCGGCCGCTACGTCGAGTTCAACCTGGTCTATGACCGGGGCACGAAGTTCGGCTTCCAGACGGACGCCGACCCGGAGGCTTACCTGATGAGCTTGCCGCCCGTCGTGAAGTGGTGAGCGGTGAGGTCGCTGGCGGGCGGCGCGCTCTTCAGCCAGCGCGCCGGGGCCTGCCAGAACAGGCGCGGCGGCGCGAAAGTCGCGGCCGCGCGCCAGCGCTCCGACAGCACTCCGGCAATGACCTCCAGGGTCTCCCCGCCCGGGCGCCACAGTCGCGCCAGTCCGTTGTAGGTTTTACCCATGCTCGACTCCTCCCGCCTTTAGCCCCCGGTCCTGCCTATCCCCTCAATAAGTAATGAGTGGAGCAGAGGCCCGGCGGTTCCGTCAAAAAGTGTTGCCCCTCAGCGACGTTGGCTTTAAACCGGAAGCCAAAGGAGCGTCTCTAACGGACAGATGCAAGCACAAAGCCAGGAAAATCGGGTCGAGTGGGAGGGGGCACTGGTGCAGCGCGCCGTGGCCGGGGACAGCCGGGCTTTCGAGCGGCTGTACCGCGAGCACTCCGGCAGGGTCTACGGGCTGTGCCTGCGCATGACCCGGGATCCGCAGCTGGCGGAAGACTGCACCCAGGACACCTTCATCAACGCCTGGAAGGCCCTGAAGCAGTTCGAGACGCGCAGCTCGCTGGGCACCTGGTTACACCGCATCGCGGTCAACGTGAGCCTCGGCAAGCGCCGCAAGGCCACACCGGTGCTCGAGGCGCAGCCTGAGGACGAGGACGGCACGCTCGGCGGGTGGACTTTCGAGACCCCGGTCGAGGTGCGGGAACTGGAGAGCGCCATCGGTGATTTGCCCGAGGGTGCGCGCGACGCCCTGGTGCTGCATGCCCTGTACGGGTACTCGCACGGGGAAGCTGCGCAGATGCTGGGGATCGCCGAGGGCACCTGCAAGGCGCAGCTGCATCGGGCCCGCAAGCTCCTGCGTGAGCGACTGAATCTGGAGGTCAACTGACATGACAGGCCCGAAAGAACACCGCGTGAAGTCCCTGGCCGAGCTGCCAGAGGCGATCGAGCCCCCGCGCGACCTGTGGCCGGGGATCGAGGCACGCCTAAAGGCGCAGGTTGCGGTGAGTGGCACCGGCGCAAGCCCGGCGCGCGCGCGGCTCGGGCAGCTGCGGTGGCTCGCGGCCGCGGCGATGGTGGCGAGTGTCGCCGTCGGGGTGTGGATCGGGCGCGACGTCGTGCCGCTGTCCGCACCGGTCCCGAACCTTGCGCAGGCGACCGCGCCCCAGGTGACGCCGGCGCAGCAGGCGGCCGCTGTGGATGCCGCCTTCGTCAGCGACCCGCGCTACGCGCGCCAGCGCGCGGAACTGCTGCAATCGCTGCAGGCGCGCCTGGATGCGATGCCGCAGCCGGCACGCGCCAAGGTGACCGCGAGTCTTGCAGCGATCGAGACCGCCAAGAAGGATCTGGAGAGCGCTCTCGGCAAGGATCCGAGCAACGCGCTGCTGCAGGAACTGCTCATCAACACTTACCAGGATGAAATGCGCGCCCTGACGGACGTGCACGAGGCCAGCGACCCTGGCAGGGGAATCTGACATGCGTATCTCAATCAAGTTATCGGCCGCGCTCCTGGCCTTAAGCGCCGCACCCTTGGCGATCGCCGAGAAAGCCTTCGACAAGGAGGTCGCGGCCGAGGAGCGCGGGGTGGTCGAGGTCTCCAATACCAGCGGCATGGTGGAGATCAGCGGCTGGGACCGCCACGAGGTGAGTGTGCACGGGGACCTCGACGACGGCGTCGAGCGCGTGGACGTCACCAGTGAAGCCGGCCGCACGCTCATCAAGGTGGTGCTGCCCGGGCACTCCTTTCACGGCGGCGAGGCGCGCCTGCACATCAAGGTACCCAAGGACAGCGAGCTGCACCTGACGACCGTCAGTGCGGACGCCATCGTGAGCGGGGTCAACGGCGCGCAACGCGTGAACGCGGTGAGCGGGGATGTGACGACCGAGATTGCCGCGGGCAATCTTGAGCTCAAGACCGTGAGCGGCGATATCAAGATCAAGGGTCACGGGCAGCCGGCACAGCTGCGGGTGACCACCGTGAGCGGGGATGTGCACCTCGAGCACGGCGCCGGAGACCTCGAGACCACGACGGTCAGCGGTACGCTGGTGGTGTCGCTCGACACGGCGCGCTCGGTACATGCCCGCACCACTTCCGGCGATATGCACTTCGATGCCCGGATGACCCGCGGTTCCACCTTCGAAGCCTCCACGGTGAGCGGCGACGTCAACGTACGTGCCAGTGCCGAAGGCGGCTACGCTTACGAGGTCTCGACCTTCTCCGGCGACATCAGTGACTGCTTCGGCGGTCCGAAGGCCGAGAAGGGAATCGTCGGGCACTCCCTGTCCGGCTCGCGCGGCGAGGGTGCCGGCCAGATGCGCCTGAAGACCATGAGCGGTGACGTGCAGCTCTGCGACCGCACCTGAAGTTTCCTCTGAAGCCATGTTGCGCACCGGTGACCCCGGTGCGCTTTTTTTTGGCGACGACGCTCGCGCCCGGGCGCCGCTAGAATCGCTCCCATGTCCGACCTGAATCCCGCCATCGCCGCACCGCTGCTCGCCTGGCACGCGCATGCGGGCCGCCACGAGCTGCCCTGGCAGCACGAGCGCAGCCCCTACCGTGTGTGGATCTCGGAAGTCATGCTGCAGCAGACCCAGGTCAGCACCGTCATTCCCTACTACCAGCGCTTCATGGCGCGCTTCCCGGACGTCCGGGCACTCGCGGCGGCGCCTGCGGATGAGGTCCTGCACCTGTGGTCGGGGCTCGGCTATTACGCGCGCGCCCGCAACCTGCAGCGTGCCGCGGTGCGCATCCGCGCGGAGTTCGGGGGCGAGTTCCCGCATACCTTCGAGGAGGTGGCAGGCCTTCCCGGAATCGGTCGCTCGACCGCCGGCGCCATCCTCGCGCTCGCCTGCGGGGAGCGCCATGCCATCCTCGATGGCAATGCCAGGCGCGTGCTGGCGCGCTACTTCGGCGTCGAGGGCGGTCCGGCCGATGCGGCGGTACTCAAGGAACTGTGGCGGCTCGCGGAGACGCAGACGCCGGAGCGCGAGGTGGCCGCCTATACCCAGGCGATCATGGATCTCGGCGCCACGGTCTGCGTGCGGCGCAATCCGCTGTGCGCGCAGTGCCCGCTGGCGGCGCACTGCAGCGCGTACCGCAGCGGCCGCCAGCACCAAATCCCCGCGCCGCGGCGTGCTGCGGCGCGCGGCCGGCGCCAAGTCTTCATGGTGGTGGCGCTGCGCGAAAGTGGCGAGGTGCTGCTCGAGCGCCGCCCGGAGAGCGGGGTGTGGGGCGGCTTGTGGTGTCTGCCGGAGTTTCCGAGCGCGAGCGCGGCCGATGACTTCATCCGTGAAGCGCTCGCGCCGCCGCGCCCGCAGGCCCGGGCGCTCGCCACCCTCGAGCACGGCTTCACCCACTTCGACCTGTCGATCACGCCGCTGCTCGTCTACTGCGCGCCCGCGCCGGTGGGCGTGGGGGAGGGCACGAGCCTCTGGTATAACATCCGCTCGCCTGCGCGCGTGGGGTTGCCCGCGCCGATCACGACGCTGCTGTCGGGACTGGCAGGGGAGTCACTTTCCGCCCACGGCGCGGGCGCGTGCGAGGAGTCCTAGCATGTCACGTCAGGTGCAGTGCGTATTGCTGAAGCGCGAGGCGCCGGGCCTCGAGCGTGTGCCGTATCCCGGGGATCTCGGGCGGCGCATCTACGAGAATGTTTCCAAGGAAGCCTGGGCGTCGTGGCTGAAGCACCAGACGATGCTCATCAATGAGTATCGCCTGACACCCATCGAGCCCAAGGCGCGCAAGTTCCTCGAGACCGAGATGGAGAAGTTCTTCTTCGGTGCCGGCTCTGAGGCACCACAAGGCTACCAGCCGCCGTCGGCCTGACAGGCGCAGCCGCGTGCGGCTAGAGGTGGATGAGGCCGCGCTTGTGCGCCACCGCCACCGCCTCGGTGCGGCTGATGGCATCGAGCTTGGTGAGGATCGCCTTCACGTGGGTCTTGGCCGTGCCCTCGGTGATGGAAAGCCGGCGGGCGATATCCTTGTTGCTGCGTCCCTGCGCCACGAGCTGCAGCACGTCGAGTTCACGCTGCGTGAGGCTCGGCTTCCCCATGCGCTGCAGCGCCTTCGCGGCCACCGTCGTCGAGGTGTAGGGGCGGTCTTCACTCACCGCGCGGATCGCCGACAGAATCTCCTGGCGCGGCGCATCCTTCAGAAGATAGCCCTTGGCGCCCTGCGACAGGCACTGGAAGATGTCCTCATCGCCATCGTAGGTGGTCATGACGAGGATGCAGGCCTTGGGATAGAGCTCGAGCACCCGCTGCACCACCGCGACGCCGTCGCGCTTGGGCATGCGCAGGTCGAGCACCATCACATCGGGCCGGTGCTGCTCGTAGAGGGCGATCGCCTCCTCGCCGTCGCCGGCCTCGGCCACCACTTCCATGTCCGCCTGCTGATTGACCATAGCCGCGAGTCCGTCGCGCACCACCGGGTGATCATCGGCCAGCACCACGCGGATCTTGGTCTTCATGACGGCTGCCATCACGACACCCGCTTGGCCAGGCGCACGCTCACGCGTGTTCCGGCGCCGGGCTCGCTGCGGATGTCCCATTCCCCGCCGATCGCACCGGCGCGCTGGCGCATGCTGGACAGCCCGAAGCCCTCGCGCGCCGAGAGTTCCGGGCGCTGCGACATGCCGACGCCGTCGTCGGCGACCGCGAGCGTCCAGTGCTGCTCCTCGTCCGTCATGCTGATGCGCACGATGTGGGGGCGCGCATGCCGCACCGCGTTGCTCACGGCTTCCTGCGCGATGCGCAGCAGCTCGTGCTCGTGCTCGGGGCGCAGGCCGGTGACGATGCCGGCACCGTCAAAGGTGCAGGTGACGCCGCCGGGGACGGTGGAGCGATCGGCGAGCTGGCGCAGCGCGATCTCGAGCCCTGCACGGCGGGTCTGGTCCAGGCGCAGCGCCATCACCGAGCGGCGTGCTTCGGCCAGGCCGTCGCGCGCCAGCTCGCGGATGCGCGACAGGGTCAGGGCCAGCTCCGAGCCGCGCTTCTTGCAGGAGGGGAATTCCTCGACGGCGCCGAGCTGCAGCAGAATGCCGGTGAAGGCCTGCGCCAGACCGTCGTGGATCTCCTGGCCGATGCGCGTGCGTTCCATCAGCACCGCAGTCTCCTTGGCCGAGTAGGCCAGGCGCGTGAGCTGCACGGCGAGGGTCGCCTGCTGCACGAGCGCCACCAAGAGCTCGCTGCGCAGCACGTCCTCGGCGTTGCGCTGGAAGGTGAGGGCGAAGAAGCCGACGCTGCGTGCGCCGAACACCAGCGGATAGATGACCGTACCTTGAGCGCTCTGGCTGCGGTGGAAGGCGAGCACGCCCGGCCAGATCTCACTCGTCTGGCGCGCGACGTTCAGGTAGATGGGCTCGCGCAGCTCGCCAAATCGCGTGGTGAATACCGAGCCCGAGACCGGCACGCTGGCCGCGTATGGGGGCGTTCCCACCTCATCGTTGCGCACGTGCGCGACGATGCGCCACTCCTGCATCGAGTCCTTGAGCACGATCACGACGCCCGAGACCGCATCGAACTGGCGCGTGGCCTCGAGCAGCATGTGGCCCATGAGACTGTGCAGGTCGGTCTCCCCGGCGAGGCGCTCGAGATTGCCGCGGATGACCGCGTTCGCCTTGGCGAGCTCCGCCACGCGCTCCTCGGCGGCGTGCTCGCGCTCGCGACGCACGTCATCCACCAGGCGCTCGCGGTGCAGGGCGGCGCCGATGACTCCGGCGGCGGTCTCGAGAGCTGCCAGCTCCGCGGCATCTATGGCACGCAGCTGGCGCGTGTTGTCGAAGCCCACGACGCCGATGAACTCGCCCGCAACGAAGATCGGCACGATCGCCTTGGTCTGCGTGCCCACGCCCTCGATGCCCGAGGCAGCGAGGCCGCCACTGGTCTCGTTGCGGCTAAAGCAGACGCTGCGCCCGGCGCGCAGCTCGGCGCACACGGCCGCCACGCGCTCATCGCAGGTGCTCAGGGCCACCTCGGTCAGGTGCGGCGGCACGCCGTCGGCGGTCCACTCGCTCGCTACTACCAGGAGCGGCTCGCCGTTCTTGCCGGTGCGCGTCTCCATGAGATTGACCCGGTCGACGTGCGCGGCATTGCCGATCAGTCCCAGTACATCCGGGATCGCCGCGCGCACATCGGGTGCCTGCAGCAGGAGGCGGCTGGCGCGGGCCGTGGCGGTCAGCAGGCGCTCGCGCGC